>LXOW01343283.1_pt1 | contig 21525 bp, 21 predicted proteins | sample 1368591 | NCBI WGS metagenome assembly LXOW01 (sample SAMN04884650, study PRJNA319009) | bovine gut metagenome | isolation source: Cow rumen | host: Bos taurus | place: Italy: Legnaro (PD) | collected 2014-07-09
AATCCGGAGAATATACCTTTGATGGGCATCCAACCATTCATGTGGAGGATTGGAATACGGTTCCTACCGAATATCATGATAATTACTGTCTTGATTTTTACGGGGGAGATTTGATTGGTATTAAAAATAAAATTCCGTATTTAAAGGAGCTTGGAGTTACAGCACTTTACCTAAATCCGATTTTTTATGCGGCTACCGTACATAAATATGACTGTCTGGATTATTTTCAGGTAGATCCTCATTTGGGTGGAGATGAGGCTTTGATTGATTTGGTGGAAGAACTTCATAAAAATGACATGCGCATTATTTTGGATGTTTCTATTAACCATACAGGAAGCGCTCATAAATGGTTCAATAAAGAAGGGGCATTTTTTGATAAAAGTGTGGGAGCATACAACAATCCGGAGGCAGAGGAGAGAAAATATTATTTTTTTAAAGAGGACAACAGTTATAAGGCATGGTGGAATGTACGAACGCTGCCTACCTTAAATTATTCCTGTCAGGAACTTAGAGATATTCTATACTTAGGAGAAGATTCTTTGGTAAAGAAATGGATCAAACCACCATTTAATACTGACGGTTGGCGGTTTGATGTGGCGGATGTTATGGCGAGAAATGATGAGCACCAGTTGCATCACGAAGTGTGGCCGGAAATTTACAAAAGCATAAAGGATACCAAATCCGATGCCTATATTGTTGCAGAGGAATGGGGAGATTGTGCAGAATTTCTTCAGGGAAATGAGTGGGACACACCGATGAATTATTTTGGATGTGCCAGACCGGTAAGAGAATACGTAGGAGAGCATGACTTATTCTTGGTTCGGGAGCCTGAAGTGTTACGAAGTCGTCCAAATCAAAGTGCGAAAGTGCTTGGACAAAGAATTCGACAGCATTTAGGAAAAATCCCTTTTGCTTTGCAGCAGGTACAGTTTAATTTGCTTGGAAGTCATGATGCCTCGAGACTTCATAACAATCCGGATATTTCATGGAATGCTACAAAGGTGGCAATTGGTCTTTTGTTTACCCTTCCGGGAACTGCAAGTATTTACTATGGTGATGAAGCGGGAATTGACGGAAGATTAGCGACGAATGAAGGTTTCAGATATCCTATGCCATGGGATAAAAATATCGAGGCAACTGACAATTATAAGTTATATCATGCCTTGGCAAATTACAAAAAACAAAGCCTGATTTTAGCAGAGGGTGGCATAAAGATTTTGCTGGAAGATGGCCGTGTATTTGCCTTTGCAAGAATTGCAAAGGAAGGCATTGTGCTAGTGGTTACTTCTATGGAAAAGACGGAAAGAGAAATTGAATTAAATTATGATGTTCTTGGATTGAAAGATATTTCGAATGGCAAGACTGTGCTAGGGGAAGATATTTCCTGCAAAGATTTCGATGGAAAAATGAAAGTTACGATTCCAAGTGAGGGAATCGGTATTTGGGAATATCATTTATCGTAAACAGGAAAGAAAACTTTATCTGACACAGTCGTTTGTGGGTAAATCCGGTGTTCAGAATCTGCGAACGAGTCTTGAAAAAATAAACCGTAGGGAATATGTAAAATTCCCTGCGGTTATTTATGTAATAGGAAATTGCGATGCAATTTCCTATTACATAAATAACGCTCCGCGAGGATGCGCAGACCGCGGAGATGGAGTTAATTGCTGCGCAATACCGCGGTCGCGCTAGAGTTTTGCAAGCAAAACTCTTTGTTCTTGCACGCGATTGTTATGCTTTCTCATCTACATTCATGCCCAAAATCAGGCTTTTATCAATGGTTTTCTGTGCTGAAACGTATGGGTTGTCGCTTGCATAGGTAATGGAGCCTGTTTCTTCTAACTCTTCGCTTATCTGCTCCTGCATTGCTGCCAGTAGCGAGGTTTCTAATGTGTTTTCTTCCTCATCTTTGTCCTCACGAATGCCGGAAGCAGTTGGAGTATCTCTGGACACTTTTTTTACTTTGGACACTTTTTTCTTTTGGTAAGTTGGATAAAGGGCGGAAATTGCACCGCTGGTATCTAATCCTGCAATCATGGTGACACCTTCTTTCTCATAAATCTACTTATATTATACTTTGATTTACAAATAATTACAATAAAAGTGTTTTCCGTAGTCTAATCAGAAGGTATGCTTGCATACAAGCAATTCCGTTTGGTTGTTATGGAATTCTTCTATTGTGAAGTTTTCAAAAGCATGATAACATAAAGATGTTGGTTAAATACTGATTAGTACTTCCATGTTTAATGAAAACAGAAGTTACATTAAAGAATATGGAAAACAGTGATATTTAACATGGGAAGGAGAACATAATGACAAGAATTTTAATGAGAGCAGGAATGTCTCCAATTAAAAAATATTCTGTGGCAGAAATTCTTCATAATGATATGATAGGAAAAAATATGGGAAATATGTTATTTCCATATGCTATTATGAGTAATTTGATGACAGATGATGTTAAAATAGATACAAGACTATTTTTTTATACATTAAGTAAGAAAAAAATTGAAAAAATAAATCGAACCTATGATTTTTTTTTAATTCCACTTGCCAATGCTTTTCGAATTCCCTTTGTGGACGAATTAAATCAGTTGGCTGCTTTTGTTGAACAACTCACCATTCCGGCAATTGTTATAGGTGTGGGAGTGCAAAAAAAAGCGGAGGATGCCATGAACATTCCTGAATTATGTCAGTCGGTGAAAAGGTTTATGGATGCTGTACTTTCCCATTCTTCCATTGTTGGAGTTAGGGGTGAAAATACAGCAAAGTATTTGGAGTTATTAGGATATGAAAGAGAAAAAGATTTTACCATTATTGGATGTCCATCCATGTATCTTTATGGAGATACACTACCGGATAATCATTATTCCGGATTAAATAAGAAATCTAAAATAAGCATCAATTCAAAAGTGCAATTAAGAGAACCACTTCATGAGTTTTTATATCGTACAAAAAGTCAGTTTGAGGATTGTTGTTATGTTCCTCAGGTTTTGGATGAAATCAATCATATGTATTTTGGAAAAGATACCGTCAAAAATTTGACGAAAAAGATTTCGAAATATTTTCCTATGAAATTTGGTAATGAAAAAGAAGATCAATGGGTAGCAAAATCATTTCTTCATCCTCAAGCGTGGCTTGATTATCTGAAAGAAAGAGATTTTTCAGTGGGAAGCAGAATTCATGGAAATATAGCAGCGATTTTGGCAGGAACCCCCTGTCTGGTTATTGTTTCAGATGAGAGAATTAAGGAACTTGTAACTTATCATAATATTCCTCATTGTTACTTGAAAAAACTAAAAGCTGAGGATAATTTGATGGAAATAGTGGAGAACCAAGATTTTAATAGCATATATGAAGGACATAAAGAACGGTTTGAACATTATTTGGATTTTTTGCACCAAAATGGATTAAACACTGTATTTGATGTGCCAAAGGAACAATCAGAAAATGCCAAGCTTAAGCTTAGAACCTACGATAAAAAGGTTGAGCTATTGCCTGGAGATTGCGTAGGAACACTTGAAAAAGTAAAACGCTTTATTATAGGGAAAAAATGGTATCGAATGATGATGCGAGGTTGGCACAAAGTGAAAATTAGATAAACATTTGATATGTAAGGAGGAGTCTTATGTTTGTAAAAGGTGAGTATGTAAGCATAACAGATATGATTAGTGATACTCTGGAAGGATATGAAAAGACCCAGGAAAGTATGCATGAGATAGAAAACATAGCAAAACAGAGTAAAATGCTGGCGAACAATGCAGCCAGAGAATTTGGAAGGCTTGAAATGGCAGGAAATGTGCAGATTATTACACAGCAGATTAAAAGTTTTGCAAAATCCAGTATGGAAATTAACGAAAGAAACAAAGAACACGTAGAAGAATTGGTACATAACATCAATCACATGGTTGGTGTAAGAACTGCGGATGTTGCGTCGGATCTGATTGAAAAAATCGAGAGAAGTTTGTTTGAGCGTAAAAGCAATGTTGAGGCGTGGGCCAGTTTTGAAGTGTTTAAAGATTATGCCAAAGATCCATCGGAGGAAAATTGCAGAAAAATTGCAAAGACTTTGAAAAATCTTCATCGCATTTACGGATTGTACTATGATATCTTTTTTGCAGATAAGGCAGGTATTGTAAAGGCAGCAGCTGTCCGCGAGGAGTCAAATGGGCGAGATATCAGCAATACAGAGTGGTTTAAAGAGACGAAAAACAGCGAGGATGCCATTGTTACAGATATGCATGTTTCAGAAGCGGTTCATGAATACGTTGTTTCTTATAGTATAAGAATTTTGGATGATGACGGTAAATTCATCGGAGTATTGACTACAAGATTTGACTGGAATCATATTTTGAAACTGATTGATGATACAAAAATCAGCGGGCATGGTGAGATTTATCTTATTAATAAAGATGGACTTGTGATTGCAGCAAGAGAAAGAGAGCTTATTTTCCATAAAAATATGTTGTTGGAGTGTCAGGGAGCGCAGACCATTCTTGCTAATGAGATGGATAAGCTTTATGGATATGCCATTGAAGTAAACGAACAGGAACAGTTAACAAGGGTACTTGGTTATGCAAAATCTCAAGGATATTTGAAATACCAGGGTATGCAGTGGGCTGTGTTGGCGTTAGAGAATATTAAAGAAGTCTGAGCATAACTATTTGGGTACGGAATAGTTTTGCTTGACAAAATATGTGCCAAAACATACACTGTTATGGACATGAACTTAAATAGGAGGCTGTCATGGAAGAACAAAAGTATATGTTTTTATCAGAGGAAGATAGCAAAGTGATAGATCAGCAGATACCACCGGAAGAGATTGTGTATGATATTGCGGATTTATTTAAGGTGTTTAGTGACATGACGAGAGTCAAGATTTTGTATGCATTGTCCTCTGGAGAATTGTGTGTATATGATATTTCGGCGGTATTAGAGATGAGTCAGTCTGCCATTTCTCATCAGCTTCGTGTATTGAAACAGGCGAAACTTGTGAAATACAGAAGAGAAGGAAAAATTGTGTTTTATTCATTGGCAGACAGCCATATTCATACCATATTAAATCAGGGATTGGAACATGTGCAAGAGTAAGAAGATAATGCAGATTGAACATAAGTTTCTTACAAAAAGAGCAGGAGAGTTGTTTGATCGAATGAGTGGATTTTCAAAGAATAATCCGGCATCCGAGTATCAGTTGGAGGATAAAGAAGTCGTCCATGCCAAAGTGGTTGAAAAGATTGAGATACAGGCAATGGTAAAAGAAGTTTCTTCCTTTACTTTGGAAGAAAACTTTATGATGATTGACGGAAAATGTATTCATTACAATCTTCCACTTCGAGAATACAGTGACCGTGTGAAAGGTCTCTATATTTTTCTGGTCAGTGAAAAGACCGTTGCTGATGACAGTCAGGAGACGATAGAACAGCTCTATACCCACATTTGGCAAAATGCCTATCTGGATGCAGCAAGAGAATGGTTAAAGGACTGGCTACAAAAAGAAATCGGATGGTATGTTTCGGATTGTATTTCGCCGGGATTTTATGGTATACCTATTAAGTGTATGTCAGATTTATATGATTTGGTAGAAGGAAAAAATATTGGGGTTCATCTTAGGGAAGACGGATTTTTATTACCTGAAAAAAGTGTGTTAGGTATGTATTTTACAATGAAAGAGGATATTAATATCTTTGGAAAACGGTGTTTGGAATGTCCGGCACATGGAAAAAATTGTGAATACTGTTTGGAAAGAATGTAACTCACTTGTAACAGAAAAGGTATAAAATAGTGTAATAATAATCAAAATGTAACTGTAATTGTTAGAAAGGATTTATGAGGTGAACTGATGAAAAAGTTAATGGCACAGATTATTAAATTCGGTATTGTTGGTGTGGTTGCTACAGTTGTTGACTGGTGTATTTATGCATTATTAGTTAAGTTGTATGGTGTAGGACCATTTGCAGGATTGACTGATGTTATGCCTGAAAGAAATTGGAATTTGGTTGCTACTACCATTTCATTTTCAGTATCGGTAATTGTTAATTATATTGGTAGTATGATGTTTGTATTTGAACGTCGTGATGATATGAGCAGAACAAAAGAATTTACTATTTTCATGATTTTAAGTATAATGGGATTAGGACTAAATATTTTGATCATCTATGTAATGGATCCGGTTGTAAAACCATTAGAGGATTTATTTGCACCGATTGCATTCATTAAGAGCTTAATGTTTATGGTACCTAAGGTAGTTGCTACTTTCCTTGTTCTTGTTTGGAACTTTGTTACAAGAAAGATGTTCCTTGAAAAGAAAGAGGATAGCGTAGTAGCAGAAAACTAATACTGTTATTATCCGGTATTTGACTGGAAACAGTACAGAAATACTTACAAGAAGTTGACAGACAGAAGAGAGAGGAGAGAAAATTATGGAGTTAACGAAAGCAATGGAGACTAGAAGAAGTATCCGCGCATTCAAAGAAGGGGAAACAGTTGATAAAAGTACATTGGAAGAATTGGTGAAGGCAGCACAGCTAGGACCAACTTGGAAGAATTCCCAGACAGGACGTTATTACGTTGTTATGTCACCGGAAAAGATGGACAGTGTGATTAAAAATACACTTCCTGAATTCAACCAGAATAGCTGCAAAGGTTGTAGCGCAATCATTGTGACAACATTTGTGAAAAATCGTTCTGGATTTGACCGTCAGGGAAACCCGGACAATGAATTAGGAAACGAATGGGGTGCATATGATTTAGGACTTTGCAACCAGAATCTTCTTTTAAAAGCTACTGAGCTTGGTTTGGATACATTAGTAATGGGTATCCGCGAGGAAAAGGCTCTTCGTTCGGAATTATCTATTCCGGAGGATCAGGAAGTAGTTGCAGTAATTGCTGTTGGATATCGCACGGCTGATGCTGAAATGCCAAAGAGAAAAGATTTGGAATCAGTAGCTACATTCTTCTAAAATATTGGACTGGTAAGACCGTACTTTTTTTACATGGCAGGATGGCTGCTTTTGTTTGAAAAGATTGGATTTGTAAAAAAGACATAATTATTGGGCATATGTTATTGGTAAGATAGTATGTGCCCAATTTCCTGTTTTATAGGAAACAAGAAAAAATCTTTGAGTATAAATCGAAAAGGAGCATTTTGAAAATGGCGGAAATCAGTGTATCAAATAAAATAAAACAGGGAATTCGACCAAATATGTTGCAAATGATTGACGTGGATATGAGTAGTAAAGACACGACAGAAAGAATTTTGCCAAATTAGCACTAGTAGAATTCTACTATTTTGGTTAGAATCTTCGTACTTGAAACATTAAGGGAGGAAAATTTGTGAGAAAAAATGTGAAAAAAAATTCATTACTGATTTTGGGTATCGTGGTGCTTCTATTATTTAGAGCTTGTTTCATTTGTGCTAGTTTATTTTGTTGTTCTCAAGTGCCTAGAATTATCAAATTAGAGCAAAAGAAAGAGAAAAAAGATGAAAAAGAAATAAAAGAATTCGTTGAAAGTTATTTAGATGCGATTTGTAAAGGAGAATTTGACGAATATTGCAAGAAATCCAAAGACACAAAAGAAGAGATTGAAGCTGAATATTCCTTTGAAATAAATAGGCATAGTCAATATTTTGAAGAACGTGAAGTTCCTGTGAATAAGGCTTCTAAAGAAAAATTTAAAGAATTACGTGTCAAGCTATTAAAGAATGTGAAATGTGAAGTTTCAGATGCGGAAATTTTTCGAAATGATTGTTTGGTTTATGTAGATGTGCAACCTATTCTTTATGATGCAGATAAAATGAATGAAGACAACAAAAGAATGCTTGATAAGGCTACAAAAAGTTACTATCAAAAATATCCAAATAGCCAAGTGGTTCATAAAAGTGTTTTATATAATATGTTGGCTGATATGTATTTGGATTATTTGGAAAAATTTGTTGATAATCCCACATATGGAGAAAAAGAAACTGTTGTATTGTCAGTTAATCGAAATAGATTTATAGGTAATTCAATTAATCCGATTGATAAGGTGATTTTAAAACAAACATTTATTAAAGAAGTGAATTAATTATAGACAATCGGAATCGAATGTGGTATAATCGTGTTTGTTGAGAGCGCAAGCTCACAAATATGGGCGGATTCCCGAGTGGCCAAAGGGGACAGACTGTAAATCTGCTGCAAATTGCTTCGGTGGTTCGAATCCACCACCACCCATTTTGCAGTAAGAATAGAAACTGCGAATTAAATATTGTCGCGGGGTGGAGCAGTCTGGAAGCTCGCCGGGCTCATAACCCGGAGGTCGTTGGTTCAAATCCAGCCCCCGCAATTTATGCCCAGATAGCTCAGTCGGTAGAGCAGGGGACTGAAAATCCCCGTGTCGCTGGTTCGATTCCGGCTCTGGGCATCTTTTTTTTATTAAAAATTGCGATTTAAAAACTAAAAGATGTATGGCATGGTATTAAATTAAATATATGCCGATGTGGCTCAATTGGCAGAGCAGCTGATTTGTAATCAGCAGGTTATCGGTTCGAGTCCGATCATCGGCTTTCATTTAAAACTTCTCTAATTTAGGGGAGTTTTTTTTATGTGCTCGTTTTTGGGGGAAAGAGAACTATAAAAAAGCATATGAACATTTTGGAGGGGAAAAAAAGATTTTATAAACATTCTAAGAGAAATGATGTGGATAATATCAAAAATTATTATTGGAAATGTTGATGAGTTAAGCGTTTTGTTATACTTAAAATCATGTTAAAATATATTGTAAAGTATATTTTAAAGTATATAGGAGAATAGTTGATTGTTCTCTTATAATTTTTTTATGTAATAGGAAATTGCGATGCAATTTCCTATTACATAAAAACGCTCCGCGAGGATGCGCAGACCGCGGAGATGGAGTTAATTGCTACGCAATACCGCGGTCGCGCCAGAGTTTTGCAAGCAAAACTCTTTGTTCTAAAAGATTACGGGAAATATTGAATTAACGTAAGTTTGTAAGAAAACTATATCTGGCGTAGTCAGTTGTGGGGAGTTTATTGGAGGGATTATTATGAAAATTATTGATACGCATGTACATATTGGTGGGGAGCATATGGGATTTCATATGACAGAGGAAATGGTACTGTATATGATGGAAGAGTACGGAATATCTCATGTGATATTATCGAATTCTGATTCTGGAGAGTTGGGAAATGAGGAGGCAGATCTTTCAAAACAAATGAGTCAGGAAGACGCATTAAGAAACGCCATAAGATTTGCCAGAGAACATTCTGGAAAGATTAGTGTTGCACCGTGGATTCGACCATATACACAGGGAATTACATCAGAATTTATACAGTTGGTAAAAGAAAACTTAGATGTGGTAAAAGCGGTAAAATTTCACCCATATAAATCCAATATATCTCCTGTAGATGAGAGATTGATTCCCTATTGGAAAATGGCGGCTGAATTTGATTTACCGGTAGTTTCTCACACGGATAATGGAGGTGTGGCAAGCCCTATGCATGTATATGAAGCAGCAAAAATGTTTCCTAGTATTCCGTTTGTGATGGTTCATATGGGTCTGTGCTCGGATAATAGCCTTGCATTGGATTTATTGGGAAAATTGGATAATTTATATGGGGATACGACTTGGGTGCCTGTAAAGACCACAATAGAAGCTTTTAGAAGGTACGGAAATGAAAAAATCGTGTTTGGAAGTGATGCTCCTATTGATGGGAAAGATACGTATTTGTGTAATCCTTGGGGAGAGCGTTCACTATATCAGGAATATTTTAAGGATTTGCCAAAAATAATGAAGGAAGAAGATTACGAAATGCTCATGCATAAAAATGCGGAGAGAATCTTTAAGATTAATTAAGCGATAAATTCAGAAGTTTAAATTAGTATTGAAACTAAAGTAGATTTCATTTGAAAAACAGATGTCTATATTAGCAATTTAGAACAAAGAGTTTTGCTTGCAAAACTCTAGCGCGACCGCGGTATTGCGTAGAAATTAACACCATCTCCGCGGTCTGCGCATCCTCGCGGAGCGTTTTTATGTAATAGGAAATTGCATCACAATTTCCTATTACATAAAAAAGTGTCTCACTTTGTAATCCGATATAAGAATGATTTAATAATACATATCTTGTATACTGAATGCTAAGTGAGACACTTTTTAAATGCTTTATTTTCCGTCTCTCCAAATGCTTGGATGGAATAATATCAACAATGGGAATAATTCCAATCTTCCTGCCAACATATCAATGATCATAACGATTTTTGAAAGTGGTGAGAAGAAACCAAAGTTACATGTCGGACCAACTTTGGAAAGTCCAGGACCGATATTATTGATTGTTGCTGCAATTGCAGTAAAATTAGTTGTTAAATCATTTCCATCAAAGGAAATCAAAAATACAGAGGAAACAAATACAACGATGAAAGTAATGAGATAAACATTTACGGATCTTACTACTTCGTGTGGAATTGGTTTCTCGTCCATATTAATCTTTTGAATACTCTTTGGATGAATATATCCTCTTAATTCTTTCATAACAGTTTTAAACATAATAACAAAACGCGATACTTTCATACCACCACCGGTACTACCGGCACAGGCTCCTACGAACATAAGAAGCACAAGGATTGTTTTGCTGGTTTCCGGCCACAAATCAAAATCGCAGGTGGAGAAACCACAGGTGGTAATGATGGTTGCAACCTGGAATGCAGAGTGTCTTAATGCGTCTGCCCAGCTTGAAAACATGTGTAAAATGTTCAAAAAGATGATTAAAATCGAAGTACCTATGATTATAAAATAATATCTGACTTCTTCCATTTTAAAGGCTTTTGAAAACTGTCTGAATATAATAAGGTAGTAGGCATTGAAGTTAACACCAAACAACAGCATGAAAATGGTAACAACCCATTGAATGTAAGGGCTGTAGCTTATTAAACTGTCATTTTTAATACCAAAACCACCGGTACCTGCAGTGGCAACACTTGTATTTAACGCTTCAAATACGCTCATTCCTCCAAATAAAAGAAGGATAAATAACATAAATGTAAGGGCAAAGTAAATCAAGTAAAGGATTTGAGCTGTCTGCTTTACTTTTGGTACAAGTTTTCCTACGGATGGTCCCGGAGATTCTGCACGCATAAGGTTAATGTGCGAACCGCCACTCATTGGAACGATTGCAAGAAGGAATACTAATACTCCCATTCCTCCAATCCAGTGTGTAAAACTTCTCCACATAATGGAACAGTGGGAAAGTGATTCAACATCGGATAATATGCTGGCACCTGTAGTGGTGAAACCAGAAACTGTTTCAAATAATGCATTGATGAAAAATGGAATTTCACCAGTTAATACAAAAGGTATACAACCGAAAAAACTGAGGAAAATCCAGCTTAATGATGTTGTTACACAACCTTCTTTTAAGTAAAATACGTCGTTTTTCGGTTTTTTTCTACGCATAAGAAGACCAATGATTATACAAAAACCGCCAACGCCTAAATACATAAAGCCTTCTTTTTCCTGATAACATAAAGCTGTGATACAAGGTATTGAAAAAAGAACACCTTCGATCATCAGTACGTATCCTAAAATATATTGAATTAGAGATTTGTTCATAATATATGTTTGACAATCAATTTAAATAGTTGAAATGTCAAATTCGCCTCCTATTAATGTTTTATGTTCTTTCAGCTTTTTTATGTAGAAGCTGAAAGAACATTTTTGTTTTAAATAGTTATTTTCAAAATCCTTTTAATAATTAAGTGAAAAGGATTTTGAAGAAAAACTTCATTCATCAGATATTAAGCAAAAAGGCCTTAATATCTGGCAAATCATTATTGTAAAATATCCTGAATATCTTTGAAACCTGAATGTATGGTAACAATGATAACGGAATCATTTACCTGAATTGTGTCATCTCCACTTGGAATGATAATATTTCCATTTCGGTTGATGCAACAAACTAATAAGTTTTTCTTTAATTTCAAATTGCGAAGTTCAACATTAGTCACAGATGATTCTTTTTGAACTACAAATTCGATTGCCTCTACACGGTGGTCGTACATATGGTAAAGGGTTTCGATGTTACTATCCATAGAATTTGTTTTCGCACGAACATAGGCAATGATAGCTTCTGTTGTGAAATATCTTGGATAAACGACGCTTCCTAATTCCAAAGAGCTGATGACGTCTTTGAAAGAAGTACGATTTACCTTTGTTACGATTTTTGTATCTGACAATTGACGGGCATGAAGGGTGAGGATAATGTTTTCCTCATCAATACCTGTAATTGGCACGAAGGATTCGGTCTTGTGAATACCTTCTTCACGGAGTAATTCACGGTCTGTTCCGTCACCATTTATAATGATTGCTTTTGGCAATAATACGCTTAACTCTTCGCAACGTGCACGGTCTTTTTCAATGATCTTTACGTTGATTCCCATGTGCATCAGGCGTTTTGCCAAATAGTAGGCAGCTTTTCCACCACCGATGATCATGGTGTCTTTTACTCGTTTTGTTTTAAATCCGATGGTTTCCATAAAGAGTTTTACGTCATTTTTGGAAAGGACAACGGAAATAATGTCTCCGGCATGAAGAACATATGCACCGGATGGGATTGTTACTTCTCCGTCTTTTTCTACTGCACAGATGATGGATTTCACATCAATCATGCTGCTCATTTTTGCGATTGTCATGCCATCAAGCATGTTTCCTTCTGGAATTTTGATTTTTATAAGCTCAGCACGTCCGTGGGCAAATGAGTTTACCTCAAGGGCAGTTGGTGCTGCTAATATTTTACTTACTTCACGGGCAAATTCATTTTCCGGATTGATGATCATGGCAAGTCCGAGTTTATTTTGCAAATAACCGACTTCTTTGCTGTAGTCCGGATTGCAGACACGAGCGATAGTTGCACAGTCAGATACTTGTTTTGCAACGGTACAGCATAAAAGATTTAGCTCATCTGAACGGGTAACTGCGATAAATAAATCTGCATGTTGAATACCGGCTTCTAACTGAATGTTGTAGCTGGCGCCGTTACCGACGATACCCATTACGTCAAACTGGTTGGCAAAATACTGCACACGTTCGCTATCTTTATCGATTACAGTGATATCGTGTGAATCTTCCTCTTTACATAATCTTTCCAATAGGGCAGAACCAATTTTACCGCATCCTACGATAATGATGTTTAGTCCTTTTTTTGCCGTTGGTTTCTTTCTTAACATAAAATAACCTCCACAACTCTTTGAATGTCCTCTCGGAGTCTTCCTTATACCAAAATTTCGGCTATATTTTTGTATAAAAAGACTCCGAGAGAACATTATAGAGTTTATATCAATTAATGATTTAAAATTGTGCAGATATTTCGAATGCACGAAATATGGGATGTTTATCCTTACCCACAACTTATTAATTATAGCTTGAATGCACGATTTTTACAAGTTTTGTTACAAAAAAGTGAGCTCTCTATCTGATGCATTCACATAATTCATTGGTAATTTTAACATATATACGTATGATTTTGGATTAAAGTTTGATGAGAGAGTTTGTGGATTTCTATTGATTTTGCAAGGCAAGGTGTATTATAATTCATAAGTAAACGTTAATTAATCAATTATTGGTAAGAAGAGACAGTGTTAGCTGTGGATACCGGAAAGGATAAAGGTTTAGAATAATGAAAGAATATCAGCCAATTAAAGAAGGAAAAGTACGTGAGGTATATGATAATGGAGACAGCTTGATTATCGTAGCCACTGACAGAATTTCAGCATTTGATGTTATCTTAAAAAATAAAGTAACAAAAAAAGGTGCAATTTTGACTCAGATGTCAAAGTTCTGGTTTGATTTTACAAAGGATATTGTTCCAAACCATATGGTTTCTACAGATGTTAAAGATATGCCTGAATTTTTCCAGCAGGAAAGATTTGATGGAAATAGTATGATGTGTAAGAAGCTTGAGATGCTTCCTATCGAGTGTATCGTACGTGGATACATTACTGGTAGCGGTTGGGCTAGTTACAAGGAAAATGGTACTGTTTGTGGTATTAAGTTGCCAGAAGGTCTTGTTGAGTCTGACAAGTTGCCTGAGCCAATTTACACACCAAGTACAAAGGCTGAAATCGGCGATCATGATGAAAATATCTCATTCGAGAAGAGTATTGAAGTTCTTGAAAAGCAGTTCCCAGGTAAGGGTGAAGAGTATGCTACAAAGATTAAGGATTGCACTATCGCATTGTACAAGAAGTGCGCTGAGTATGCTTTGAGCAAGGGTATCATCATTGCTGATACTAAGTTTGAGTTTGGTTTAGATGAAAATGGAAATGTTGTTATCGGTGATGAAATGTTGACACCAGACAGTTCTCGTTTCTGGCCATTGGAAGGATACAAGGCAGGACAGGGACAGCCTTCATTTGATAAGCAGTACGTAAGAGACTGGTTAAAGGCTAATCCAGACAGCGATTATTTATTGCCTGATGAGGTTGTAAATAAGACTGTTGAAAAGTATGAAGAAGCATATGAATTATTGACAGGTAAAAAATTTGATAAATAAATAATAAAGTTTAGGTTTTCAAGTATCCAAACAGAATTACATGCAAGCATGCATTCTGCCTTGGATACGGAAAACACTTTTAAAGTAAGAAGATATCCTTTATGTGGTATCTTCTTTTTGATATGTGCGACTTGCGTGTACGTTGATAAGGGGTGGTATTCTCCTTTCAGCAATGAATGTTTTTAGTCCATCGGTTTGTTGATGGTATGAATATATCACAGGAGAATAAAAAAAAGAGCATTTCTGTCGTGAAATGCTCTTTTGGAGACGTGAATGATTAAGATGTGGATGATTTTGTGGATGTATGCGGAAAAAATGCCGTAACCTTAAGTGGGTTTGTTGATGCCAAAAACTAGCGATACTATCGTGGCATTTCTTCTCCGAAAACTCCTTCATTCACAAAATCATCAGGAATCAGAGAGGTTGGACTCTCTATAAAGTTTATCATTGTAAAATTGCCGTATTCAAAGTGGTTTTTGTCATACTTTTCTCTTGCTTCAGAGTCACAATAATCCTGTTCATTATTTAGGAATGTATAAACGTTTTCGTGACTACTAAATAAGTTGTAAGTGTTATCACGATTTATTTCAAGAGTGAGTGTTAATTGGTACGTATTATTTTCGTTCTTGGCTTTAGCGGATTGAAAATCAAAGGTAATTGGAATTTCTGTTTCTTCACATTCTCGATGTCCGTCGCTGTAAGTGCAATATACCTCTTTTATTTCTTTCCAATTGATTTGGGCATTTTTAAAGCCAGTACCATCACCGATGTATGATTTTAATTGTTTGCACCAGTATTGTTTCAGATTGGATGCAAAATCTTTTTCAGTTACGGTATTCCAATTCGTTCCGAAGATTTCCATCATAGCCTGTTTAAATGCTTCAGCATCGTTGGAAAGATTTTTCCATAGTGCCTCTTCTTCTTTCTCGAAGACTTCCATTGGTATGAAAGTTGTGCTGTTCCAAAAAGGAGTGTCCGTATCTTCACTAAGTTTATAAGAAAAATAGGAAGCTTTGTACATGTAATAAACTCCGTATGGAGTATCACATTTTATGTACTCATCATCACCCATTGTATAAACAGTAATCTCTTTTTGGGTTGCATTGTCATTTGGGGCGCAGGGAACACACTTTACATCTATGTTATATTCATAGGATTGTTGCGAATATATGGTTTCTTTGGCTTCCGTTATTTCATGGTCTGAAGCCAGTTTGTTCCAAGTAGCTTCCGGTAAAATAAAACCATAGCCTAGTAAGTTATCAATATCAATGGTTTTGGTTGTTTCATAGTATCCATTTGATGTCATTTTATAATCATTTTTTGATAGTATGTGACCATCTAACCAACTTTTTAAACGCATCATGAAATCTCCGGCAGTAGTATGTACTAATATGGCTTCTACGCGACTTGAACCTTCTAATTGTAATTTATGATCTTGAATGGAATCGTATGATTTTAGTGATTCTAAATAGTGTTCATACCTACATTTCATATTATCATAATTAGCTGTAACCATTTTGGATACAAACTTCTCAAACTCCCCATTTTCCAACTGTTTTGCAATTTCTTTTGCCTTAAAATAATCATCAAATGTGGTATAAGAAATTCCTTCGTGTTTTATCTGGTTATAAATAAGTGTACCATTGATGCCAACTACTAAAAGGACTACAATGAGTATTAGTGAGGTTGTAATTATCATTTTTCGCTTGAAGCGGTGAATGCTTTTTATGAGTTTACGGTTTTTTTGTTTTTGTGCTTTGGTTTCGTTATCATCTTCTGAATCTGTGGTGCTATCAGTGTTTACATGAGAATCTAAGTCAAAGTTTTTCTTTAAATTTTCCTGATAGGTGCGACAACCTTCACATTGGTTTAAATGTTCCTCGATTGCCTGTTTACTTTCTTCGCTACAAAGTTCTTCTTCGTTTAGCAAGAGTAAGTCTTTTATAATCTGACATTTATTTTTCATAATCGATGCTCCTTTTGATTTTTTCCTTTGCTCTTAAGTATGTCATACGTGCCCAACTGTCACTCTTTTGGTGTTCTTTTGCAATTTCTTTTAATGGAATTTCACCAAAGACATGCATAATAAACACGTTTTGATATGGTTCTTCCAATTGTAGAATTGCTTTTCGAAGTTCTTTTAATTGTTCGTTTTTTAGAATCTTTTCCTCCGGTAAAGAGTAAGAGTGGGAATGTTCGAAACTTTCGTCAAATGTATCTGCATATCGTTTGGAACGCTTACATTCTTTGAACCAGGCGTTTTTTCCGATTTGACAAAGCCAGGTAAAGATACTGCAGTTTCCTTTGAACTGGTTGATATGCAAAAACATTTGATAGAAGGTTTCTTGTGTTAATTCTTCCGCTAAATGTGTGTTACCACAAAGTTGCAATAAAAATAAGTACAAACGTTTGTGATATTCGTAATACACATTTTCAAATTCGTACATTAATATGTTTTCTCCTTCATTATTTGAGCAGGCTTCCGTTGCTTTAGCAACTTGGAACCTGCCATGTGAAAGCGTCCCAATAACGAAGTGATTGGATGACGCTGACCGCTGTAAACCGCTACTTTGGTATAAATAATTGTCACATCATGCATGAGTTTCACTTATTAGAGTCAGCAAAGTAAAAAACGTCACAAAGATTTTTATGGTTTTTCGATAGCAGGAACCACAAGCTCTAATACAAACTTTGTATTCTTTATTTCAATTTTCATGGTGCCGTCGTAGCTTTCGATGATATGTCGGATATTTTCTAAGCCATAACCGTGGCGGTAGGCATCTTTTTTTGTTGTAAAATGTTTGTGATGAATGCCTGTAAGTTCTGTATCGTTGGCAATGGTATTTTCTATGGTAATATAGTAATAGGAGCGTGTGAAACGTATATTTATGCTGATTTCTTTCGGTTGTTGGATTTTTTCACATGCTTCTATGGCGTTGTCCAATGCATTGGAAAAAACAGCGCAGATATCCATAGGTTGCCAGTAAAGTCCCTGATCTAACACTCCGTCTAGGGAAAATGTGATTCCTTTTTCAATCATGGTATCCCATTTAATCTGTAGGATGCAGTCTAGAAGTTCATTGCCGGAAACTACCCGTGGGGAGAGTTCTTTTACTTCATCTACCAAATCTGACAGATAATTTTTGGCATCTTCGTATTTATTTTCTTTTAGAATCGTATCCAGACAAAGAAGATGATTTTTAATATCGTGTCGGAAACGATTGGTTTCTTCCTGATTTTGTTTATATTCTTCAAAATGTTTTAATTCCAGAGCCAGCCAATGGTCCTGATATTCTTTTCCTTCTTTGTAATACCTTGTAATTGCACCATTGATAATGAGCAAAGGTACGGNNAATGGAAATTCCTATGTGGAAGGCATCCTGATGTGTGTTTGATTGTGTTATGATAATCATTGCCAAAATAGAATTGTAAATGCTGCAGCAAAACAAAATAAACTTGTCTTTTCTTCGAAGAGTTATAAAAATCTTTTTCTTGTATACATAGAAATAACTATAAATAAATAGAATTGTCTCGAAAATAAAACTTAAAAATAGAGTTATATTAGTATACATTGGATTAGTAGTTTCTTCGTTCAGTATGTCTTCTATTCGTGATGGTGCAATGATACTTATACTGTTAAATAACAGTACCATTATAATAATAAGTTCAAAGAAGAAAAATTCCAGGGAACTTTTGATTCGTTTCCATTTTCCTGCTCCACCTCGTAATACAAAGTATAATGTGAGTATAATATTGATGAGACTAGAAAAGTTTTCTAAGGCGAAGTAGTCCAATACACTACATAAAAGCGCAGCTAATGGCGTTAATAGGTAGGTATAACGGTCTATGACAAAACTTTGGGTAAAGATGCATTTGATCATATAGCAAAAGGATAGCATTATAAAAATATATACAATGAAATTTGGTACTAAAAGGATAAGGGAATGTTCTATCATAATGCCACCTCCTGAATATATAGATGAAGCGCTTCTTTGGTTGATTTTTCTTTGCCACGGCTGATGGGAAGAAAATCTCCATTTGTCATATACGCCATGCCGTCTTTAATACGTGTTACGCTGCCCAGATGAATCAGGTATCCTCTGTGAATTCTGAAAAATCCAAGATTTTTGCATTCTGTTTCGTAGTCAGACAGTTTTCCTCTTACAACGTATTCATTGGTTTTGGTAACTACGCGGATATCATGATTTTGTGATTCAAAATAGCAAATATCTGAAATGTGGATGGAAAACACATCTGTTTTGGTCTGTAACAGTATTTTTTTAGCTTTGCTTTTTTGATCTAACAGATATAAAAGGATTTCTTCTATTTTCTTTTCCTGAATTGGTTTGGTCAAATAGCGAAGGGCATTTACTTCATAGCCCTCCAAGGCGTATTCGATGTGGGAAGTTAAAAAAACGATTTCCGTATCTTTTGCCAGTTTACGAATGTTTCTTGCTACCTGAATACCGTTCATGTCAGGCATTTCAATATCTAATATGATCAAATCGTAATTAACGTCTTTCAATCGGGCTAATAAAGCAGGGCCGCTTGTGAATTCGTCGATAATCAAATCCAGACTTTTATGTACATTTTCGATGGTTGCCATGGCTTGTGCCAGAAATTTTGGCTGGTCATCGCAAATTGCTATCTTCATGGTAATTGCTCCTTTGTAGTGTTTGGTTTTCTGTTTGTGAGCGATTATTGAAAGTATAATCATGATTATAATGATAACATAATTTTTCTTAATAAGAAACTTTGTTCTTTGGGTTTTGATGGATGTGAATAAAGAGGAAAAATAAGATTAACTACAGAATAATTAATAGATAAATAGGATAAAAAATGTAGCATGAGTGGAGGTGCGTAAGAAAAAGAAACATTGGCTTGTGTTTTTAGGGTTATTGATTTTGGCAACAGGATTTTGTTATTTTGAAAAAAATCATACAAGCATGGTTGTAAGCAGGGGCTTGGGAAACAGTATTATTCCACTTCGCATTTTTAATCGCCCGGAGTTGGTTGAAATAAGGACGAAATAGTCAAATCAGTGTCACGTTCATGATAATATAAGATACGTTTACGATACAAACATAAATTTTGAAACAATTGTTGCTATAATTGTTTTATAAAGAAATTGATAATAGTTGCAATTGGAAAGGAAGTGGTGGAGTGGAAGCAAAGGTTGAGAATAATGAACAATGGGAAGAAACCACTATATGTGAACCAATAAGAAAAATCGAATTTAGAAATGTATCATTGTTTTTTCCGGGACAAAAGGAAGCGGCGATAAAGAATGTTAATATGATGATTTCAGCAGGAGAAAAAGTTTTCTTTTTGGGAGAAAAAAATGCGGGAAAAAGCATTTTGATGAAAATGATATTAGGAATGTATAAGCCTTCGAAAGGAAAAATTTATATCAACGATGTAGATATTGATAAATTAGATAAAAAACAGTTAAGAAAGCAGATAGGTATAGTGCCGGAGGATATTATGCTGTACAACAAAAGTATTCATGATAACCTTACACTCGGTAGGGAGGATATTTCTGAGGAACAGGTTTTAGAAAGTACGAAAAGGACGGATGTACACGAATATATTGAAAGTCTTTCTGAAAAGTATAATACACAAATTACCGATTTTGGAATGAAAATGCCTACAGATTATAGACAAAAGATTGGAATTGCCAGAACAATGTTACAACAATATTCACTTATCATATTAGATGGGGTGTTGGAACAATTAAACAGTGAAAAGATGGAGACAATCACTCAATTTTTTATGAAAACACCTTGTACATGTTGTTTTTTGGGGAGAAAAAAAATAGATACTATTAACGAGAAAATAGATCAGTATATTATCATGAAAAACGGAGCAATTATCGGATAAAAAACATAAATGAGGGAGAATAAGGGATGGAGCATAAATTGGCGGTATACCTGGAACAAAAAATAGGTGATAGTAAAAATAGAACTGAATTAGATGCAGCAAAGATGACCTATGGGTTAGAAATCATATTGAATAATTTCATGAAATTATTGATTATTATGTTGATAGGGGCATGTATGGGGGTATTTTTGGAAACGTTTTGTGTGTTTTTAGGTTTTGGCATTTTGCGAATGTATGCAGGGGGCGTACATTGTGATACAAACAAAATGTGTTGGATTTCATCAATTATTGTATGTGTTGGAAATGCGTATTTGGCACAGTATAGCTTGGTTTCAGAAGTTTGTGGCATTGTAATTGCAGTAGTATGTGTTATTATTATTGAGCTGTATGCACCATCTGGGACAAGAGTTAATCCAATTAAGGAATGTGATAGAAGCATAAGAAAAAGAAATAGTTTGGTGATTGTTTTGGTTTATGCGTTTATAGCCATTATAGGATGGAAAATGGCATTTGCACGAGTGTTGTTATATGGAACACTGACAGAGGCGGTTACGTTATTACCAATCGCAAATTGTAAATATAATGTTAATCAAAATATTGTTGCATAATGTTAAAAGAGATAAAGTTCTTCAAAGTAAAGAGCTTTATCTCTTTTGGTATTATTAGGTATTTGAAATTTGTAAGTGTTGGTAAAACATAGAATTTTCCGTGTAAGTTTCGTGGATGATATTTGGATAATCTTTTAAAATTTCAGTGGCATTGTATAGTCCCATTCCGTGTCCTTCCCCTTTGGAAGTAACACCTTTTTGCGTCATTTTTCCAATTGGGATTCCGCAATCTACATAGGAATTTTCTATCATAATTGCAATGTAAGAATCCATAGCAGCCATACGTACATTTAATTGTGGTTTGGCAGTTTCCAATGTGGCTTCCATGGCATTGTCAAGAAAAATACCTAAAATGCGAAGTAAATCAATGCTTTTCATATCAATCCATTCAATATCGTCTGGTATGTCGATATGAATCTGAATCCCTTGTTCTATGGCATAAAGCATCTTGTAAGATAACAGGCTTTTTACTTCTAATTGTTTGATGTGCATGAG
>LXOW01340278.1_pt1 | contig 21513 bp, 19 predicted proteins | sample 1368591 | NCBI WGS metagenome assembly LXOW01 (sample SAMN04884650, study PRJNA319009) | bovine gut metagenome | isolation source: Cow rumen | host: Bos taurus | place: Italy: Legnaro (PD) | collected 2014-07-09
GTTTCCCTTCAATGCTTCGCGGGCAGCATTCATATTATAGGTACGAGCCTCCTGGATGAATCGGATCTCTTCAAGGGGAGCACTGGTAGCAAAGTCGTAAACCATGCGCATGTTCAAGGCTATCGCATCATTATTAGCATCAGCAGTTTCTTTTCCCTGCGCTTTTCGTTCTTCGTTCTCTACAAAGTGCGTATGTCCTCCTGCAATAACGGCTGTCTCACTTCTATCACCTGCACTGACCTTCACCTCAGCATAGAGTTTTTCACAGACACCCGTCTTTTGGTGAATCATGATACGGTTTTCAGCAACGTACTGTTTTCCTGCTTCCAGCGACGCTGGCGTCAGGTCTTTCAGCACTTCCAACTTATAGTCGCTCTTGCCTATCAAGGCTCCTAGGGCAATAGCAATAGGCAAACCTATCATACCCGTACCTGGTATGCCCACACCCATGGCATTTTTCAAGATATTGGCACTCAGCAGGACTTCTATCTTTTCCGGGCGAGTACCCAATTTTTCTGTAGCTCTCGCTGTGCACAGTGCAACACATATAGGCTCCGTACATCCAATGGCTGGTACCACCTCCTGATGAATCAAGGAGATGATACGGTCGCGTACTTCTTTATTGACCATAGTTGCTGATTCCCTTCTTTAAGAAATTGATGTATTCAGAAATATTCTCATCGAAAGCCCTACTACCCGACAGGGGCTTTCCTTCATTGTCAAGTATGACATAGAAAGGCTGGGCATTGGCACCAAACTTTGAACTTTGCAGGTAACTCCACTTGGCACCTATGGTGCGCAGTGTCTTCGTGTTGCCCTTGGCATCCTTCACCTCAAAGGGCTCTTTCAGCGGGGTCTTGTCATCGACATACAACGAGATGAGCACAAAGTCGTTCATCAGCATATCGGCTACCGTAGGATCCGTCCACACGGCAGCTTCCATTTTTCGACAGTTCACACAGCCAAAGCCAGTAAAGTCTATCAATACCGGCTTTCCTTGGGCTTTGGCTGCAGCCATGCCCTCCTCATAGTCGGTGTATTTGGCTTCCACCACCTTGCTGTTCAGGTTAAAATCCTGCGTATTCATGGGTGGTGCAAAGGCGCTGACAGCCTTACAGGGAGCACCCCATAAGCCTGGAACCATATAAAGGGCGAAGGCCAGTGAGACCAAGCCTCCCATGATACAGGCCACAGGCATCGGTTTGTTGACGTCGCCCCCAATTTCATCCGTCTGGAACTTTAGCCAACCACACAGATAGGCACCTAACAGGGCAAAGATGACTATCCAGAGTGAGAGGAACACCTCACGGTCCAACAAATGCCAACCATAGGCCAAGTCTGCCACCGAGAAGAACTTCAAGGCGAAGGCCAGTTCTACAAATCCCAGTACTACCTTCAACCTGTTCATCCAAGCCCCAGACTTCGGAGCCTGTTTCAACCATGCTGGGAAAAGGGCAAAAAGGGTAAACGGAAGAGCCAGCGCCAAAGCGAATCCGAACATGCCAAGAGCGGGTGCCAGCCAGTTACCATTAGTGGTCGTTTCTACGAGTAGCAGTCCTATGATAGGTGCTGTGCAAGAAAACGATACCAGCACCAAGGTGAATGCCATGAGGAAGATACTCAGCAATCCGCTGGTCTCTGACGCCTTGCTATCCACTGAGTTGGCCCAGCTATCGGGCAACTTGATTTCGAACCATCCAAAGAACGAGAGGGCAAAAGCCACAAGCAGGAGGAACAGGAAGATATTGAACACTGCGTTCGTTGACATGGCATTCAACGTGTCGCTACCAAACAAGGCTGTCACCAACAGTCCCAGTCCCAGATAGATCACAATGATGCTCAGTCCATAGGTAATAGCATCCTTAATGCCTTTCTTCTTGTCACTCTTGGCCCGTTTCAGGAAAAAGCTGACCGTCATGGGGATAATAGGCCAGATGCAAGGCATGCAAACAGCCAATAATCCCCCGATGAATCCCATGAGCAGTATATATAATAAGGAGTGGTCCGTAACACCATCACTACCCCCCATGGCTTTCAACTCTTCGACAACTGGTGTCCAAAGGTCAGAGGATGGTGAAGGAACAGAGAGTGAGTCCGAAACAGCAACCTCTGCCGAATCAGTTCCTTCGTTCTCTTTCTTAACCTCTTCTGTCTCTTTCTTTGCTTCCTCTATATCTTTCTTTTCAGCTAACGCGGCCTTTCCCTTTCCTTTAAACGCAACCTCAGAGGGCGGCAGACAACTCTCATCGTTGCAGGCACCATACTCCAGGTAGCAGTCGATATCATAGACGGGTTTGACAAAACGAATCTTCTGTATGAAGGTTACTGCTTGTTCGAAGTAGCGCAACTCCATCTCAAACAGCTTGTCATACTGTTTGATTTCCCTTCCTTTTGCCTGTAGCTTACCTACCAACTCTGCACCTTCCATCTTCACGACATTGAACGATGCAGATATCGGTCCGTCACTACCCAATTGGGTAGAATAGACATGCCAGCCAGCATCAATGCTGGCACTGAACACAATCTCTGCCTCATTTCCCTCCAGCGTCTTCAACTGAGAAGTGAAATGAACAGGATTCACCATCTGTGCAAATATAGATAAGCCTATCAGCAGTAAACTAATTGTACTAAGAACCCTTTTCATAAATCGTTTTATATTATAACCACCATCAATGGAGAGAGCAAAGATAGGTATATTTTTTCATAATCCCAAACTTTTTATGAAGGAACTTGCATAAATGGCCGTATCTACAACTATCCTGGCGTAGTATTGCTACCAAACAACGAAAAGGAGCCTCGCTCTGTGACGAACGAGACTCCTTCTTCCTCCTTAAACCCTAACAACTAATCTATGTTGATCTGTCGAGACACTTTTACTTTCTCTTCCACTACCTTCGGCAGATCCACAGTCAGTACACCATGCTCCACTTTGGCAGAAATCTGCTCCTTGTTCACATCGTCAGGCAGAATCAGTGTCTGCTCATACTTTGAGTAACTGAACTCACGACGCAGATAGCGGGTGTTCTTGTCTTCCTCCTTATGCTCCTGCTTACTCTCCATCTTGATAATCAGGTTGCCCTCATCGTTGATGTGTACATTGAAATCTTCCTTCTTCATACCTGGAGCGGCAAGCTCTACGGTATAAGCCTTATCCGATTCCTTCACATTGATGGCCGGAGCCGTAGCATTGGCTTTGGGCATATAGTCTGCATCAAACAGGTCGTTAAACACGGTAGGAATCCAACTGTTAGTTCTCATCATTGGCATCATAATCTTTACCTCNNTAAGTTGTACATTATTTATTTTCTTCTGAGTACCTTTCGGCGCTCGTTAAACAATATGCAACTTAAATGCCAAAGTGTATTTTATGTCATTTTGTCGTTTCTTTCTGCCATATTGACATAAGCAGCTTTACTGCCTGCTCTACAGTAGGGATGTCTGCAATCGTCATGGAACGCTTGCCATTGACCTCGCGGAAATTACAACGACGAGGGTGCTGTGCGACAAAAGACAGGATGCGGTCAAAGGCCTCGCTTTGATAGAAAGGACTATTAGGATTGGAAACAAAGAAGAGCGACAGACGTCCTTGTTTCAGCACAACTTTCTCACAACCGAGTTGTTTTCCATAACGACGAAGCGGTACTACCAACATCAGTTCCTCGCCCACATGGGGAACAGGACCGAAACGATCGACAAGTCGGGTACGGTAGGCTGCCAATTGTTCATCGGTATGCAATCCGTCCAGTTCGCGATAGAGCAACATGCGCTCAGAATCGCTGGGCACATACCGGTCAGGGAAGTACATCTCCAGGTCACTTTCCAGGGAACAGTCAGCGACAAATGAGGAATGAGAAGTGAGAAATGAGGAATGAGATTCCGCTTTGCTACGCTTAGGAGAATGCTCTGGGGCATTACTTATTTTTTCATTTCCCATTTCATTATTGAGTTCTACTACTGCCTGCTGAAGAATCTTCACATAGGTCTCGTAACCCAGATCGGCAATAAAGCCACTTTGTTCGGCACCCAGCAGATTACCTGCACCACGGATGTCAAGGTCTTGCATAGCGATGTGGATACCACTGCCCAAATCGCTAAAATTCTCCAAAGCCTCTAAACGGCGACGGCTCTCAACAGGGAGGTCGGCCAAAGGCGGTGCCAACAGATAACAGAAAGCCTTACGGTTGCCACGCCCCACACGACCACGCATCTGATGCAGGTCGGAAAGACCGAAGCGATGGGCACCATTGATGATAATGGTGTTAGCATTAGGGATGTCGATGCCATTCTCTACTATCGTGGTAGAGAGGAGCACGTCGTAGTCATAGTTGGCAAAATCAAAGATGACCTGTTCCAGTTCCTCTGGTTTCATCTGTCCATGTCCCACAGCCACACGCGCATCAGGCACATATTTCAGAATCATCTCTTTGAGACGCGTCAGGTCGTTGATACGTGGATTGACGAAATACACCTGTCCATTACGCGACATCTCGAAATTAATGGCATCGGCTATAATCTCCGCACCAAAGGTATGAATCTCCGTTTGGATAGGATATCGGTTGGGAGGTGGTGTCTGAATAATACTCAGGTCGCGAGCCCCTACTAGCGAGAACTGCAGGGTGCGGGGTATGGGCGTAGCCGTCATGGTGAGTGTGTCAACGTTGGTCTTCAACTGGCGTAGCTTCTCCTTGGTAGAGACGCCAAACTTCTGTTCCTCGTCAATAATCAGCAGACCGAGGTCACGAAACTTCACCGATTTACCAATAAGCTTATGCGTACCTATCAGAATATCTATCTTGCCTGCCTCCAGGTCTTTTAGCAACTCCTTGGTCTGCTTGGTGGAACGGGCTCTGGACAAATAATCCACACGGACGGGGAAATCCTTCAAACGCGACTTAAAGGTCTGGAAATGCTGGTAAGCCAAGACGGTGGTAGGCACCAACACAGCCACCTGCTTGGAATCGCAAGCAGCCTTGAAAGCAGCACGCACAGCCACCTCGGTCTTGCCAAAGCCTACATCACCACATACCAGACGATCCATAGGGCGCGCCTGCTCCATATCAGCCTTCACATCCTGAGTGGCCTTCAACTGGTCGGGCGTATCCTCATACAGGAAACTGGCTTCCAACTCCTGCTGCATGAAGGTATCAGCAGAGAAGGCAAAACCTATCTCACGACGACGGGCTGCATAGAGCTTGATCAGGTCACGGGCAATATCCTTCAACTTGGCCTTGGTGCGTTCCTTCATACGTTCCCACTGGCCTGTGCCCAAATGGGAAAGACGAGGTGGCTCGCCATTGTCCTGTGCCTTATACTTTGATACCTTATATAAGGAATGGATAGAGACGTAGATGGAGCCTCCGCCCTCATACATGATTTTGATCATCTCCTGATAGGAGTCGCCCTGGGGCATGCGTACCAATCCGCCAAACTTGCCTATGCCATGATCTACATGCACCACATAGTCACCCACCTCAAACTGCTGGATTTCTTTTAATGTCAAGGCCACCTTGCCAGAACGGGCCTTATCAGTACGGAGGTTATACTTGTGGAAGCGGTCGAATATCTGATGATCCGTAAAAACACAGAGCTTCAGGTTGTTATCTGCAAAACCCTCGTGAAGCGTCTTCTCCACGCCATCGAAGCGGATAGCACCTTTCTCCTCGAAGATGTCGCGCAGACGGTCTAACTGCTTGGGACTGTCAGCCAAGATACAGAGCCGATAGCCATCAGCCAGATAACGCTCCAACGACTGCTGCAAAAGGTCAAAATTCTTGTGGAATTGGGGCTGTGGCGAGATATGGAAAGTAAGGGTTGCATCGGGCAATCCCGAAGGACGGTGTCCCATCTCCACTCTGCGGAAAGCCACAGCTTCGCGACCGAACTGTGGACCACTTATCAGTTGCAAATCCTTACGCATCTCTCGCATAATGGCCTGCTGCTCTTCTTCGGTAGCACCTTCCATGCGTTCGGTCATAGCTTGTTGGGAAAAACCTTCCTGATAGATGCGGTCAATTGCATCACGGACATACAGAAAGTCTTTAAACACCATCAGCGTATGGTCGGCAAGGAAAGAAAAGAACGATATCTTGTTCTCTTCTACCACACCCAATTCGGGTACTATCTCTACCTGTTCGCACTTTTCTTTCGACAACTGTGTGTCTATCTCAAAAGTACGGATTGAGTCTATATCATCGCCAAAAAGGTCAATACGACAAGGCAGTTCACTACTATATGAATAGACATCAAGAATGCTGCCACGTAGGGCAAACTGACCTGGTTCATAGACATAGTCAACTTCACTGAATCCCAATTCACGTAAGGTCTTTACGGTTGCATCCGTATCCAATGTGTCACCCTGTCGAAGCGTTAAAGTACGGTCGTCAAGCACTTTCTTGGAAACTACCAGTTCTGCAATAGCCTCGGGGTAGGAAACAACAAACAACTGGCAATTGTCCGTTGACAGTTTTGCCAATACCTCCGTGCGCAAAATCTCGTTAGCGGCATCACGCTGAGCGTATTTCACAGCACGACGATAACTGGAGGGATAGAAAAGCACCTTCTTGTCACCCAACAACTGTACCAAGTCGTGGTAAAAATAGCCCGCCTCGTCGGCATCTTGCAGGACAAAGAGGACGGGAGTCTTCAACTTGCCCGACAAAGCAGCAAACAGCATGGGGGCTGACGAGCACAATAAACCCTCGAGGAAAATGGTCTTTACCGACTTCTTCCCCAGTGTGTCAGCCAAGGCTCCCACTTGTGGCAGCATGGCATATTGTTTTATCAAATCACTGACCTTCATACGTATTTCGGGACAAAATTACAAAAAAAACTAAACTCTAAACCCTAAACTCTAAACTTTTTATTATCTTTGCATCCGAAATCATTAAAAAAGTATAGCCCTATGCACACAAGCGACAGCATCGTCATTATTCCTACTTACAACGAGAAGGAGAACATTGAGAAAATCATCCGGGCCGTGTTCGGACTGGAGAAATGTTTCCATATTCTGGTGATAGATGACGGTTCGCCAGATGGTACTGCCAATATCGTGAAAGGCATGATGAAGCAGGAAGAGTATGCCGACAGGCTCTTTATTCTTGAGCGTAGCGGAAAGCTGGGACTAGGTACGGCCTATATCACTGGTTTCAAATGGGCTTTGGAGCGTGACTATGGTTATATTTTCGAAATGGATGCAGACTTCAGTCATGACCCCAATGACTTGCCACGTCTGTATAGTGCCTGTGCCGACGAGGGCTACGACGTAGCCATTGGTTCACGCTATGTCAGTGGTGTCAACGTAGTTAACTGGCCTATTGGCAGGGTGCTGATGAGCTATTTTGCCTCAAAGTATGTACGCATTGTGACTGGCTTCCAGGTACACGATACCACTGCAGGCTTCAAGTGCTACAAGCGTCGCGTGCTGAAGACCATCGAACTGGACAAGGTTCGTTTCAAAGGCTATGGTTTCCAGATTGAGATGAAGTTCACAGCCTATAAGATTGGCTTTAAGATTAAAGAGGTACCTGTTATCTTCGTCAACCGCCGCGAGGGAGTTTCCAAGATGTCTGGTGGCATCTTTGGTGAAGCCTTCTTTGGTGTGATGCGCCTTCGCTGGGATGGTTGGACGAGGAAGTACCCTCAGATTAAAGATTAAACACTCAACTTTCGCGAGTTGAGTAAGGAGTTGGGGTAATGCTTTAATTACTGGTCAGGATTCTCCACATATCCTTGGTACTCTGGTACTAAGGCAGACATCACACTATCATAGGCCTGACGCATAGTGGCCTGCACATTCTGACTACCCTGTCCGATAGGATAGATGGGCTGGTGAATGGTGAGCGACAGTGGATGCCAATTCGCAAAATGCCAATCCTTCATACGAGGCATGATGTCAAACGAGCCATTGATGGTCAGAGGCACTACGGGCAACTGCAACTCATCAGCCAAGGCAAATGCTCCTTTCTTGAACTCGCCCATGTGACCTGTGAACGAACGGGCACCCTCTGGGAACACGACAACAGACAGATTACCTGACTCCAGAATCTGACGGGCAGTCGTGTATGTCCTGCGCACGGCTCCCACTCCACGTCGGTCCACCATAATCTGGTGTGACTTGCGACAAGCATAGCCTACAAAGGGAATCTTGTTAATCTGGTACTTCATCATCCATTTAAAGTTACGACCCAGATACCCGTAAATCAGGAATATGTCAAAAGCTCCCTGGTGATTAGCCACAAACACATACGACTGGTTGGGTTCCAAATGCTCACGACCTTCCACCTTGACAGGCAACAGGAAAGCGTGGGTAATGACACGAGCCCACCATCGTCCTGGGTAATAGCCCCAATAGTGACCATTTCCAAAAGTACATCCTAAACCCACCGTAATGGCCGTCCAAATGGTCATCAGGATGGTGATAGGTAATGCAACGACTAACTGGTAAAGGCAATATAGGTACTTCATTTCTTTTTTAACGTAATGACAACTATCTCACCAGGCTGACCAAGTCGGAAGGGTATGATTCCACCCAGGCCTGATGATACATGAATGGCACGATCGCCCTCATAAAAAGTACCATAGCACTCGTTATACGTAAAGTTCGCAGGCGTCCATCCAAACAAGGAGAACTGTCCACCGTGTGTATGACCACTGAGCGTCAACTGTGCATTACATTCGGGTAATATCTTGGCACGCCATGCATTGGGGTCATGCTGTAACATCACCGTAAATGACTTGGGTGATATGCCCTTCATCGTCTTGCGCACATCACCGTTTCTCGGCATACGCTTCTGCACGCCCCAGTTCTCCATACCTGCAATGACGATGCTGTCATTGCCTCTACGGATAATGCGGTGTTCGTTCATCAAGAGCGTCCAGTTCATCTGTCGCTCCAACTGCTGTGTTTTCAGGTCATTCTGCTTTTTGGTAGCCTCATCACAGTCGAGATAGGTGGCGTAGTCATGGTTTCCCAATATACTATATACTCCATCTGGAGCGTGTAACTGGCGTAATGGTGCAACCTTCGACACCAGTTCTTCAGGACGCAGGTTCTGCAAATCGCCTGTAAAGACTATCATGTCACCCTTCTGTGCATTGATGCTGTCAACAATTTGTGGCACCATCTCGTTTAGCCAACCATCGAAGGTATCCACATGGGCATCAGAGAACTGTACGATGCGATAGCCATCGAAAGCCTCCGGCAAGTCTTTACTGGCAAACTCTATCTGACGCACCTCTATCTGGCTGAAGCCAAAAGTCATTCCGTAGATTACCAAGCCTATGATGACACAGGCCAGTCCCAGGCCTACACGACGACCATAGCGTCGGTTCAGCAGTTTACTGCACAGAAAATAAGAAAGGAGGGGAACCACGATGAATCCCATCACTACAAAAAACAAAAAAGAATATCTTGCTATCATACTACTATAAATTAGCACTTAAAAACTTACGTATCACCTCTACTGGCAAGCCCCGCCTGTGGGCATAGTCCACCAACTGGTCTTGGCCTATTTTTCCTACTGCGAAATAGCGAGCCTGCGGATGCGCCATCATCAACCCCGACACACTGGCATGGGGCTTCATAGCACCACTCTCCGTGAGTCGGATACCCACCTGCCTCAATCCTATCAATTCGTCGATGACGAAGTTCAGACTGGTGTCTGGCAACGAAGGATAGCCCACAGCAGGACGAATGCCCTGGAATTTCTCTATATGCAGCTCCTGCATCGTGAGCTGCTCATCAGGGGCATATCCCCAGTAGTTCTTCCTTACCTCTTCGTGCATGCGCTCTGCAGTAGCCTCTGCAAGTCGGTCTGCCAAGAGTTGCACCATCATCTTTTGAAAAGTATCATGGTCGAAGTCGGTTTCCAGCCCCATGTCCACTGAAGTGGCAAACACCCCTATCCTGTCTGTCTTTCCTGATGACAGTGGGCGGATGAAGTCTGCCAGACAAAGCGATTCTGCCTCGGGTTGTTGCTGGCGGAGCAGAGGGATACGTCGTTCACCCACCACGATGTCATCACCATCGCTATTGGCTTCAAAGAGTTGAAACAAGGCATGTGTGTGATAATGCCCCTGCAACTTCATCAAGGTCTCCCCGGCCTCTTCACGCAACTTCTCCTTCTCTGCCTCGGGCTTGTTATGCATGCCCCACGCATAAAAGAAATAGTCCCAATTGATATAGGGCGCAACGTCATTGATCTGATAATCAAGAAGCATGGTTGAAAGTTATTTCCTCGCCCAGTACATCCGTATTCACACATCCGTCAGCAAAGACGGTCTTTCCGTTACACAGCGTACGCTCCACACGCCATTGGTATTCATGACCTTCCATAGGACTCCATCCGCACTTGCTTTGAATAACGTCCTTGGTCACTGTCCACGGACTACGTGGACGAATAAGGACCATATCGGCACGATACCCTTTGCGCAGGAAACCGCGTTGTTCCACCCCAAACAGTCGGGCTGGGTTGTGACACATCAGCTCCACCATCCGCTCAAGGGACAGCACTTTCTCATCTACCAATTCGAGCATGGTAACCAATGAGAACTGAATCATAGGCATACCACTGGCAGCCCGTACGCATCCTCCTTGTTTCTGTTCCATCAGATGAGGGGCATGGTCTGTACCAACCACCGTGATATGACCATCTGTCAATGCCTGACGCAGCAGGAACTGGTCAACGGGTGTCTTGATAGAGGGATTCACCTTGATGCGAGCTCCCAGGCGTTGGTAGTCCAGTTCTGTGAAATAGAGATGGCCCACACAAGCCTCAGCGGTGATATTCCCACCTATCAGCTCGAGTTCCTCCGCAGTGGAGAGATGGGCAATATGCAGTCGCGTTCCATATTTCTTTGCCAGTTCCACAGCTCTTCGCGACGAGGCCAGACAAGCTTCCTCGCTACGAATCAGGCTATGCAGGTTTACCTGCGGGTCCTCGCCCCAGGCTTTCTTGGCCTTCTCCATGTTTCGATTGATGAGGTCTGTATCCTCGCAATGTACCATCAGTGGCAACTTAACAGTAGAGAAGATACGCTCCAAAGTCTCTTTCCCGTCCACCAGCATATTCCCCGTAGATGATCCCATGAACAGCTTGATGCCAGGAATACGATGTGCATCCAGTTGGGCGAACGTTTGGACATTGTCGTTGGTGGCACCGTAGAAGAAGGAGTAGTTCACGTGACTGCTCCTACGGGCTCTTTCAAACTTGTCGTTCAGCGCTTCCAGTGTAGTGGTCTGTGGCTTGCAGTTAGGCATATCGAAATAGCTGGTCACACCACCGGCTGCTGCTGCCCTGCTCTCACTCTCTATGTCAGCCTTCTCTGTCAGTCCCGGCTCACGGAAATGCACATGGTCATCAATCACACCTGGTAACACATAACAGCCCGAGGCATCGATGATCTCGTCAAACGATGACTCGGGCAGCTCTTTCGTAATGTCTATGATGTTGCCGTCTTCGATAACAACATTGCCATCGAAAATCCGACCTTCATTAACGATGCGTCCCCCTTTGACCAGTATGTTCATTTTTGTTCAGGGACGTTGGTCAGTGGAGTTGCTGGCTGCGACGGCATGGTGTCGGCCTGAGGCTGTACAGTCTCATTCATTCCATTCATACGAGCCTCATTCTCCTGAGCGGTCTTATAATAATCCTTCACGTAAGGATCGTTCTTAAACTTATCAGTAGCCTTCGACATGATATCCTCTATCTGTGGGGTGAGCACAGGGAAGCGGTACTGACTGGTAATCATCATGAAGACACCAGGGCCCAGCACATTGTCGAAGTTGTTGATAACAAACTTGGTCACCAGTTCGTCTTCCTCAGCAGCTATGGCATTGGCCTCAGCAGAAAGCTTGCGGTCTATTTCCATTTCGTCGATACCGTCCAACAGCATCTGACTTTGCCTGTGCGACAACTCGTTCATGCGGTTAGACAACTGGTTATGCTTGTCAATGAACTTATAAAGACTATCGTTCAGCGGAGTACCTCCAACACTTTGTGAGGCATTGTCAATCTTGATGGTGATATCCCCCTCTTCCAACACAACGGGCATAATGCTCTCGTCGCCCATAAAGAGGTTGGCCATGCGTACGGTGTCCAATAGTCCGGCAAAGTGAAATTCACCATGCACCACGTCACAAGAGTCGATATTCTTTACCTCGCTGTCCTTGAGAGCCTTCAGGTAGAGTTTGCTACCGTCCAGGGCAGAAATCGACGAAGATCCCTGCACATTATAGGAACTTGCACACGACGAAGCCGCTGCTACGAGGATAAACATATAGAGAATTTTGTTCATAGACAAATCATAGTTACTTAAATCATTGGCAAATGTACAACCTTATATCGAAATAAGAAAAAATATTTGCGCATTTTAAAACATTTGCGCAATTATTAGCGTTTTTTTGCCTCTTTTTCCAATTCGTTAGCAATTCTGTGGCTGGCATAAAGTTGCAAGATGGCTGCTACGAGCAATACGACAATCCAATTGTTATGTACATATTTTATATATAGCAGCAGGTCGATGCCAAAGAAGTTCGACTGGTTGGCCAGCATCAGCAGTCCAGCCAACAGGAAAAGCACATCACTTGTCAACAGGATGCGACGCAGGCGACGAACCGTAAAGTTATTGCCGTCATACGTCTGGCGCATCTGCATGGCGGCAAACATCAGTGCCCCTGGGGCGAAGATGTAGGCTGCCCACGATTGCAGGAACATGCTGCCGCCTGCTCCCACCACCATCAGCAGTCCACCGACAAGCAGGATGATTGTTTCTGTTTTACTCAGTTGTCTCATTCGTTATGATACTGGATGGAAGGCGCTCATCATCACTCAGCACAAAGATATCCTCATCATCTGTTTTCATAAAATAGCGTTCACGGGCTATCTTCTCTATCGACTTCGGATCACTTTCCAACTCCCTGATTTGAGCTTGGTCGTGCTTGTAGCGTTCTTCGTATTCATTGATTTCCTCTTTCAGCTCCCCAATGTATTGCTGGTTGCGGAGATGTTTCCACACACTGTTTTCATCCAGGAAGCCGATAAAAAGGATAGCGAGAAAGGTCACAACGATATATTTCAGACCCTTCACCTTGCTAATACGAAGCCAAATATCCTTTACCTTCTTCATCTTATATAAGTTATTTGATGTCGTAGTTGACGTAGTTGCCAGCGCGTTCGTTCATCCGCAACTGACGGAGGGCAAAAGTCTTAGAATCGACAACGAGTACAAATGATGTGAACATCTTACGTTTCTTACCTGTGGGCGTAATGGTAACGGTTTGCTGTCCGTTCTTCGTAACGATGGTCATGTCCTCGCCTGTTGGGATAGGCTGACCATTGATAACGGCGTTCAACACTTTCTGGAAAGTGGCAAACTGGGTATTCCGCTTGCTGTCAGTCACATGTTTCTTGCCGTCCATAATCATCGTAAACTTCGTACCGTCCATCTGCAGTTGGTTGCGTCCCTCATCGGTAGAGATGCAGATATAGTCGGGCTTACGGATGGTCAGTGTTCCTGTGCTGACGGCATCGGTGGTCAGAGCAGCCTGATGGCGGGTACGTGTCACGTTCTGTGCCTCAGCAGGGCTCCATGACAATTGACAAATAATCAATGATAATACTAAAATCAGTCGTTTCATAGTTTTCACTTAACACTTTTCACTTTTCACTTATCACTTTTCACTTACGTATACAGTCCTCCATTGATAGAGATCACGTTACCTGTAATATAACCAGCCTTAGGCGATACCAGGAAAGCAACCAGGTCAGCCACCTCCTCAGGGGCACCGAAGCGGTTAGCAGGTATTGTCTTCTTCAGGGCAGCCTCGTCAAGTCCTTCTGTCATGTCAGTCTTGATGAATCCTGGGGCAACAGCATTCACCGTGACTCCCTTTCGTGCCACCTCTTGGGCCAGTGCCTTCGTAGCAGCAATGATACCGCCTTTGGCTGCCGAATAGTTTGTCTGTCCGGGCAGGCCTTTCAATCCACTGACACTCGCCATATTGACAATGCGACCGAATTTGTGTATCTGCATGGCAGGCAGCAGGGGCTGGGTGACATTATAGAATCCCGACAGTGTGATGTCAAGCACACGGTGCCAATCATCCTCGGGCATCAGTGCCATCACATTATCACGGCGGATGCCGGCATTATTCACTACTACCTCGATATATTCCTCAGGATGGCGCTGTTGCCAGTCAGCCAGTGCCTGACGCACCTGCTGATTGTCGCTGACATCGAAGCGCATCAATTCTCCCTGACCATTCAGCAAGGCAAGTGTCTTTTCCGCCTCAGTCTGATTGCTGGTATAATTGACAATCACTTGATAACCCTCCTGGGCCAGTTTTACTGCGATGGCCTTACCGATACCACGGCTACCACCTGTTACTAATGCATATTTCATTTTATTATCGTTTGAATATAGTCTTTTCCTAACAATTCGCCACAGGTCTGCAGCGCGGTCATCGTGACACCCTCCACTCCATGCAGCATCAGACTCTGTCCTGTCAGCAACAGATTGGGTATAGAGGTTCTGGGCGAGAGCGTAGTCATCAGTATGTTGCGACAGTCCTTACGCACGCCATAGGCTGAGCCACAGGGTGACAACGTGTAGTCGCGATAGGTCAGCGGCGTACTGATATATCGTTTCTCCACCATACTGCCCAGTTCAGGAACCACCCTTTCAGCCAAGTGGATACACTCGTCGGCAAGATGGTTTTTCAGCATGTCGTAGGTTTCTCCCCTATGCCCTACCGTCGTATGCTCCCATGCCTCGAACAGTTTCCACGACACAGGGGTCATCAGGTCTATCTGGCGGGCATAGTCACCCTCTTCGGGCACCCTGCAACTCACCATCACACCGCCTACGCCTCCCACGTCTTCACTGAAGGTCCACACATTCGGTTTCCTATAGTAGTATTTGTTGTGGTTGAAGTAAGGCAACACGCCTTTTTTCAGCACCAGCGATACGGTGAGGATACCTGTACTGTTCTCCATGGCGTTGATGCGACGACGGAACATGTTTTTGATGACCTTCGATTCGTCCAGCCATCCGAATGTCACCTGAGGATGCACGTCGCTAATGAACACATCGCCTTCATAGACATCGCCTTTCGAGCATCGGGCAGCCACAATACGGCCATCCTTCTCCTCCAGCTTATTGACTTCCGCATGGCAGACTACTTTTCCACCCATCCGGTTGATGTCGTCCACCAAGGCATTGACTATCAGATGTCCGCCACCCCGTAGTCTCCAACTGCTCCCGATATAACTGCTCATGCCATGGGCAAAGGTGAACAGTGGCAACGACTCACGGCGCAGCTCCATCTTGATGGCAGAGCCTGACAGCACATTGATAAGCAATGAGTCGCGGAAGAGTGATTTCATCCAGTCGTAGGCATTCACAGGTCCTATCTCCTCCATGGAAGGCAAGTGGCGCATCAGCTCCACATACTTTCTCAGACCCTCCTTCTCCTTTGGGAAATACTCGCTCAGAGTTCGGGCAAAATGATTGTAGCCTTCTGCCATCGGAAAGGTCTGGTGTCCAATGGTCACACGGTCAAAACCGTCTGCATCCAAGCGAACCCACGGCAACTTCATCAGTCCCAGATGTGAGAAGATGCTATGCAGTTGCTGACCCTCGGCCAGACCTCCTATATAGTGGAGTCCCGTGTCAAAGGAAAGGCGGCCTCGCTGATAACTCTGCATACAGCCTCCTGGCTGAGCCTGTCGCTCCAGTATCAGCACCTTCTTTCCCTCGCGTGCCAACAGCGAACCGCATACCAGTCCGCCGAGTCCACTGCCTATGATCACCACATCATATCTCATATCTCTTCACTTTTCACTCTTCACTAGGGCGAAGCCCGCTCACTTTTTCACTTTCTCCAGCCATCGGTAGATAGCAGGTTGCAGCACATAGGACAGGATAACAGCAGAAAGCAGTCCTACCAGTGTGGTAAAACCGACACTGCGAATGGCAGGATGCTGGGCAATGAGCATACTGCTCACCGTCGTGATAAGCACAATAGCACTGAGCAGAATCGCTGTCTTGTGCGACTCTATGATATGTGACTTGCTGGTCAGCCCGTGCATAATGAAGATACTGTAGTCAACACCTATACCGAAGATAAAGGTAGAGATGATGATACTGATCAGATTGAACTGCACATTGAAGATGACCATCACACCCAACACAATCAGCCAGCTAAGCAGGATAGGCGCAAAGGCCAACAGTGTATGACGTCCGTTGAAATGGAACGACAGCCACAGCACAATGAGTACAAAGACCATCGAGAGCCATTGCAATAGATTAAAGTCCTCGTTCATCTCCCTCAGCGTGTCCGTCGTATAATAATAGGTGTCGAGCACCAGCAAATTGGGCTCTTTGGCAATGGCATCACAGATGCGCATATAGTCACTCTCACTGCTGCGCACTGAGTCGTTCTCGCAGCGTACAGAGGTGAATACGAGATAGTCGCCGCCATACGACTCTTCGGTAAGTGTCGATTGGTAGCCCGCAGGAATAATACCTGCACCATAGAGTGCGTCAGGCTCGTAGTCGCGGGTGGCTATCTCAAAGAAAGGGGCGAAGGCTTCAGCGTTCAGTCCTGCCTGGGGAGCCGTCTGGGCTATCAGGCTTCTGACTGTTGCCAGCCTTTCGTCCGTCCAGTACCGTTTCCAGGCATCGATACGCTCCTGTTGCTGGCGCAGCGGAACGAATATCTGGTTGGTACGGGTATAGCTCTTGACGAGACCTAAGCGTTGCAGCGAGTCGAGCTTGCTGTCCAACAAGGCAAACTTCTCGATGGCTTCTTCCATCGTGCGTCCCTGACTGGCAAAATACTTGGTCTTGTCGTTGGTATAGGTCTTTTCGCGCAGCAGCTGTTCCGAGTGTTCCGTCAACGGATGGTCATAGCCCAGGTTGTGCATGTCGGCATCAAAGCGGGTGCCACCCACTATAAAGGCTCCCACACAGACGACAATAATCAGAAGAATAGCTGCTATCAGCGGTTTCTTACGGTCGAAGGGATAAGTGATGACACAGTTGATGAAAGCGGGGAAACCACCTCCGGCAGAAGGTTTTTCACTGTTCCCTTTTCCCTTTCCCCTTAATATCTGCGGCAGATAAGCCAGGGAGAACAGCGTGGTACCCAGAATGGCAAAGGCGGCAAACAGTCCGAAGTCGCGCAGCAGGTCAGTCTTGACAAACAACAGTCCGGCAAAGGAACCGATGGTGGTCAGACAGCCTAACAGCACTGGCTTCACCTGGTCGCGGAGCAACTGTTCCGTATCGCTGACAAACTGATGATGGGTCAACACATGGAGCACATAGCTCAGTGCCACACCCAATACCACACCTCCAATGCCAAGTGCCAACAGCGAGAACTCGCCTTTCAGCCAATACATCATGGTCAGGCCGAACAGGGTACCGAATACTACGGGGAGCAACAGCAGGGGGATGGTGTCCCAGCGACGGAAGCAGACCAGCAGGAACACCAGTACCAACAGCAGGGCTCCTGCTATCGTGGTGGTCAGGTCGTGCTTGATCTGGGTGGCATTATAGAAGCCACTGGCAGGTGTGCCGTGATAGCTGATGTCCACCTCTGGGTGCTGCTTAGCAAACTGCTCTATCTGCGTGTTCAGCATCTGGAACATGGCTGAGCCTTGTCCCGTATTCGTTGCCGAATAGCGTGGTGTGATGAAGGCAATACATACCGTTGAGTCAGGCACAAAGAAGTGGTTGTCGATGGTCTTGTAGCTTCCACCGGCACTGGTCAACGGCTCCATCTGGTCAGCCAGCACGCTGCGCAAGCCCATTGGGTCCATCTGGAGCAGTTCTGGGAACATCGACCCGAACTCGCCCGTCATGTCTTCCCTGTTCTGCTGCATCTGGCGGACAAAGTGTTCGCGCGTCAGCAGCGTGTCAAAACGTGCATAGGCGGCTGTGTCGATATAGGCTGGCAGGTGTTCCGTCAGGTAGTCAATGCCATCAGGCATCAAGTCTTCGTCCAGCCGGTAGAACACGTCACCGATGGTCTGCGTCGTGGAGTCACACTGCAACAGCGAGTCCACAAACTCGTCGCAAACCGTTATCAGTTCTTCTGTATCCTTTCCTTCGAACAACAGGAATACCTTATCCTTGATTTTCAGGTCGGCAAAGGCCAGCTTCGTCGTACCGTCCTCATTCTTCGACGAGGGCATCAGTTTGTTGATGTCCTCCTCCAGATGTAGCTGTACGGCAAAGTATCCGAAGAAAGCAAAAAGGGCAGCCATCGATAGCCAACAGACTATCCGGTGACTGCGGAAATAGCGTGAGAGACGAATAAACAGTTCTGTCATTGCATAAATATCTTCAAATTGATATCGGCTATCAGCTCCTCATCCACATAGGCCTGACCGGTAGCTAGGGTAACGTTTCCGAATGTCAAGCCGAACGTGACGATGCTCTTAACCCTCTCCCCCGTTCGTGGCCGGCGATAGCACTTGAAGTGCTTCACCTCACCAATCAGTCCCACGGGGGGATGCTCGGCATCCTTTGCCTGAGCACCGGCAAGGGCAGAACACGACTGGGCCAGATGCTCAATGAGTCCTGTCTCTGCCATCGTACCGTCAGGCAACATAAAATAATTATTAGGACTGACACACAGTGTTGTAGCAGCACTGTTGCCGTCACGTTCCTCAAAACCGTCAACCATCATGAATGGCTCACGCTGGGGAATCAGCCCCTTGATGTCCTCACCCTTTATCACTTCTCAGTTATCAACTATCAACTATCAATTATCAACTATCAACTAGCGAATGCGCAAACTATCAACTAGCGAATGCGCAAATTACGCCTGGTGCTGCTCAATGTAGTCGTACAGGTCGTTGAAAGTCTGAATCTTCTTCAGGTCCTCAACGGGGATGGTGATTTTGTAGGTGAACTGTACCAGTGCAATCAGGTCCACCAGGTTGATACTGTCGAGGTTCAGCGTCTCCTTCAGGTTAGCCTCAGGAGCGAACTCGCTCTCTTCAATTTCAAACTCATCAGCCAGCAGGCTGTTAACTTGTGCGATGATTTCTTCTCTTGTTTTCATTTTCCTAAAATTTAATATTTAACCTTTTAATTTTTTAATTTCCTAATTTTCTAATCTTATAAGTTTTTCACGATCAGTGTCGAATTAGTACCACCGAAGCCGAACGAGTTGCTCAGGAACATATCGAAATGCTGCTCACGGGTTTCGGGGATGACGTTGATGCACTGTGTCACCTCGTCAGGATTCTCGAAGTTCAGCGAGCCACCGATGAAGTCGTTCTTCATCATCAGCATCGAATAGATAATTTCCGAAGCACCAGCCATCCACATCTCATGACCCGTCTGGCTCTTCGTCGAGGTGACAGGCACACGGTAGTCGCCAAACACCTGTGCGATGGCCTCGGCCTCACGGCTGTCACCGATAGGTGTCGAGGTGGCATGGGCGTTCACATAACCGATTTCCTTGATTGACACACCGGCACTCTCCAGACTACGAACCAACGAACGTGAAGGACCCTCTACGTTAGGTGTAGAGATATGGTCACCGTTGCCCGAGAATCCCCAGCCAAGAATTTCGGCCAAGATGGGAGCACCACGCTTCACGGCATGTTCATAGCTCTCGATAATCAGTGTGGCAGCACCACCACTGGGCACCAGTCCGTCGCGGTCACGGTCGAACGGGCGACTGGCTTTCGTGGGATCGTCGATACGGGTAGAGAAAGTCTGCAAGGCATCAAACGAGGCAATGCCGTACATGTTGTTCTCCTCTGCACCACCACAGACAATACAGTCCTGCAGACCATTCTTGATAAGCAGGTAGCCCAGTCCCAGCGACTGAGAACCACTGGCACAGGCAGCAGAGGCCGTCAGGTTGATACCCTTCAGATGGAACAACGTGGCCAGGTTCATCGTCACCGTCGAGTTCATCGACTGGAAGATAGCTCCCGAACCACAGGCTGCGGTCAGTCCGGCCTGGCGGAACTTGTCCATTGCCACCATAGTTGCCTCAGCCACCGAATCATTACCATAGATGACACCCACCTCGTGGCTGTCAATATAATCCTGTGTCAGCTTGGCCTGCTCCAGTGCCTGGACAGTAGCCACATAGGCATACTGTGCCTCCTCAGGCATCATCTGGCGCACGTTGCGGCTCAACACTTTCTTCAAGTCAGGCTGGGGTACGTTACCACAGATGGGCGAACGGAAACCTGCATCCTTACGTTCCTGACTGAACACTATTCCACTCTTTCCTTCGTACAGCGACTGGCGCACCTCATCAAGTGTCGTGCCGATACACGACCAGATGCCCATTCCTGTAATTACAACTCTTCTTTCCATATTTCTTAATTATCAATTCTCAATTCTCAACTATCAATTCTCAACTATCAACTATCAATTAGCGAACGCGTAAAACACCTGCGTCGTTTTACGAACTCCGGCTGCAGCGGTTTCCACTGCGTCAGTTCGCGCACATTGTCCTCCAACTGCGGACCTGTCTCGGCCCATCGAATCCCATATTTATTATAAATAGGTATAAGGTCGTCGAAGAACAGCGCGTTCACGCCCATTCCCTGATAGTCCGGACGCACAGCCACCAGCAGCATCTCGGCATTGTCCTCGCAGCGCCACTTCAGTCCTTTCAGCAAGGGCCACCAGCCAAACGGCCACAACTTACCCTTTGCCTTCTGCATGGCTTTCGACAGGCTGCACATCGTCGCTGCTNNTGTCCAGTTTCTCCACGCGCAGCCCTATCTGCTCACGGGCATACTGCGCTGTGCGGGCATAACGGGCGGGCACTTCCTTGGGAACATTGATGCGTATCTGCACCCAGTCCACCTCCTTCTCGAAGCCCAGGGCTTCCATGTGGCGAGGGTAGTACTCCAGGTTATACACCGTGTTCATCGAGCCCATCAGGTGGAAGTCCTCCACCAGCATACCTTCCTTGTCAAAGTCGGTAATGCCCAACGGACCGTGTATAGCTTCCATGCCCAGCGACTTTCCCCACTGGCTCACAGCCTCCAACAGAGCCTTCGATACGTCAAGGTCGTCCACAAACTCTATCAGCGAGAACCTCACGTTGCGTGTCTGCCACTTCTCGTTGGCCTTGCGGTTGATGATACCCACAACACGTCCTACGCATTCCCCGTCGCGATAGGCCACAAATGGCTGAATCTGCGAGAACGTAAAGGCAGGATTCTTTTTCTCATTGAAGAGGTTACGAATCTCTCCCTCCAAGTCTGGCACATACTGCGCACAGTTCTCGTAGATACGATAAGGCAGACGAATGAAGTCATCCATCTCCCGTTTGCATCCTACCTTAACAACATCGATTTTACTCATTAGTCACACTGCGGAAGACCCTTCCACATCCATGATTCTTTTATATATTTTTAATAAATCGGGTGCAAAGGTACAAATAAGTGAGCAAAATACCAAATTATTTGGGTATTTTCGAACGCATATAACTAACAAGAATGGCTGCAAGTTGATTTTTGCAGC
>LXOW01167165.1_pt1 | contig 21506 bp, 19 predicted proteins | sample 1368591 | NCBI WGS metagenome assembly LXOW01 (sample SAMN04884650, study PRJNA319009) | bovine gut metagenome | isolation source: Cow rumen | host: Bos taurus | place: Italy: Legnaro (PD) | collected 2014-07-09
AAATATATCGCAATGATTAAAAAAGACAATAATAGCGCCAAGCCCCGAAGCTATGGTAAATCGGAGCCTCATGGTGACAGGAAGCCTATGCGTTCCACCCGTCCTGTTGGAAAAAGAACTACTGTGCCTCAAAAACCCAAGGAGCCGCATCCCGAAGGAGCCATGCGTCTCAACAAATACATTGCCCATGCAGGTATCTGCTCGCGTCGCGAGGCCGACGAACTTATCGCCGCCGGCAGCGTGAAAGTTAACGGCAAGGTGGTTACCGAGATGGGTTATCAGGTGCTGCCCGGCGACGAGGTCTCATACGGTGGCGAGAAGCTCCGCTCGGAAAGTCTGCGCTATTTCCTCCTCAACAAGCCCAAAGGATTTATTACCACCACCGACGACCCACAGGAGCGCCGCACTGTGATGATGCTCATGGATGGCTGCTGCGCCGAACGTATCTACCCCGTCGGCCGCCTTGATCGCGCCACCACAGGCTTGCTGCTCTTCACCAACGACGGCGAGTTGGCCAAGCGCCTCACGCACCCCTCTACGCAGGTGTACAAGATTTATCAGGTGGAACTCAATAGGCCCGTCACTAAGGAGGATATGAAGAAGCTCCTCGAGGGTATAGAATTGGAGGATGGCCCCATGCATGTGGATGATATACAGTATGCTGCCGTCGGCAAGACCATCGACAAACGCATCGTGGGCGTCGAGCTTCACAGTGGCCGCAACCGCATCGTGCGTCGCCTCTTTGAAGCCCTCGGCTACGAAGTTCACAAGCTCGACCGCACCACCTTCGCCGGTCTCACAAAGAAAGACCTCCCCCGCGGCCGCTGGAGAGAGTTGACCGACAAAGAGGTAGGCTTCCTGAAGATGATTTGATTATTCCCCAATCAAAAACACCGTATTCCTCTTGTGGAGGTTCACCTTTTCGCGCTCTTTTTGCCACTGGCGGGCAGGGAGAGCGCGTATTGTTTGTGTCGGTAGCGTGAGGTCGCAGGCAACACAAATCATGGTGTTGGATTGTAGTATGGTGCTTAGTGCCTCGAGTATCTGATTGTTTCGATATGGGGCTTCTATAAATATTTGCGTCTGATGTTCGCGGTGCAGACGCTCTTCCAGATGTTTTATTGCGCTGGCGCGACGGCTTTTGTCGACAGGAAGATATCCGTTGAATGCGAACGACTGGCCGTTGAAGCCACTGGCCATCAGGGCCAGCATCAGCGACGAGGGCCCCACGAGCGGAATAATCTCGATGCCACGCCGTTGTGCTATCTTGGTAATTATCGCTCCGGGGTCGGCCACGCAGGGCAGACCAGCTTCGCTCAGCAGTCCTATATTCTCACCTTTCTCTATGGCATCTAGGTAGTTGCCAATCTCTTCGGGTGAAGTATGCTCGTTGAGTTCGAAGAATACAGTGTCATCGATGGCGTGGGGGTACCCGGCCTTCTTGAGGAAGCGGCGTGCCGTACGCAGCTCTTCGACGATAAAGGTGTGGCATGAGGCCAGCAACTCGGCATTTTGGGAGGGTAGGGAATAGGCAATGTCCTCGGCGCCAATGGGAACAGGAAAAAGTATCAGTCGTCCTTTCATATTAAGGATAACGACACATTGTGCCATATATTGCATCGCTTCAACACTATCAGTTCTTCGGTTGTTCTTCGGTTAAATCCAAAGAACAACCGAAGAACTACGGTCGAATTGTCGTCGCTGTGACAGTGTTAGGTGTGTTTTTTACAAATATTAACGGTATGAGATGGCAATAAAAACCCCTATTTGTTGTTATTCAATAAAACCTCAATATATGAAAAAGTCTCTTTTTATCGTTTTGGCGACGGTGGTATTGGTGATGCAATCGTGTGCCCAAAATACGGAGCAGAAGGCTCCCATCCCTTTGACAAAACAATCCACATCTTCTGCTAAGCAATTGACGCTTGCTGACTTTACCGATGTTGCGGCGGCTTCTATCGATGCCGTGGTGCATATCAAGACCGAGATGACGCAACTGACACCGCTCTATCAGTCGTTTTTTGGTTTTATCATTCAGCAAGGTGTTCAACGTCAGGTATATAATGCCTATGGCTCGGGGGTCATTGTCACCACCGACGGCTACATCCTTACCAATAATCATGTGGTGCAGGATGCCGAGCGTATCACTGTGACACTCAACGACCGGCGTGAGTTACCAGCCCGTCTGGTGGGTAATGATCCTGCCACCGACCTGGCAGTAATCAAAATTGAGGCCGATGGGTTGACTTACCTTCCTTTTGGCAATAGTGACATGGTGAAGGTAGGTGAACCGGTGCTGGCCATCGGCAATCCCTTCAACCTCACTTCGACGGTGACTTCGGGTATCATCAGTGCCAAGGCCCGCAATATGCATATCATCGACAATCCTCGTAGTAATGAGACTCCATTAGAGTCTTTTTTACAGACAGATGCAGCTGTTAATTCAGGTAATAGTGGAGGTGCTTTAGTTAACTCGCAGGCGCAATTGATAGGTATTGTCACGGCCATTGCTTCGGGCAACGGAAACTACATCGGCTACTCGTTTGCTATCCCTTCGAATATTGCCGTCAAGGTGGCCGCTGACTTGCAACGATATGGTTATGTGCAGCGGGGATATTTGGGTATACAAGTCACTGAGGTTGACGCCAATGTGGCCCGTCAGACGGGTGCCCGCGAGATCAAGGGACTCTATGTTGTAAAGGTCAATCCCGACTGTGCTTCCGACCGTGCAGGCATCAAGCAAGGTGATATCATCTTGCGGGTGGCAGGCAAGGAGGTGAATACCTTTGCCGAGATGATGGAAGAGCTGGGTCTCTTCTCGCCAGGCGATGAAGTGGAGGTTGATTATGAGCGCAACGGATACGCTAATACAATTAAAGTGGTACTTCTAAACTCGAATGGTAATACTCAGATAATCCGCAAGTGACACTTGAGGATAAATATAACGAGATGACGACCAATCCTGTCAAGGTTTTGGTTTGCAAGATGGCGGTGCCGACCATTATAGCGATGGTTACTACCGCCCTCTATAATGTCGTCGATGCCGCCTTTATCGGTCGCCTGAGTACTGAGGGAACTGCCGGTATAGGTATCTCGTTCGCCTACATGACTTTTATACAGGCGTTGGGATTCTTCTTTGGACACGGTAGTGGAAATCACATTTCAAGGGCTTTAGGTGCTAAGGACTACTCATCGGCCTCGGTGGTGGCGTCAGTGGGTTTTATCACACCTTTTCTGGTGGGTTTACTGGCTGCAGCGGTATGTCTACCCAACCTCTCTGCTTTGAGCCGATTGCTTGGTGCTCCGGTCGATGTGGTGCCCTATGCCAATGATTATCTTCGCTATATAGTTGGTGCTACGCCATTTATGATGTCGGCCCTGACATTGAACAACCAGTTGCGCCTGCAAGGAAATGCCCACTTCGGCATGGTCGGCATCGTTAGTGGCGCAATCCTTAATATCGTTCTTGATCCGATACTGATATTCGGATTGGGCATGGGTGTAAGCGGCGCTTCGCTGGCCACCGCCATCAGTCAGCTTTTCGCCTGGTGTTTGCTTTTATATGGAACTTTCAAGCCCGAAAGTGTGCATATTCGACTGCGCGAATTCAAGCCAAGCTGGAAAGTGTACTATGAGATATTCCGTGGCGGTTCTCCGTCGCTGTTCCGTCAGGTGTTCAACTGTGCCGCCGCAGTCTCACTCAACTATTGTGCCGCTCGTTATGCCGCTCCGGGACAGGAGGCCTCGGCTGTGGCTGCTTTTGCCGTAGTGACACGTATCATGATGTTCGCCTTCAGTGTGGTGCTGGGCTTCAGTCAGGGATTTCAACCTGTGTGTGGATACAATTATGGAGCCAAGAAATACGATCGTGTCCGTGCCTCGTGGCTTTTTGCCACCTGTGTGGGTACCGCTTTCCTGCTGATAATATCTTGTGTGGGGCTACTCTTTGCTCCACAGATAGTTGCGCTATTCCGTGCCGAAGACCCTGTGTTGATAGAAATTGGAGCCGTCACCCTTCGTTGGCAATGTGCTGCCTTCCCGTTGGTGGCCCTATTTACCACCACAGGGATGCTTTTCCAGAATATCCGTATGACAGGGCCAGCTACGTTGCTAAGTGTTTGTCGCAATGGACTTTTCTTCTTGCCGGCACTGCTGCTGCTACCTCTCTGGTTGGGCCTTCAGGGAGTCCAAATGGCTCAAGCCGTGGCCGACGTGCTGACATTCATGCTCGCGGTGCCGTATGCCTTGTGGATTGACAAAAAATTGAAAAATGATATGAAATAACAAGTCCGCATGTCGGACTTTTTTCGTATCTTTGCATTGCGTTTATATATATATATATGACTATGGAAGATACGGAAAAAGATATTATCCAAGAAGTTACCAACGAAGAATACAAGTGGGGATTCACCACAGATATAGACACTGAGACTATCCGCAAAGGTCTTGATGAAGATATCGTGCGTCTTATTTCGAAAAAGAAAGGCGAGCCGGAGTGGCTGCTTGAGTTTCGGCTTGAGGCCTTCCGCCGTTGGCAGAAGATGAAGGAGCCCGACTGGGCGCACCTCGAGTATGAGACTCCCAACTATCAGGAAATCATCTACTTTGCGGCCCCTAAGCAGGAGAAGAAGAAAAGTATGGACGAGGTGGACCCCGAGTTGCTGGCCACTTTTGACAAGCTGGGCATCCCCTTGCGGGAGAGAGAGGCCTTGGCAGGTGTGGCCTACGACGCCATCATGGACTCGGTGAGCGTGAAGACTACCAGTCAGAAAGCCCTCGAGGAGAAGGGCATAATCTTCATGCCCATCAGTGAGGCCGTGCAGAAGCACCCCGATCTCGTAAAGAAATACCTAGGCTCAGTGGTGCCGAGTGCGGACAACTTCTTCGCAGCCTTGAACAGCGCCGTCTTCAGCGACGGCTCCTTCTGCTATATCCCCAAGGGGGTGCACTGCCCGATGGAGCTGAGCAGCTATTTCCGCATCAACGCCAAAGGCACCGGACAGTTCGAGCGTACGCTCATAGTGGCTGACGAGGGTGCTTATGTTTCCTATATGGAAGGCTGCACTGCCCCACAACGCGATGAGAACCAGCTGCATGCGGCCATCGTGGAGATTGTCGTGATGAAAGATGCCGAGGTAAAGTATAGTACCGTGCAGAACTGGTATCCAGGCGATAAGGAGGGCAAGGGCGGTATCTACAATTTTGTTACTAAGCGTGGCATCTGCAAGGGTTCGCACTCGAAGCTCAGCTGGACACAAGTGGAGACGGGCAGCGCGGTGACTTGGAAGTATCCCAGCTGCATATTGCAGGGCGATGACTCGACGGCCGAGTTCTACTCGGTGGCCGTCACCAACAACTACCAGCAGGCCGATACAGGCACCAAGATGATACATGTGGGCAAGAACACCCGCTCGACCATCATGTCCAAAGGCATCAGTGCCGGCAAGAGCCACAACAGCTATCGCGGACTGGTGCAGATAGGGAAGGGTGCAGATAACGCGAGAAACTATTCTCAGTGTGACAGTCTGCTGCTGGGCGACCAATGCGGCGCACATACCTGGCCCTATATTAAGGCCGACAACCACACAGCCATCCTCGAGCACGAGGCCACCACTAGCAAGATCAGCGAAGACCAGCTCTTCTACTGCCAGCAGCGCGGCATCAGCCCTGAGAGCGCCGTGGGTCTCATCGTCAACGGCTACGCAAAGGACGTGCTCAAAAAACTCCCAATGGAGTTTGCCGTCGAAGCACAGAAACTGCTGAGTATTTCACTTGAAGGCAGCGTAGGATGAAGAAATTGACAACAAAGGAGATGGGGCGCCTCACGGTCGAGGAGTTCCGCGCGAGCGATAAACTTCCACTTACCGTGGTACTCGACAATGTGCGGAGCCTCAATAATATCGGTTCGGTGTTCCGCACAAGTGACGCCTTCCGCGTGGAGCATATTGCCCTCTGCGGCATCACTGCTACACCCCCGCACCGCGAGATACACAAGACCGCCCTTGGCGCCGAGGAGAGTGTGGAGTGGAGCTACCACGAAGACACCACCGAATGTGTCCGTGCCCTCAAGGAAAGAGGATATCGCATATATGCCGTGGAGCAGGTGGACGACAGCATAATCCTTGGAGGCCTCACCTCCTTGCCCCTCTCCTGTGAAGAGAGGGGAGTGGCCATCATCCTCGGCAACGAAATTGAGGGCGTGCAGGAATCGCTTTTGCCGCTCTGCGACGGATGCTTGGAGATACCACAGTTTGGTACCAAGCATTCGCTCAATGTCAGTTGCGCCGCCGCTATCGTGATCTGGGAGATGTTTAAAATGATGAAACCATGAACAAAGAAGAAAGGATGAACATAGCCCGCCAGTTCCACAAGCAGGGCTGCAATTGTTGCCAGGCAGTGGTGATGGCCTATGCCGACCGCTTGCCTATCGATAAGGAGGCCGCCATGGGGATGGCCGCTCCTTTCGGTCGCGGCCTCGCCGGCACCCGCGAAGTATGTGGTTGCGTCAGCGGCATGGCGATGGTCTGCGGCCTCACGGGACACACTGCCGATGTGCGCCCCCTGATAGAGAAATTCCGCGAGGAAAATGGCGACATCGTTTGTGGCCGTCTATTGGCAGCAGGCAAGAAGCCCTGCAACGAGATGGTAGCCGATGCTGCCGGTTTGCTAGCAGATACTATTTAATATTCAATAAACTATTCATCATGAAAAAAACTATTCTGACACTATTCATCATCTGTCTGGCAAGCGTAGCCTCTGCTCAAAACTTCAAATATCAGATGGGTGAGAAGACTAACAAGAAAGCTTATGACACTAAGATGTTTCGCATTGCCGAAGGAATGCATGAAGGGCAACTGTTGGTGGTAGAACCGGAGCTGAAGGCCGTGTCTGGAATCGGCATAAATCCTGTCAAGTCGGTCAAGGTGCGTCTGTGCGACATAGAGTGGAACGACACGAAGAGCGTCACATTGAACAACTCAAAGAAGTGCACCATTGGTGAAGTTTTCCGTACGGGCAACCGTTTTCATGTGCTTATCAGTAACAATGTGGATAAGAAGTTGACCGTAAGGCATGTCGCTTTTGATGCACAGAATCTCGACATCGTTGACGACAAGTCGCTGGCGGAGGTTTCGTTGCAGAAAGACGACGAGACGGCTGTTTGGACGATAAGTTCACCCAACGGAATGTACCATGGTGTGGTCTATGCCGTATGGGGAAAGAAAGATCGTAAGGTGATGGCAATGTTGTTCGACTCAGAGATGAACAAGTTGTGGGAACGTCAGTTGTTTTACACTGATGTGCTCAACGTTATCGTGACCGATAACGGCACGCTCGTCACCATGCGGATGGGGATGGTGGAGGACCATAAGGAACTCACCGCCTTCCGTGTGAACATGGTTACTGCCGACGGCGAGAAACACGGCGAGTATGTGTTGGATGCCGACGTGAGCGATGTGGCGTTGCTGAATTGCGACGGCAGTCGTGTCCTCGCTGTTGCCCTCGAGGGTAAGGGAGGATACGGCTTACTGAGAATGGGAGCCCTCGGCAGCCGTCAGTATACGGGTCTATGGGGATTGGTGTTCGATATTGACGAACAGAAGATAGCCGTCGCCAACCGACATCCATTTACCGACGAGGACATTCGGAATTTCTGCAATGATGCTGAAGGGGCGACATATAACAAACGTGAGATATACTATATCCATAAATTGGATGAATGTATTACCCCACAGGGCGGTGCTGCACTCTACCAACATGCATGGCACGAAGAGACACGCAATGTTAGGACTGGCATGACTTACAATGAGACTGTCTATAGCAAAGGTATCCTATTGGTGCAGGCCAATATGCAAGGCGAACTCATAGTGAGCAATATACCTCAGAATAACCAGAACGCTAGCTGGCCCAAGGTGGGAGCCGATGTGTTCGTGCATGGGGACAAGGTATATGTTTTTACCAACGAGTCGAAAGAGGAATCCGACAAGTATACTCCCGGACAACCCGCAAAACGCAGCAAAAGCCTTGTGATGGCCAATGCAGCCTTGGCTGCTTACTGGTTTACGCCCGATGGTCAGGGAGCCAAGAAGGTGATTGAGAAAGAACGCAAGGCTTTACTCAGCACACCGCTGTATGCAGGTCAGGACGGCCGTTTCTATTTCCTCACCACCAGCAGTTTGGCTCCGTATATAAGTACGATTACTTTACCTTCAGAATGATGATTAAACGTAAGATAATCAACGACCCGGTGTATGACGGGTTTCTTAGTATTGACGACCCGGTGATACTGCAAGTCATTGAGCATCCCTATTTCCAAAGACAGAGAAGGATAAAGCAGTTGGGACTCACCTTTTTGGTCTACCCTGGTGCCATGCATACGCGCTTCAGTCATATGCTGGGGGCGCTCAACCTGATGAAGCGCGCCTTGGATGTGCTGAAGCTGAAAGGGGTGGAGATTACCGACGAGGAATGCCGCGGGGCCAAGTTGGCCATTTTGTTGCACGACCTCGGCCACGGACCTTTCTCGCACACCAGCGAGCGGGTGCTGGTGGATGTGCCGCATGAGGAGATTACACTGCTGATGATGCAGCGCATCAATGAAGAGATGCATGGGGCGTTGGATATGGCCATCGCTATTTTCTCTAATACCTACCATAAACATTTCTTGCATCAGTTAGTTTCGTCGCAGTTGGATATGGACCGACTTGACTATCTCGGTCGCGACTCTTTTTTCACCGGCGTGAGCGAGGGCATCGTAGGCACCGACCGCATCATCTCGATGCTCAATGTGCATGATGACGAATTGGTGATTGACGAGAAGGGTATCTACAGCGTGGAGAAGTTCATTATCAGCCGCCGCTTGATGTACTGGCAGGTCTATATGCACAAGACCGTTATCGCCGCCGACCAACTGTTACTGAACATACTGCGTAGGGCACGTGAACTTGACCCGACGGTGTTCCATCTTGACCCTGCCGACCCTGCTTTCCTTGACTGTTTTGCAGATCTCGACGACGACGACATTATGGTGGCAGTAAAGCATTGGCAGCACTCGGACGACGAGATATTGAGCACGTTGTGCAAGAATATGGTCAACCGCCGCCTGCCGGCTATACGGTTCAGTAATGAGCCCTTCCCCGAACCGAAACCGTCGTACTTCGAAGGAACTGGCAAGCTGGCTAACCGTAGCTACGACTTTAACGACCAGGAGATAAAAGTCCTCTACAAGGACGGCCGCTGCCTCCCCATCAGCGAGGCCAGCGACCAGCTCGACCGTCATTTCCTTGAGAAACAAGTAACCAAATATTATCATTTTTATCCTAAAGAATCATGAAAGTTCACTTTATAGCCATTGGCGGTTCCGCCATGCACAACCTGGCCATAGCCCTCTGTCAGAAGGGCATCACCGTCACGGGTTCCGATGACGAGATTTTTGACCCGGCGAAGAGTCGGCTGGAGAAGTATGGTCTGCTGCCGGAGAGTTTCGGGTGGCATCCGGAGAGGATTACGCCCGACCTCGACGCTGTGGTGCTGGGTATGCATGCACGGATCGATAATCCAGAGCTGCTAAAGGCGCAGGAGTTGGGGCTGAAGATTTACAGTTATCCCGAATACCTCTACGAGCAGAGCAAAGATAAAATGCGTATCGTGGTGGGCGGCTCGCACGGCAAGACGACCACCACGGCGATGATACTGCATGTGCTGGCGCACTGCGGCATCGAGGCCGACTATATGGTGGGCGCGCAGCTCAAGGGCTTCGAGGTGATGGTGCGGCTGAGCCATACCGCCAAGGTGATGGTCATCGAGGGCGACGAGTACCTGACCTCGCCCATCGACCGCCGCCCCAAGTTCCACCTCTACCACCCCAACGTGGCCATCATCACCGGCATCGAGTGGGACCATATCAACGTCTTCCCGACATTCGACATCTATCGCGACCAGTTCGCACAATTTATCAACCTCATCGAGCCGAAGGGTACGCTGATTTACTGTGACGAGGATGCCGAGGTGCATCGCGTGGCGGTGGAGAACAAGCGCACCGACATACAGAAGCTGCCGTATGTCTGCCCAGAGCATGATGTCGAGAATGGGGTGACCTTCCTTAAGGACCTTAAGGACTCTAAGGACCTTAAGGTCCCTCTTAAAATTTTCGGTCACCATAATCTCCTCAACCTCACTGCTGCCCGATTGGCTTGCCGACAAGTGGGGGTGACGGATGAGAAGTTCGACGAGGCCATCAGCAGCTTCGAGGGCGCCTCGAAGCGTCTGGAGCTGGTGAAGAAGAGCGACAGCTGTGCCGTCTATAAGGACTTCGCCCATGCGCCGTCGAAGCTCCGCGCCACCATCCATGCTATGCGTGAGCAGTACCCCGGCCGCCGGCTGGTGGCCTGCATGGAGCTGCACACCTTCAGCTCGCTGACGCAGGAGTTCCTGCAGCAGTACCGCGGCACGATGGACGAGGCCGACGTGCGCTACGTCTATTTCAGCCAGCACGCCCTGCAGCTCAAGAAACTGCCGCCCCTCGACCCCGAGGAGGTGCGCAAAGCCTTTGGCGGCGATGTCGAAGTGTTCACCGACAGTACCGCGATGGTCGCCAAGGTGAAAGCAATGGAATGGAAAAACAGCAACCTCCTGATGATGTCTAGCGGCAACTTCGACGGCATCGACTTCAACCAATTGGCAAACGAAATAATCTGAACGTAAATGAATCAATATAAGAAAGTCGTCCTCTTTGTCATGCTCCCAGCACTATTGCTGGTGTTGATGGTATGGGCTGTGACGATGGGTTACATACAGGCATCACGCGGTCTTGTGGAGTTCGTCCACAACTATGGGTGGATTATCTGTGTAGGCGCACTGGTGGTTCCTGCTATTGTTTTGACTTTTTCCGAAGGTATCAACCTGCGTGGAAAGAGAGTGAGAAAGAAACTTGTTCGTGCCGAGGCCGAACGTTTGCGTGGACAGCGTCGCACCTGTATCAAGTTCTATCCGAGGCTCAACACCAAGGGACCCATGGGATGCAGCAAGGTGTACGGCGTGCCCGATATGGCAGGGGAGTTCGACTGGCCCGTGGCTGCCGACGGACACCCCATGACGTTTTTCCTGCAAATCCGGTGCGCTGACCTCGCTCCTCTCGACCCCGAAGGCCACTATCCTCACGAAGGCATGATGTATCTCTTCGTTTGGTACGACGACGGCATGTTGGTGTATGCACCAACAGAGAAATCGCTGCGCCCGGTCACGCCACCCGACGGAGCGTTTTCCATGGAGGGAAAAGCCATCAAGTTCCGACTGGCCAACGATTACCCCACCATTGGTGACAATTTGAACATTTTAGAGCAGAATGCTGTCGGCAACATACTCGGAGACTATTTCGACGAGGAAATGTACGGACACCTCGGCGGTTACGAAGAGGAGCTTTTTGCCCCTGCGTCATCGCGCTTGGAACCTGTCAAAAACAATGCCAATGACTATGAGTTACTGATATGTATGTCAGGAATCAAAATAGAGTGGGATGTGGAAGGTTGGCTCAACTGTTTCATTCGCCGCGAGGATTTGCGGCATCGAGATTTCAATCGGGTGTTGTTTGACTGGCAGGACTAAATTCTGGCAATTGAAAAGAAATCAAAAGTAATAACTTGAAAAAACAGCAGTATATGGCAACGAATTTTGAAATAGGCGACAAAGTGAAGTTCCTCAACGCTATCGGCGGGGGAGTGGTGAAGAAGATACAGGGCGGCATGGTGTATGTGGAAGATGAATCAGGCTTTGACATGCCGTTCGCGCCGGGCGAGCTTATCCGCATGGCGGAGCAGCAGGGCGTCGGCAAGGTGTTCAACGACGAGACCATCGGCCGGAGCGTCGAGCAGAAGGCCAAAGAGGAACACCGCGAGCCGACGCAATACGAGCTTATCGAGGAGAATCGCAAGCTCCGCAGTCAGAATGCCAACCTGCAGGACCAAATCAAGCAGCTGAAGAGCCAGGTGCTGAGCTTGCAAAGAACCATAGCACGTATATCATGAGCAGACAAATCAAGATAGGGAACCTCACCCTTGGCGGCGGGGCGCCGATAAGGGTGCAGAGCATGACGAACACCGACACGATGGACACCCAGGCCACTGTGGAGCAGGCGCTCCGCATGGTGGAGGCGGGCTGCGAGCTGGTGCGCATCACGGCGCCGGACGTGAAGGCCGCCGAGAACCTCGGCCGCATCAAGGAGGAGCTGCTGCGGCGCGGCTGCGAGGTGCCGCTGGTGGCCGACATCCACTTCAACCCCAAGGCCGCCGAGGTGGCCGCCACGCTGGTGGAGAAGGTGCGCGTCAACCCCGGCAACTACACCGACCGCAATACCGGCAAGCTGGAGTTCACCGAGCAGGAGTATCAGGACGAGCTGAAGCGGATAGGCGAGAGGATGGCGTCGCTGATAGAGATTTGCAAGGCGCACCACACGGCGATGCGCATCGGCACCAACCACGGCTCGCTGTCGGAGCGCATCATGAGCCGCTACGGCAACACGCCCGAGGGCATGGCACAGTCGGCCATCGAGTTCGCCGAGGTCTGCCGCCAGCAGGATTTTCATGATCTCGTCTTCTCCATGAAGGCCTCGAACGTCAAGGTGATGGTGGACAGCACCAGACTTTTCGTCCAGAAGATGCACGCCCTCGGCATGGACTACCCGATACACCTGGGCGTCACCGAGGCGGGCGACGGCATGCAGGGACGCCTCAAGAGCGCCGCCGGCATCGGGGCGCTGCTGCTCGACGGCATCGGCGACACCGTGCGCGTCAGCCTCACCGAGGACCCCGAGGCCGAGATGCCCATCGCCTACGACATCCTGCAGGCCGTCGGCGCCCGCATCACGCAGCCCGAGTACATCGCCTGCCCCTCCTGCGGCCGCACGCAGTACGACATCCAGACGGCCCTGCGCGAAATCAAGGAGAAGACCAAGCACCTTGTCGGCGTGAAGATAGGCGTCATGGGCTGCATCGTCAACGGCCCCGGCGAGATGGCCGACGCCGACTACGGCTACGTCGGCTCCGGCGCCGGTAAGATAACGTTGTATAAAGGCAAAACGGTCGTTAAGCGCGACATCGACCAGAAGGACGCTGTCGACGAACTGGTCCGTTTCATTGAAGCCGATTGCAACTCTTAATTTTTAACTTTTAACTCAAAATGAGGTGGACCTACATACTTTTCCTGCCGGCGGTAGTTGCTTTTTTCTGGGCGGTAGCCACCGTGTTCTTTAAGCGCCGCATCACGCAGTCGCAGATGCTCATCAGCCTGACGTTGCTGATTGAGAGCGCCGCCATCGTGATGCTGGCCGTCTACTTCCGTGGCCATAGCGGCGGCTTGTTCATCTACAACTATATTTTCAAATTCCTCGCCGTACTTTGCGCCCCGTTGTTTTACTTGGGTATTTGCTCTCTTACCGAGGCGAAAGGTGTCACCATGCGACAGCGACGGGTGATGATTTGGCCGCTGGCGTATATCGTCTGTCTCACGGCCGGTGCCATTTCTATCGGTTGGCGACGCTATGAGGCGCTCTGTATCGCCGTGCGCGACGGTGTCGACCCCGGTATCAGCTATATGTATATCGTCGACCACTGGGTCTTTCCCGTGGTGCTCATCCTGATGGGTTTCTTTCTTATCGTGGCAGGAACCAGCAAGGTGTGGCTATATCAGAAGCGCTTCAACGACTACTATGCCCAAGGCCTGCAGGTGAAGCCTATCGACAGCCGTAACCTTGTGGTGCTTTCCTGGATATTCCTGCCGCTGTCGGTATTGACGGTATTCTGCATTTTCTTCCGGCCACACTATTATAAGTACTGGCTTATCATCATGGCGGTCATCAATACCGGGGTGCAATGGTATCTTGGCCTGCTCAACTACAGGATGGACTACGACGCCCGCTCCTTGGCAGAGTATATCCGTGAGAAAAACGGTATGACAGAAAATCAGTAGTTGTACTTCTGGCCCCAGCGCTCCTTCAGCGAGCGACGGGTCTCTTGTTCGCGCGGTGTGGTGCCGGGCTCATAGAACTTGGTGCCTTCCAACCCTTGCGGTAAGTACTCCTGTTCAGCAAAGCCACCGAGGGCAGCGCCACCGTTGTAATCGTGGGCGTATTTGTAGCCCTCATGATAACCCATCTCTTTCATCAACTTTGTGGGAGCATTGCGGATATGCAGCGGCACCGGCAGGTCGCCCCAGCGGCGGACGGCCGCCTCGGCGTTGTTGAGGGCCATATAGGTGGCGTTGCTCTTGGCCGAGCAGGCCAGGTAGCAGGCGCACTGCGAGAGGTTGATGCGGCACTCGGGGTAGCCAATCTTGCTCACCGCGTCGAAGGTGGCGTTGGCCAGCAGCAGCGCGTTGGGGTTGGCGTTGCCGATGTCCTCGCTGGCGAAGATAAGCATGCGGCGGGCGATAAACAGCGGGTCCTCGCCGCCGGCAATCATACGCGCCAGCCAGTAGACAGCCCCATTGGGGTCGCTGCCCCGCATAGATTTTATGAAAGCCGAGATGATATCGTAGTGCATCTCGCCCCCTTTGTCGTAAAAGGCAAGGTTCTGCTGGATGACGGTGGTGACGGAGGTGTTGTTCAGAATAATCGGAGTATTCTGAGTAATCTGATTATTCTGAATACTCTGATTACTCCGATTCACCACCAGCTCTATCGCATTCAGCAGCTTTCTTGCGTCGCCGCCGCTGATGCGCATCAGGGCTTCGTCCTCCTTCACCTCGACGGTGATGCCCTGTGTGGCGTAGTACCTCACCGCCGATGCTATCAGCTGTCGCATATCCTCCTCGCCGAACTCGCGCAGCACATACACCTGGCAGCGGGAGAGTAGGGCAGAGATGACCTCGAACGAAGGGTTCTCGGTGGTGGCGCCAATCAGCGTGATGGTACCGCGCTCCACTGCACCGAGCAGCGAATCCTGCTGGGCCTTGTTGAAGCGGTGTATCTCATCGATGAAGAGTATGGCGCCTTCTTCCTCCTGTGCGGCGTTGATAACCTCGCGCACCTCCTTCACGCCGCTGCTGATGGCGCTGAGCGTGTGGAACGGGCGGTGCAGCGTGTTGGAGATAATCATGGCCAACGTTGTCTTGCCGATGCCCGGCGGTCCCCAGAAAATCATCGAGGGGATATTGCCGCTCTCTATCAATGTGCGAAGAACAGCACCTTGTCCAATAAGGTGCTGTTGTCCGATATATTCATCGAGATTTTTCGGCCTCAGTATTTCCGCAAGCGGTGTCATACGATTAACATCGCGTCGCCGTAGGTGGAGAAGCGGTACTTCTCTTTGATGGCGGTCTGGTAGGTCTGCATCAGCAGGTCGGGACCAGCGAAAGCGCTTACCATGATAAACTGGCTGCTCATGGGATGATGGAAGTTGGTCACCATCATGTCGGCGATAGTGAATTCGTAGGGCGGGAAGATGAACTTGTTGGTCCAACCATCGTAGGGGCGCACAGTGCCGGGGATGGTGACGGCGCTTTCGATGGCTCGCATCGAAGTGGTACCCACACAGCATATCTTGTGGCCTGTCTCTTTGGCATGCATGATGGTGTCGCAGGTTGCTTGGGTGAGGTGCATCTCCTCTGCATCCATGCGGTGTTTTGAGAGATCTTCCACTTCGATGGCTTTGAATTCTCCCATGCCGGTATGCAGGGTCAGCTCGGCCCACTTCACATCCTTAATCTCCATGCGTTTCAGCAATTCGCGGCTGAAATGCAGGCCTGCTATGGGAGCTGCCACGCTACCCTCGTTCTTGGCGTAGATGGTCTGGTAGTTTTCAGCATCGCTCTTCTCGATATCGCGCAGGCGGCGCAACTCTTCGGGCAGCGGGGTGCGACCCATGCCACGCACGATGGAGATGAACTCCTCGTGGGTGCCGTCGAAGAGGAAACGGATGGTACGACCGCGGCTGGTGGTATTGTCCACCACCTCGGCCACCAGAGCGTCGTTGGTACCGAAATAGAGTTTGTTTCCGATACGTATTTTGCGGGCGGGGTCGACAAGGACATCCCACAACCGCATGTCTTCGTTCAACTCACGCAGCAGCAGCACTTCAATCCTGGCCCCGGTCTTCTCCTTCTCGCCTTCGAGCAGCGACGGAAACACACGGGTGTTGTTGGCAATCACCACGTCGTCTTTGTCCACATACTCGATAAAGTCCTTGAACTGACGGTGCTCAATCTCACCGGTGTCGCGGTGCAGCACCATCATACGGGCCTCGTCACGATTGCGCAGAGGTTTCTCGGCAATAAGTTCCTTGGGTAGGTTGAATCTGAATTGCGATAGTTTCATCTCTCCTAAAATACTAAAAACACACCCTCTAACGTAGAATGTGTTGTTATAGTATGTGATAGATAAAAAAAATTAAATGTGCTTGCTGCGCTTGAGCAAGAAGGGTAGCATCACCTGATGGAATCCTTGCTCCACATCGACAGGCACGTAGTCGATGTGATATTGCAGGGCGCGGTGTTGCAGGTCGGCTTGCAAAGCCGTCATCTGTTTCCGGTAGGCTTCAGCTATCTCGTTGGGCTGCAGTTTAACTTGTCGGCCGCTCTCCAGGTCGATGAACTGGTAAGGACGAGAACCGTAATCCAGATTTAGCTCATGAGTCCGGTCGAAGGTGTGGAAGAGGATAACTTCGTGCTTGTTATGTCGCAGATGACGCAACGCATCAAACAATGACTCCTGTTCCTCGTTACGGGTGAAGGCATCTGTGAAGATTACCACCAGCGAGCGGCGATGCATCTGCTCGGCGGTAAGGTGGATGGCTTCGGCGATGTTGGTGGTGTGGTTGAATGACTGTGTGGTTGGATGGCTGAGCAGTTTGTCCAGTTCCCCCAGCAGATACTGCTGATGTACGGCGTTGCTGCGACAGGGGGTATGCTGGTCAATGCCGTTGCTGAAAAGGGTGAGGCCGAAGGCGTCGCGCTGGTAGTGCAGCAACTCGATGAGCACAGCGGCGGCATAGACCGAGAAGGTGAGTTTGTTGGGATGCTCTATATCCCCATGGTTTTCTACGGGGAAAAGCATCGACGAACTCTGGTCGATCAGCAGCTGGCAACGCAGGTTGGTCTCCTCCTCGAATTGCTTGACATACAGCCTGTCTGTACGGGCGTAGAGACGCCAGTCGATATTACGGGTGCTCTCGCCGTTGTTGTATTGGCGATAGTCGGAGAATTCGGCCGAAAAGCCGTGAAAAGGACTGCGGTGGCGGCCTGTGATAAATCCCTCGACCACTTGTCGGGCAAAGAAGTCGAGGGATTTGTAATGGGAAATCTGATCTTGCTGCATTAAAGCAGTGCATTCAGTTTTTCGGCAAGGGTCTCTTTGGCTACAAGTCCCACGCTCTTGTCTACGGGCTGGTCACTGCCGGCTTTGAAGAAGAGTACGGTGGGAACATTGCGGATACGGAATTTGGCGGCGAGGTCGCTGCATTCGTCTACGTCAGCGGTACCAATCATCACTCGGCCTTCATATTCTTTCTCCAGTTCTTCGATGCGGGGAGCCAAAGCTTTGCAGGGACCGCACCAAGTGGCGCCGAAATCAACCATCACGGGCTTGCCGGAGGCTATCATCTCGTTGAAATTTTCTTCTGTTACTTTCATGTTGGTATTGTTTTTCTTATTTGTTTCTATTTTGCTCTAAAGTAAATCGTCATGGGCACACCGTGAAAGTCCCACAGCTCGCGCATACGGTTCTCGACGAAGCGTTTGTAAGGGTCGCGTACATATTGTGGCAGGTTGCAAAAAAAGACAAACTGCGGATAGGCCGTAGGCAGCTGGGTGATATATTTTATCTTGACCCATTTACCTTTGACCGAAGGAGGCGGGTTCTGCTCTTTGACGATAGGCAGCAGGGTGTCGTTGAGTTCGGCGGTGCTGATACGGCGGCTGCGGGCCTCGTAGACCGCACGGGCGGTCTCCAACACCTTGAAGATGCGCTGCTTGTTGATGACCGAGGTGAAGATGATAGGCACATCGTCGAAGGGGGCGATGCGCTCTTTGATCAGCTTCTCGAAGTCGCGGTGCGTGTTGGTCTCTTTCTCTACCAGGTCCCACTTGTTCACCACGATGACCACACCCTTGTGGTTGCGCTGGATGAGGGAGAAGATGTTGAGGTCTTGCTGCTCCAGTCCTTGGCTGGCGTCGAGCATCAGGATACACACATCGGCGGCCTCGATGGCACGCACCGAACGCATCACAGAGTAGAACTCGAGGTCTTCGCTCACTTTGCTCTTGCGTCGCAAACCGGCGGTGTCGACAAAGTTGAAGTCGAATCCGAAGAGGTTGTAGTGCGAATAGATGGAGTCGCGTGTGGTACCTGCGATGGGGGTCACCACCGAGCGCTGTTGGCCGGTGATGGTGTTGATGAACGAACTCTTGCCTACGTTGGGGCGTCCCACTACGGCGATGCGGGGCAGGCCGTCGGTGGGGTCGTCTTCGCCTTCGTCGAAGTCTTTGACCAGTTCGTCGAGCAGGTCGCCGGTACCGCTGCCGGTGATGCCGGCGATGGGGTAGGGCTCGCCCAGTCCGAGGGAATAGAACTCGGCCAAACCGTCCATCTGGGCGCTGTTGTCCACCTTGTTGGCGGCCAACACCACGGGCTTGGGACATTTGCGCAGCATCTCGGCCACGTCTTCGTCCATGGGGGTAAGACCCTCGCGGGCGTCGACCACGAAGAGTATCTTGTCGGCCTCGTCGATGGCCAAGGCCACCTGCTTGCGGATCTCCACCTCGAACTCGTCGTCGCCGCCCATCACATAGCCGCCGGTGTCGATGACAGAGAAACGTTTCCCGTTCCAGTCGCTATGTCCATACTGGCGGTCGCGGGTCACGCCGCTGGTCTCGTCGACGATGGCATCGCGGCTCTCGGTGAGCCGGTTGAAGAGGGTCGACTTGCCTACATTGGGGCGTCCTACTATGGCTATGATATTCATTTCTTACCGATAATCAAACTCAAGCCGAACTTCATGTTGACGGCCTTCACCTGGGTGGCGTACATGCTGCTCAGGTAGTCGACCATCACATAGGCCTGAAGTACGGTGGCGGGGGTCAAGATGATGCCGACACCGGGGTTGAAGAAGTTGACTCTGCCGCCGTCGCTCACCATCGACGAAGCCACCATCAGCTCGGCCCAGTTGAAGACGTTGATGCCTGCTGAGAGGGTGGTGTTGTAGCGGAAGGTGTTCATGTTGTCCTTAATCAGGTTGAGGCGGGTGATACCCTTGTCAAACTGACCGTGGAAGAGCAAGCCGACGCGGAACATACGCAGGAAGGTGTAGCTCACGCCGAGGTTCATCTTGGTGGGGATGGCGAAGGTGTAGGCTCCGTTCTTGTCGTCGATGACAAATTGCGGCATCAGATTGTTCAGCTGCTCTGTGAAGTGAGACGCTATCGAGTCGCTGTTGATGGAACCACCATTCATCATGTTGCTGATTTCCATTCCGCTGAAGGTGAATTCGCCCGAGCCGCCCTTGGGTTCAAAGGTGTTGATGTTGTTGCGCCAGTGGATGCCCGAGGTGAGGTCGTTGATGGAGGCTGACACAGAGAGAGGGCCGAAATCCCAGCGGGCACCGAGGTCGAAAGCTACGCCGGTGTTACCCTTGAAGGGATCGATGAGGTTGGTGATATGCTGGCCGATATGCGAGGGTATGTCGCTGATGGTCTGGCCGAAGTCGGGGTCGCCATCGCTGTTCTGCGAGATGGGGATGGCGGCGGCCTCCTGGATTTTGTAGTACACATGGGCCGTCACCTCGTCACCGTCCTCGCTGGTTTCGAGGGTGACGTTGGTTTCGTTGGTGGTGATGTTAAACAGGCCCGAGAGCAGTTTCACATGGGCACCCACCGTGAGGTTGATGGGGGCGATGCGATAGCCGGCGCCGATGCTGTTCTCCAGGTAGGCCTGCATGTTGAACAGGTCGCCGCTCAGCAGTTGCACCTCCTGGATGGGAGTATCACCGTCCATGTTGCCTTGCAGTATGCCGTTCACCACGTCGATGGGGATGCCGAATTCGGTGTTCATCACCATACGGCTGTTGAAGGTGAAGTAGAGATTGTTTACCTTGAAGCCGAAGCCCAGCAGGTCGAGGTCGATACCGTTGCGGAACTTGTTGTTCTCGCCCAGTTGGTGCAATATGTCGGTGACATTGATGACGCTGCGTTGCTCGTCGGAATTGTATTTCACCATGTCGTCTATCGACAGAGGCAGGCCCAGACGGAAGCCCACCGAGGGCAGCTGCAGGTAGAATCCCGCCTTGGGGAACAGGGCAGGGTTGAGCATGTTGGTCTGCGACGAACGCTGGGCGAAATAGAAGAGGTTGTTGGTCTCGTTATACTGGGCGCGGGCCGAATTGAAGATTGAGAATTGAACATTGAAAATCAATGCGGCGGCGAAAATAATGATTCCTTTTTTCATCGTGTGGTCCTCCATGTTTTAATTCTCTTTCAGATGCCAGTTGAACTCAATCTTGGGATGTATCTGGACATACATCTTCAGCTTCATGCAGTCGCTCTTCTTCACCTTCACGGGGTGTGTGCCCGGGGTGTTCAGCTCCATCGTGATGTCGATCTTCTTCGCGTTGGTGAACTTCTCCAGGGTCTCCATATTCAGCGGCACGCTGAACGAGGTGGGAGTGGTGCCATTAGCCTCGTAGGTGACAGGGTCTATGGGGGCGGCGGCAATGGGCTTGTCCTCGAACATGGTGCCGTTGGGCAGGTTGTTCTCGTCAATAAAGGTGCCGTTCAGCTTGATATTGAGCGGTATGCCGTTGTCCACCTTGAACTTGATGATCACAATCGAGTCGAAGTCATAGTCAATCTTGTCGCCCAGCTTGTTGTCGAGGATATCCTTAATCTTTTCGTAGGTTTCCTCCAGGCTCGAGGTGCTGCCCTCTTCGCCGCTCTGCGTGATGTCCACAGGATAGTTGTAAACCATGCGGCCGATATGCACGTCGAAGGGGATCAGCACGTTGAAGTCAGCACCATAATGGAAGCTGGTCATCTGCAGGCTGTCGAGCAGACCCTCGAAGCTCATCACATCTTCCGGGTTGGCCAGGATGCTCTCGTCCACCGCCAGCTCGATACGGAAGCGGAAGGTGATGCTCTTGGGGAACATGTTGAAGATCTTGGCCAGGTTCACGTGGTCGAAACTCAGCGTGCCGCCGGTCACCACATCGGGCATCACGAGCGGAGTCATGGGTATCAGCGTGTCGAATACCGCGTTGTTCTTACCCACGCAACTGATGTGCAGGCTGTCGACGATAGCGCTGCCGAAATCGATCAGTTTCTGCCGGGCTTCGGGGTCGGGGCAGTCGCCGCTGATGCGGGCATCCAACGTCAGCAGCAGCTGACCGATAGAGATGTCCTCGATAGTGGTGCCGCTGCCGAGATCCAGGTCATCGAAGAAGTCGATGGGCAGGGTGTATTCCACCCATTGCGACTGGCGCACCAGAGCATCTTTCGTCCCCGGACGGCGGTGGCCCTGGACGGCGGGATGG
>LXOW01334991.1_pt1 | contig 21496 bp, 5 predicted proteins | sample 1368591 | NCBI WGS metagenome assembly LXOW01 (sample SAMN04884650, study PRJNA319009) | bovine gut metagenome | isolation source: Cow rumen | host: Bos taurus | place: Italy: Legnaro (PD) | collected 2014-07-09
GGGTCTCCCATTTTGACTAAATGCTTAGTTTCTCCAAATAGAGGATAGACTGATTCGACATTGTCAAGCCCAGCAACTTCGTTGATTTTTTCCTGCTCAGCCTCAGTCAGCTCAGTAGACCAGAGTGTTTCATCGGTATCTTCTTCAGCTTTTGATGGAATAAGCATTGGAGCAAGCAATCTTATTGTCGGAACAGCAAATAGCCATTCCATTTTCATTTCAAGGCCTTGTTCTTTCAGTAAAGCGCTTGCAGCCATGCCACGTATGGAATCGCCTCCCAGCTCAAAAAAACTGTCATCTATGCTTACTGGTTTTTGGAGTTTTAGAACATTCGCAAAAATATCGCAAAGTAGTTTCTCTGTTTGCGTTTTAGGTGGAACATATTCGCCTTTCTTACTTTGAATGGGCGGAAGAGCTTGTCGGTTAATTTTCCCGTTAAGATTCAGTGGAAGTTCGGGAAGTTTTCTCAATATGGCAGGAACCATATAATATGGCAATGATTCCACCAATGAGCGGCGAAAAGCACTTTCATCAACTGTACCGCTGTAATACCCACAGAGCACAGCATCTGAACCTTCTCCATGAATTTTGACAGCAGCGCGGCGAACATTTGGAAAATCCTCCATAGCTTTCTCAATAGCTCCAAGCTCAATGCGCTGACCATGAAGTTTTGCCATGCCGTCTGAACGACCAAGAACCATAAACTGTCCGTCAGGTTTAAGTAAAGCTCTGTCTCCTGTAAGAAAAATTCTTCCAAATTTGGGATGGTTTATATATTTTTTAGCAGTCAGTTCTGGGGCATTCCAATAGCGACCATATTTACCTGCGATACCTCCGACGCAGATTTCTCCAACAGAGCCAGTAGAAACCACTTCATTATTATCTTCATCGAGTATATATATAGGACACATGCTAGATGCAGGGTTGTAAACAATATCATCTCCTTTTCGATATTTTTTACAAAATATACTGCCAGTTTCTGAAGCTCCGTAACCATGAAATATAGCTAAGTTTGAATATTCAAGAAAAGTATCCAATATTTTTTTAACAGGAGCTTCTCCTGTTAAAGCAATTTGTCGAATTTTTTTTAGAGCATCAGAAAATTCTGGTTCTTCGAGATACTTATAATAACGAGACAATATTCCCACCATTGAGTCAACATCTGATTTTCTGATACAGTCGGCGAGTCCCTTAGGGGTTTTAAGTTCATCATCGGTGGCAAAAGATAACTTTTTTTCATTCATTAGCCCCCTAAAAATAAGCAATGTTGCCACAATAAAAGCCAGATTTGCGTCAAGCAGAACACAATGGCAATTGTTGACGAAATATAGAAGCGATTGATTATTATCAGACTCATTTTTCAATAAGCAGATATTGATAAGTAACTGGTGGCAATTTACTACACCTTTAGGTATGCCTGTGCTGCCAGAAGTGTATATTATTTGAAATGGGTCTTCTCCTTTAATTGTTGGAAGAGATTGATATAATTCTTCTTTGCTAAGTTGTGCCGATAATAATTCCTGGGCAGTCTTATCATTTACTATCAATACAGGAGAACAGTCGGAAATAACCTGGTTTCGCTGTTGTTCAGGCCAGCCACTGTGAATCGTAACAACAACTCCTCCTGCGAAAATAATGCCTAGATAAATCCGAATATAGTTTATTGATCTGCTCATAATCAGAACAACTCTGTCACCCTTGTTTACTCCTCGCGTAATTAAAACATGGGCAACATACTGGGCGTCAGCGAGAAGTTCTTTATAGCTTATCTTGTCATTTCCACAGATTATCGCTGTTTTATCGCTGTTTTCAAAAGGAGAGAGCGCTTCAGGAATACTACAGGGTTTTCTATTTTTATCTTTACTGTTTTGCATTTTTATCACATATAACTATAGAGTTGCTAGTTCTCATTTTGTTCTTCTTCCAAACAATGCAACTCTGCCAATAAATTTCGAACGATTCTGTTAACAAAATCAGCTTCAACAAATCTACCATCATAAATAATGTTGAAGCTGAATATTTGAGAGAATTTGTTTACATTAATTGGCATTAATCCACAGGAACGATAGTCGATTTACTATTGCCTCTTGCTCGTTAATAAGATTAAGAGCGACTTCAGGATGCTCTCTCATAAAATTTTGTATTGCTTCTCTAGGAATATAAACCACACGAACCTGTCCAGAGGATGCTCTAGCTGTTGTATGACTTGTTACATTATTCAATAAGCCTGTCGCAGATAGAATTTTGCCTTTTTTTACCACCATAAGTGGATTTTCCCATCCGCTCATAGTTGTTCTAGATAGCTTTACAAGGCCGTCCATCAGAATATATATTCCAGCTTCTTGTTTTTTTTCACGCAATAGTTCATCGCCGTATGAATAGGATATTACTTCAGTCTGCTCCGCTAGTTTGGAAATTTCTGCATCATCAACTCCAGTAAAAAGAGAAACTGTTCTTAGAAAACCTTCCAGGCGGGTGCGTTCTTCTTCTTCATCCCGTTGTGCTGTAACAAAAGCTGAAATGTCGTTGCATTGCAGTTCGTCTACAGTCAATTTTCCAGCTTCATCATCTAAAAGTTGCTCCAAAATATGACGGAAACAGTCAGCTAGAATTCTAATCTTACGCTCTGGAAAAGCATGGCGGTCATAGGAAAAATCACAACTTAAGCCATTGCTATCCTGTCTGAAATAAACACATAAACCTGTAGAAAGATTGTCAAAACAATCCATACCAAGAATTGATATTCCAGGAAATTCAGGCATTTTCTTTGATGTATCTGCAAAGTTATGAAAATTCAGAAGATGATCAAAAACAGGTTCTTTTCTTCCTAATCTAGCTCCAATCTCATCAGGAGAAAAGTGTGCTTTCTGCATTGATGAAATTATCTGCATCTGAATTCTATTAACCAGGTTGGTAAAAGTTTCTCCAGCATTAATTTTTACACGGACTGGAAAAGCATTTACAAATCCGCCTGTCATTGTATTGCTGTTTGCTACCTCTGCTGAACGTCCAGAAGTAATAGAACCAAAAACAGCATCATCAGTTCCGTAGATTTTATTTAACATGATACCCCATGCACTCTGAACAATGCTATTTATTGTTGCCTTGTATCTTTTGGAAAGAGCAGCAGCCTTCTTTCCTTGTTCACCGTCAAATCTAATCATATAACTATTGATAGCAGGCTCTAGAGTAGTAATTATTCGTCCTGGAAGACGAGTCACAGCACTTCCAGATAACAAATCAGTCCAATATTTTAGCTCGGATTCCTTATCAATATTTTGCAAATAGTTAGCGTAATCCTGATAGGAGCCAGCAGCAAGCTCAGGAAGCTTAATTTTACCATCAACTGCATAATCTATTAAAAGTTCTTTATATATTGCCATCATACTTCCACCATCGTGATTGATGTGTGGTTGAGAAACGATTAGTGCATAGGTATCTTTTTCTGCAGTACTGAAAACTGTGATTCGCATAAGTGGATCACGTTCTAGGTCGAAGCCACGACGACGGTCTGCTGCACGAAACTGTTTCAATTCTTCTTCCAGTTCCGCTAGAGTTTTGTCGGAACGGTCTACAAAGCGAAGTTCTGGTCTACGGTTTTTCAGCACAACTTGATAAGGAGTTTTCTGCCCACGATAAGAGTAAGCTGTGCGAAGATTGGTTCGTTTAAGGCTCATCGCATCTACTCTCTGTCTAAAAGTAGAGGGTTTTAGTTTCATCGTTATCTTGATAAATTCTTGAAGGAAAAAGGCATTTGTAACCTTGTGCGCTTTTCCGAACATCCAAGCTTGACCAGGAGCAAGATTAAAAATATCGTCGATCTCATCACCATATTTGCTAATAATCTCATCCAAATCTTCCTGCATAAGTCCTTTAGCTGTAAAACGTTCTGGAGTGATACCAGTTGATACAGGCTTTTTAGCATTTAATGAGATTGGCTTTGTTGGTTGTTGAACCGCCTTATTCACTGGAGCAAATTGTGGCTGTGGATGTTGAGGATACTGTTGAAATTGTTGATTAAACGCACTTGGTTGCGATCTGTTATATTGTTGAAATTGTTGATTAAAAAATGCAGGTTGTGGTTGCGATTGTTGTGGATACTGTTGAAATTGTTGATTAATCGCAGTAGGTTGAGTTTGCTGATAGTTCTGAATATTTCCTTGCATCAACTGAGGAAAAAATTGAGGTAACTGGTAAGTTGCGGTTGGCTGAAAAAACATCGGATAGAAAAAAAAGGGCTGCTGTCTATTATTCATTAAATTTTCTCGCTTCATTAAAAGATTTACTAATATTGATGCTTTTACTTCAAATTAGAACAAGATAATGGTTTGAAAATCCCCCTTTAAAAAGGGGGATTATGAATCTAATCGCTTATAACAAATATTTATTCTGTCTTCATGCAGGCAACAATTCCTTTAAATGTAGGATCTTTCATAATGCCCTGCATATTAACACGATAACCTTGTTCTCCGCAGCGAGTTACAATCTGCATCATTTTAAGCGAATCCAACCCTTGTTCAAATAAATTGGCCTGTTTATCATAACCATTTGGGAAAATACTTCTAAGCACTGTGTCTAGAGCATCTTCTGGAGATTTTGTCACTGGACCGAGATGTGGTTCATTAATTTTCATTGTGACTGGATTTTCTATAGGAGCATTTACATGCATCCCCATAAAGGGCTGAGATCCACCTTGTTGGGCTTGAGGCATCTGCTGCATAGGTGTGCAGAGCTGCATTGGAGCCTGAGGCATCTGCTGTGGAGTGCAGAGCTGCATTGGAGCCTGAGGCATCTGCTGTGGAGTGCAGAGCTGCATTGGAGCCTGAGGCATCTGCATTGGAGTGCAGAGTTGCATTGGAGCCTGAGGCATCTGTTGCATTGGAGCGTAAAGCATCATTGGAGCTTGAGGCATCTGCTGCATTGGAGCGCAAAGCATCATTGGAGCTTGAGGCATCTGCTGCATTGGCTGTTGTGGGGTGCAAAGCTGCATTGGCTGTTGTGGCTGCCTTGGAGTGCAAAGCATCATTGGAGCTTGAGGCATCTGCTGCATTGGAGTGCAAAGTTGCATTGGCTGTTGTGGCTGCCTTGGAGTGCAAAGCATCATTGGAGCTTGAGGCATCTGCTGCATTGGAGTGCAAAGTTGCATTGGCTGTTGTGGCTGCCTTGGAGTGCAAAGCTGCCTTGGAGCTTGAGGCATCTGTTGCATTGGAGTGCAGAGTTGCTGTGGCTGCTGTGGTGCTCCTGCAGGAGGCAATTGGCTATTTATTGGAGGAACTTGTCCGTTAGCAGTGGCTTGTTGCATCATCTTCTGCGCAACAGGATCTTTTATGAATGAAGAGAAATTTTCTTTCGTCAACATTTCTGCTGGCACTGCAACAGGTTGTGTTTCTTCAAGTTCATTTACCAATTGAGAAACTGTTGGCTCTGTATAAAGTTTAAGCATATCTAACTTAAGACCTTTTTGAGCTAACCAGGCAACTAATTGAACGCCCTTGACGGAATCTCCGCCAACTTCAAAGAAATTGTCGTCGTCTCCAGCTTCTTTTACGCCTAGAACTTCTTTCCATGCCTGTAAGAAAAGTTCTTTCTTTTGTGTGTTATCCATAACAATACTCCTTTTTTGAAATATAATTTTGTTTCCAAACTAATATTGAGTAGGCGCACGTTTAAGTTTGCCCATATTGTTACGCTCTAGCGGAGCGGATCTGATATAAAATTTTTCAATCTTTTTATAGTCAGAATTAACTGCATTTAAAGCGTCAATCTGTTCCTGTATCACTCGATTTAATTCATCTTCTTCCATACTTCGAGCTTCTTCTGTAGGAAAAATCTGAACGGCGATAGTTTCATTCTGTTCTCCATAAACTATACACTCTTTTACTTGTGGAAATAAAGAAATTTTATTTTCTAATTCTTCTGGGGAAACATTTTCTCCATTAGAAAACAAAATCAGATTTTTAATACGACCAGTGATAGTTAATACACCCTCTGTTGGGTTTATTAGACCAAGATCACCTGTATGAAACCATCCTTCCTCATCAAAAACCTGAGTTGTAGCTTCTGAGTCGTCAAGATACCCATCAAACACCATTGGGGAACGAACTAGAATTTCGCCGTTTTTATCCACTTTTAACTCGGTTTCTGGTAAGGGATATATTTTGTAAGTCAGATCTGGTTTTCTTACAGAACTTCTGGCTATTCCTATTGTTTCAGTGAGACCATAAAAATTTACGACGATAATTCCATACTTATGAAATGTCTCTACAATTTCTTCTGAATAAGAGGAAGCGCCGCAGAATATTGCTTTTAACGCGCCGCCCAAGCAATCAATCGCTTTTTCTTTATCATTACTAATCAACATTTGCAATACATATAGCAGTCTTGGAACAAGGTGTAAAACTTGAGGGCGAAAAACCTGAAAATCACGTAGCATTTCATCTATTTGTGAGGAAGTAATCAATATTTCGCACCCCATATACAATTGACCTAATAACACTTGATGCATGGCAATGTGGTAAAGAGGAAGACTCTGGTTTCCACGTTCATACCACTCAATGTCAGTAGAAAAAGACCTAGCTGATGATATGAGATTTCCCTGTGTATGTACCACTGCCTTACCATAACCAGTGGTGCCAGAAGTAAAGAGAATCAGCGCTTCTTGATTTGGAGTAATTTCTTTTACAGGTCTACTATCAGATTGTAAGAGTTTTCTTCCTTTTTCTAAAAATTCAGGCATCATAGAAATTCGATAGCATTTAACGCCATCAATATGTGGTTCTGATACATTATCACCAAGAAAGATAGCTGTAGCACAGGTTTTTCTTAATCTAAATTCTATTTCTTCCTCGCTCAACGATGGATCTATTGCAACAGTAGTCAGGCCTTCGCAAAGCGCTGTCAAATATAGTAGATTCCATAAATAGCTGTTAGGAGCAGCGATGGCAATTCTGCATGAATCAAAGCCTTCGGAAGCCAAAAAAGCACCGAGAGCATTCATTTGTTCTGAAAGTTCACTTCGAGTTACTGTGGTAAGAGAGTCTACATTCCAAAAACGGAAAACACTTTTGTTGGGATCCATTAGAGTTTGGTGATGGAGCATATTTTTTACGGAAGAATATTTTGGAGCATATTTACTCATATCTCCGCAAATCCTGTCACGTAACCGTATAATTCCCTGTTCACCAATAAAGCGGTCGTCCCACGTAATAGAAAGAGCGCAACGTAATGAGGAAAGCTTAAATAGAGTTATTCGACAGCGAACTTCACCATCTTTAAAACCACGTAACAGTTCTATTCTACGATAACTATCCATGTGGGACTTTTGTTGTTCTTGAGGCATCTTTTGCAAATCTAATATGCAGATTTCAGGTTGAGCATCTGGTCGTGAAATACCTAGAAAGGGAATATAAGGTTCTTCAGTACTTACTGTTTGCAGTTCAATATTTTCGGCAGTGGCTGCGGCAGTTCGTATTCGAACTTCCTCTTCTGAAATTGGTGTTTCAAGAGTCTCGTGTAGCTGACGTAAACGAGCTTCTGTTGGTGGAGTAAATAATTCGTTAACGATAGCATGCATTCCTAAAATACGATTTCTAGTGTAAGTAAAGCGTGGTGCCATAACTCGCATTTGCTGTAAAAGTGGCGCAATCATATTGCGTTCTCTAAGTTGTTGTGCCTTTTCTACTTTACGTTTAATATAACGCATGGCATAATTGCTTAGCTGAAACAAAATCAATTCAACAGCGCCATGGGTTTGAATAGTTGGGAGGTAGCGTAATATTTCTTCCTCTTTATTGTCCTGATAAATTTCAGACTGTATTATGCTACCATTCCATTCACGATGATAATAACCTATTAACTGAGGCAAAACACAGATTAATTCTGCAAGCGAATCTGCAGAGAAATTAAAGAATATGTCTTCTCCAATACGTATTCCTTCATCAAAGCGGAAAGAATAACGCTCTAAGAAAGCTCTGCGATATACTCGGCACCAAAGCATTGCTCCAAAATCTGCCATCAGACTAATTATACGAGGATCACCGCTTTCATAGACGATTAGTTCTTTATCAGGCGCATTAACAATATATTTTTGTCTTTTCTGCAACTTATTGTTTTCAATAAAATACTCACAGCTAAAAACTGCTACGTCTGCATTAGTTGTATCCATAGCATTGGTGGCTTTTTCTATGCAATCTGGGGCTATGCAGTCATCACTGTCTAAGAAAAATAGATATTTTCCAGTGGCATGCTTTAAACAATCATTTCTAGGAACGGAAGGAGCATTCCCTCTATTTACTCTTAAAAAAACAATGTTTTCGCGCTCACCAGTAATTTTCTTCAAGGATTCAGCATAGGCATCGTCCATGTTGTGAATAGCTACCAACCATTCAATCTGCTCGAATCCGCAGGTTTGTGCTTCAAGCGAATGAAAGGCTTCCTCGAATAAGGTAAGAGGAGTTTTATATACAGGTGTTATTACGGAAGCTAGTGGAGTTGTCAAAAAAATACCACCTTCTTACGACATTTCAAAAGCGATTAGCTTTAATCTAGTCGGTTCATTAGAATATTCAATAAAAAACATTTACTTAATTACTCAATAAATTCATGATTAATTGATTATTTTATACCATACATTTATAAATTAAAGCTATAAAAAAAGTTATAATCTACATATCGCCGCAGATTTTGTTCCGCAACNNCAATTTGTCTAAAACGCAAAACTTTTAATTTTGAAAAGTTTTGCGTTTGATAAAATCATTTACTTATTTAGTGTCAGTTCAATAGAATTGAAATTCGCTTAAAGATTCCCCTCAATACTTATGATTTAATAATATCAGCTTGCCTCGTTATACCTTGTCAAAGAAATAAAAAAGGCTCGTAATAACGAGCCTTTTTTATGAAGACACTTATGGTTAGAATTTTCTCCAAATCGACAGCGAAGCTTTTGCATCTCTGTCGTGGGAGCCTCTTTGTATAGAGAAATTGGCTGAAAGCAGGCAATTCTTAGATATTTTCGATTCACCTTTGAAAGAGATTAACATATGGTTCTTGTCTTGGTCGTTATCCATTTCATATTTGTTATTCATATCGCCTTCAAACGAATAGTTCAGTTTTGGGTCTGCGCCAGAAAAAGCTCGTTTGCCAGCGATTCTTAATACATAATTTTCTTTTTCCTTGCTGAAATTCAATTCCAAGCCTAACTGACCAGCGGCGTAGTTGTTGGTTTTGCTTTCAACAACCTGATTGAAAATGCCGCCGTCTTTTTCCGCATATCCATCTTGGTCGTATCTTGAGAATAAAACGTTGATATAGGGGCTTACTGTCCAAGCATTGATTTTTTGTTTGTTTAAGCTGAGTTTGTATTCTCCGCCCAATTCAATCAAGTCGCCTTTATATTTAACGTTGGTGGAACAATCTAGATTTGTAAGATTGCGTTGAAGCTTGTTGTCGACTTTGCCATAGTCTAAGAATACGTAAGACGAATGTTTGTCGTTATTATTTGCGTAATATGCGCCGAACCTGTTTTCTTCGATTTTGTTTTTTGCCCACGTATCGTCAAAACCGTCTAACGTATTGTTCCCTTGACCAAAGAACAAACCTAGAACTTTATTTTCAGTGAGCTTTAAATCATATCCTACGATACCGCTTCTGCTTCTGTATCTTGCTCCGTCTCTCATTTCGCCTTTGTTGTATGCAAAACTAGCCCATCCCATTTTTTCATTATTGCTATCTGATTTGAGCGTAAGTCTGTCAGAAAAATGAGATGCAAATAATGTGCTAGTCATAGAATTGCGCTGAATAAGAGTCATGCTTTGAGCGGCGGCGTTTAAAACTACTGCCGAAAGAGCAGGGGCGGCTTGAGCGGCAGGAAGGTTGATTAGNNGCCCTTAAAGAAGCTCTATAGGCGGCAAGTTCTCCTGGATAGTCGGATAACAGTTTTAAATACATATTCTTTATTGCGCTAAAAGCTTTTTTCTGTTTTTTAGAAAAAACTATTTTACCCTGAGTTCCAGCGGGAATGTCTTCTGAAATATTGTCTGAATTAGGTTCTTCGCTTAATTCAGAAACGACTTTTATTTCGTTATTGTTTATTGTCGCATATTCGTTTATAAAAGCGGAAAGAGCAATAGGATTATCTTTGTTGTTGGCAGGTTCGCCATTTATTGTTTCCGCTGATAATACAGTATAGCTTTCGCCTAAAGCTATACCTTGAACATCAATGGTTGAGCCGTCAACATTAGCTTCTCCATTAACCACAAACTTAGTATTGCCTTCGTTGTTGGCGACAACGGTAAGGGTGCCTTTGCTTTCCAAGCCGTTCATGGTAAGATTACCTTTGCCTTCGTCGCCGGCGATAGCTTTATTGTTGTTATACAGAATCCCGTTAATAGTTCCTTTTCCTGTTATTACACCATTATCATCGCTGTAAGCATCTCCAACGACAGAACCGTTAATTGCTATTGAACCATCAGTAACGACTGTCGCGCCTTCGTAAGTATTGTTTCCTTCAAGTTTTAAAGTGCCTTTGCCTGATTTTATCAAGCCAACATGAAGTCCTTCCAGCCCTTTTTCGTCAACAGATTGGTTGAATTTATCGACGTAAGCTTGTGTCATGGCTTTTGACCATGAATTGGCATTTTCATTAGAAAGCCAGTTAACATTGTAATAATTATATCGTTCTCTTAAATCTTCTTCTATGCTGTCGTTAGCCAGTTTTCCGACTCTTATTTCTTTTATGTCGTTGCTCCAAGTAGTATCATAGCCTTTTGTGTCTATTTCATACATAACGGTTGGACGTTCGTCTGTCTGATATTTGAAAGAAAGATTTTCAGTTTCCAGTCTTCTTGCGTTTAAAGCGGCAGGTCCGCCAACGGCTTTGCCCACATCGAGTATTCCCTGACCGATAGCTTCTTGTAATGGAACCTGATAATAGACGTTTATATTGCCGTTTTGGGCTTGAGTATTCAAATAAAGGGCATATTTTTCAGGTTGTTCGCCTTCTCCATTTAGACTTTCACCAAAAGCCGCTATATCGTTTTTAATTTGCTCTTCGTCACATTCTGTTCTGTCATCAAAATAAAAGACACTGGCGGAATATTTGTATCCTTTCTTTTCTTCGTCTTCTGCTGTAAGAAGCACTGTGTATGGATGCTCCAGATGTATATTGTTATTTGCGGTAGAAAGAATAATATCCCCGATTTGCTTTGGGGTCATATAAGGAAAAGCCTGTTCGACAATAGCTGCTGCTCCAGTGACAAACGGCGTTGCCATTGAAGTGCCGCTTTCAAATAAATAACCTTCTTTGTCGCTGGATTTGGAAGACCAGATATTCCAACCAGGAGCCGCAACGGTGTAGTCTTCACGATACTTAGCAAAGTTGGAGAACGGCGCGCTTATAAAATCAGCGCTGATGCTTCCGTCAGAATTTCTTTCAACATGGGTAAAAGTTTTATCTCCATCAGCCCATGAATTGAAACATGCGCTGACATTTAATACATTGTTGGCTGTTCCATTTTTGTCAAAATAATAATATGATTCTAACGAAGCGAGTGTTTGCCCATCGTTTCCAGTGCCAAAAACCAAAAGGTTTTTTTCGTAGTCTGGGTATTCCATAACATCAACATATTCTTGTAATTGAGAGTGAACCAACTCAAAAACTTCATCAGCAGAATATTCCGTATCATAAGAATCATAGGCAAGATCTAGATTTTTGGCAGAAGCCCATGAATTATTTATTGATTTAACCTGTGAATAAGTTGAATACTTAGAAAAATCTGCGTCATCCGCAAAGGCATAAGTGCTTATTATATCTGCGTCAAAAGCAACTCCGTGCATGCCTTTTCCATTTTTTGCCCCAGCCGCAATACCTGCGACATGCGTTCCATGATCTAGTTCTTCCCAGTTGATACCTTTTAATTCAAAAGAACCTGCATACTCAGAGCCAGTCTTATTTGAAAAAGACTCATGTTCAAGATTTGTTGGCTGGTCGTTAACGCCTATGGTGATTCCTTTTCCTGTATAGCCTTTGGAATAGGCCTCTGCGGCGTTGATTATATCTAAGCCGTTGCTGGCATAATATTCATCCGTCTGAAAATCTTTTATGTCGGCAGAATATGCTATAAAAGAGGATAATAACGATAAGGCAGACGCTATTATTATTAACAATAGAACTGTTTTTTTTCATATTTGCCTCGTTGTATTAAAGCTATAGTAATTAAATTTTCAGATTATATTAAGTAGATATAAATGTAAAGCTAATTTATGCTTATATCGCAAAATTATGAGTTAATAAGTAAATTGAAATAGTAATCGTTCATTTAATAAAACGAAAAACTCCTCATAACAGCAAATTTTAGCTATTATGAGAAGTTTTAAGATTTTGAGTTATTTATTCGCCAATGATTATTTCATCCTGATTTAGCGTGATTTTATCGCTATTTTTGTTTTCCTCATTTTTTTCATTCTGATTTTCATCTTCTTTTTTGTCTTCGGATTTATTGTCAGTATGAATTTCATTTATGATATCTACTCTGTCTTTGTTTTCAATGTATTCATCATGAGATTTTTCCGCTTTTTCGGCAGTTACGACTTTGCCTTGCAAAACTTCGTTCTTAGCCTGGAAGTCTGCCATGCTTTCAACTTCTGGTCTTACTAATTCATAAGAACCATCTGGCTTAACAGCGGCAACAAATATGCCTTTGTTTGCGCCTCTGGTTCTCGTCATTGTAAGCTTTGTTTTTGGGTCTATTTTGCCAAAGTCCGCATCATCGCCTAACTTAACAGAAGCTTTATTTGCCTGTATAAACGTTGTTTTTACATCAGTTCCAGCATTTAGTGTTATGTTACCGTTTGGAGCCAAAGTCTTTGACAGAGAAATGTCTTTTCCAGCCGTAACGTTTATGTCGCCATTGTCGGAAATAACGCTTGAGTTTTTAAGCTGAGCGTAAACCCTACCGCCGCCGTTTATGTCGATATTGCCGTTTTCGGCTTCTATTGTGCCATGTATTCTTGTGTCTGTTTTGCTGTTAATATCAATGCCACTGCCAGCCTTTATGACTGTGCCGTTTACGGAACGGCCTATTTCCACGCCTTTTTCAGAAGCAAGAGAAACTTTTCCGCCCGCGTTCAAGGTAGAAGTTGTAACGCCAAACACGCCAGAGAAGTCCTTTTTAGTGTTAGCGAGGCTTATGTCTTTTCCAGCTTTTGCGTTAGCAATGCCAACCTGTTTTTCGGAAGTGGCTTTAATGCTTCCGCCAGCCGTAACGTTGGTTATATTGGTTCCCTTGGTTGAGGTGACGTTTATGTCGCCTTTGGCTGTCAAGTTGTCAGCGTCAACGCTTACTGAAGAAATATTTATATCTCCTTCTTCGGCGTTATTAACAACTGTTTTGATTTTAAGAGTATCGCTATTGGCATCTGAAGTCTTTCCGTTTACGGTTATATCGCCGATGTTGGAATTTATGACACTTTCGATTCCTGCAAAAGTATTGTCAGAACTGGTTAAGCTGATGCCATTCTGAGCCAAAACGTCTAACGAATCTGTTATTTCGATATGTCCAGAACTTTGGCTTACAGAGCCAACATCTAGTTTGAACTCTCCCTTAGCGGTTACATTACCGTCAAATTCAAGTTCGCCTTCTGAATTTACGATGAAATCATTTACGTTAACATCGCCAACTGCTAATGATTTTGTTCCAATGCCTTTAACGTAAACATTTGCGTTGTTATTTGCGTTTACAGCAAATTTTCCGCCATTGTTCAACATTCTTATGGCTTTTTCTTCAGAGGTTCCTATATTGCCGTTTAAAGCGTTCAGCGTAATCAGGCCTTTTGCGTTTAGATAGCCAAGTTCGTCTGCCTGAACGCCGTTATATACGCTTGTTATGCCTTTGTTTGAAGTAAGGTTTACATTTTCGCCAGCATATAGCGCTGAAATAACCATATCTTTGTCGTTTACTTGCTTAATATTTACGTCTTTGTCGGAGCGAGCCGTTATACTGCCTGCCACGTCAACGGCGACTGGCTTATTGGCTGTGCCTACCGAAGAGCTTCCGCCTTCTATGATGAGGTCGTTGGTTTTAATAACCGCTGTATTAGTGTTATTTACGCTATTTGCGGTATATACGCCGTCTTTGCCGTAAATTCTTACGTTTCCGTTTTGCGTAACAATGTTGTCGATATTTATGGCCGAGCCTTGTGCAGAAGCGTCAGCAACATAAACGTTATCTTTCGCGTGCACTATCAAAATACCGCTTCCAGCGTCTAAGCCTATGGCGTTTGTATGGTTGATTACGGCAGTATTTTTGTTTGCATTGCCATTAAGATCAACCTGCCACTTTATGTCTGAGGCTTCGCTTCTTGCTAGTTTTTTAAGATTTTCAAGACTTTCAGGCGCGCTTAAGTCTGAAATATCAATCTGCTCGCTTGACTCGTCTTTTCCAACTCCGCCTTGCGAAGTCGAAAGAAGAATATTTCTTCCCTTGACGTTTACGCCTTTGACTGTTTTGGTAGAACCAGTTTCTTTGTTTATAATCGAGCTTTGCAATGCATAAAGCAGTTGATCCTGGCTCCAACCGAATATTTCATTGCTTGCTTTGTAATACTCGCTGTTAGTGTCTTTGTATTGTTCCGCAAGCCAAGCTTCGGCGTTTTCAAAACCGCCAAACTGATTGGCAAGCTTTTTATATTCATCGCTCTGTTCTTTTTCTGGGTTAGCTTCATAATATGCTTTCAAAGCTTCGTAGTGCTTAAAGTTTTTATTTATTCCAGCTTCATAGTTAGCTTTGGATTCAGCTTTTAAAGCTTCGGTGTTGTCTTTGCCGTCTTCGGCGATTATGCCGTTGGCTTTCCAACGTTCTATGAGTTCAGACTCGTATTTTTCGCTCTTAACTTCTGTTGGCAAAGCGCTTACAAAACCTTTTACAGAAGCAAGGTTTACGTTGCCTTCCTTTGAGATCACGTTCCCAAGTCTCGTTTCGCCATACACGCCTTGTGTGCTCATCGTTATATCGTTTTTTGCGGTTACGTTAATGCTTGACGACAAGGTATCGTTTGGTTCTAGCTTGTGCGAATACAATTCGTAGAACACGTTAACAGAACCGTTTTTGCTTTCCAAATCGATTCTCTTGTCTTCGACGTTGCCCGTTATAGAGCTGTCGGCAATTATAGACGTCGTGCCTCCGACCTGATTAATGACGTTTACGTTTAATATACCGTTATTAACATCGAAAGCTTCGGTTTCTCTTATAGCGATGTCGTTTTTATTTGTTTGAGCCTTTAAACTGCCATTCTGGCTTTGAAGCTCAAAGTCTATCGGGTTTTCTCTATTTCCAATTCCAGTTACTGCCTGCAATTCGACAGAGCTTGCCGACAGTTTGCCGTCAGTCTGATTTATAGAGCCTTTTTGGGATTCTATATAAAGCTTTTGGTCGCCATTCGCTTTTACGTTATCTTGCAAAACAATTTCCTGTTTGCTTGTTATGCTAACCATTTTATTATCGCCAGTAATAAACTTAATGCTGATTGGGTTATCTGCCCTTAAAGCATTTTGATAAGACTGAGTGGAACCTATTTCTGTAGTCAGTCTAAAATGGTCGTCTCCGCAAAAATGCAGGAAATCGTCGTAGGTTGTCCATTTTTCTAATCTTTCTTTTGCGCTTGTTACGTCATTGTCATAGGTAAGCCTGAAGTAATCAGAATAATCTTCTTTTCCTATATAATTGCCGTTTTTCTTATTTGATTGTGTTTCTGGAGTTTCCGTAGGACTTACGTTTTCTTTCAAATCTCTTTTTATGTCATCGTCTCCAGGCCAAGCTCCCCACACATAAAACGCCGACTTTTTATAATAAACGTATTTAGAAGTTTTCTTAGTTCCTTCTGTCCAATGATAGTACAAACCTTGTTCTGGTTTGTAAGTATAAGTGGCACTTCCGCCACTAGGCTGAGTTATAGAAGTAAGGTCCTTGCCTTTAGAAGTAACATTATACTGTTTTGCGCCTCCGCTTGTGTATTCTGTTACAACCGCAAGAACGCTTCCGCCTTGTGCAATATCGCCTTTTGCCGTATCCGTAATGATAACTTTGCCTTTCGAGTCTCCAGAATTGATGTTTCCCAAAGAAAGTTTGTAGTCAAGACCTTTGGTGTCTATAACGATGTCGGAAGCGCCGTCGGCAGCGTAAATTTTTCCGTTTCCGACCGAGGTATTGGCAATGGCGCCTGTGAGATAAATAGCTCCGCCTTTAGCGTCTATAGACTCAATTATAATTTCTTTTGTCTTTGGGTTATAATAAGCCTGAGGTTCATAATAGAAAGTTCCATCGACGTTCTGCTTTATTCCGCCGTTATTTAGCTTGCAATCTTTCTTAACCTGAGCTTCGGTTAACGTAGTGTTCTTATATTTTAGGTCAAGTCTGTTTATTTGTGCTTGGTATTCTGAACCCAATACTACTTTGTATTCGGAATATCCGCTTTGTATTAAGCCGTTGATGTTAATCGCGTCTGCGTTTATATATATCGCTCCGCCAGCTATCCAGTTGGAGTTTGAGCTTTGTAATTCATGAGAAAACTCGCCAGAATCAGTTTTTGTTTTATAATAATCTTTTACATTCTGGTCTGTGCCTTTTTCAACCCTTACCTGCGCTTCCAAAGCTTGTAAAGGTAATCTATAGGTTACTTCAGGCGTTGAGCCTATATTAACTATTCCTTCGGTATAACCCTGAGCTACAGAGCCCTTTGCCGCCGTCAAATGTATTTCGGCAGCATTTATGGAAGCGCCTTCCTTGGCAGTTTTGCCTTGAATCGTTATGTCGCCGCTCTGATTGTTTACGCTCACGCTACCGACTTTGTTTAAAACATGGCCGTTTATTTCTACGTTGGTTACTGGTTTAAATGTATGCGCAACAATTTCGTTATTTTTATTTTTTGCATTGATATTTATGTCGTCGTCCCAATTTTCGCTTATAGAAATAACTGAATCTTTAGAAGAGTCCGTCTTAACCGTTTTTACGTCTTTGAGCCTTGTTGCGGCTGAAGAGCCAAGAGAGTTTTCGTTCAGTATTATTTCTCCGCCATAATCTTCTATAGTGAGGTCGTTAACCTTAAGATAGAGATTGCTGTTGTTTTCTACTGATATTTCAGGAGCGCCTTTCGCTTCTATGGTGCCTTTTCCGCTTATTTTCCCATATTTGTCGTCTATGTCTATAACAATGTCGCCGCCAGAACTAACCATATTTGGAAGCTCTACGTAAGGAACTTCGAGTTTTCCTATGGCTCCTTTGCCTTCTTCATACAAGCCATAGGATTTCATTTCGTTGACTACTCTGGTTATTTCGGCTTCGTAGCTCAAACCAGCCAAAGTGCCCTGATATTCGTGAGATAGAGCAACAAGCTCTTCATAACGCTTATACAGATTGTTAGCATAGTCCATCGTTCCAACGGTGATTTTGTCTTTGTATTCTTTATAAGCGTCGTTGTTATAAATTGGATTATTGTCTTTGAAAGTGATTGTCGGAGTTTTAACGAAATTGTTTCCAACATAAGTTTCTGTTGGATCTACTACTTCATTTGAATTTCCTATGACAATGCCTATTTTGTTCTGCGAGCCCGCTGTAATTTTTCCTTCAACTATAATCTGGTTGTCGTATTTAGTTTTAGTCGAGCGCGTTCCGTTAGACGTACTTGCCACGTTGTTTGGAGAATTCGGGTCGTCTTCTCCATACCATGTGTATTCGCTTGCCGCTTCCTGAGTAGTTTCAGCGCCTGGCGTTACTCTTATATACGTATGTCTTACGCTCTCAACGCTTCCGCCTTCGTTTATTTTTACTTTTCCTGTCTGCTTTGTTCCGTCACCCTTAAGGCTTGCAAAAGCAAGAGCAATAGCGGAATGTTTGTTATATGCGTCTGCTCTTGCGGTTAAATTGTAAGTAGATTGCATACCATAGGGAGACTGGTCGGTGTAAAGTCCAACATCGTGTTTGCTGCTAACTTTTCCGCTTATTTCTATTTCGTTTGTTTTAGAAATGTCGTATTCCGTCATTGCGTGGGCATCGCCGCCGAAACCTCCTTTCAAATCGGCTGTGCCAGTAAGTTCAGCAGTTAATATATCTGTTGCGGCAATATTTAAGTCTGCGTTCTTTTCTGTAGTCGCAACAAAAGCATTTGCTCCTATATTAACCTTATTGTTGAAATCAATATCGGTGTAAGTCTTGCCGATTGGAGCGCCCCAGAAAGCCCCGCCTTTTGTAAGAGCTTTATTCTTCAAGTCGCCCAAAGTTATAGCTTCTATGTTCATTTCATTTTTAGCTATAAGGTTGGCTGAATCTCCGATGTTTACTTTTGCGTTGGAAGTAGCTTCAAGAGTTGCATAGGAGCCATTTACCGTAATTCCGCCGTAACCGCTGGCGCCAGCGTTGTTTTCGTTTTGATCTGTGCCTGCGGTAATTATTTCGTTGCTTGAATCTATATAAAGCTTATCTGCGTTTATTTTGGCGTTTCCCGCTACGTTTACATTGCTTGTGGTTTCTATGTAGTTTTTAGCATGGGTTCCGCTATAACCTGCGACAGTTGCTTTCCAAGCTTCTGCCGTAATTCGTGTATCTGCCTCATTGCAGGAAACAAACAGAGCTTCATTGGCTATATTCCAGTTTCCTGAAACATTTGTGTTTGACGTTTCCTTTATATGGCTTTGTGAAAATGCCGCAAAGCCGTCTATGTTTATAATTCCGCCGCCGTCGCCATTTGTATAAACAGTATGGCTTGCTACAGAATCAGACACGACTATAATATTTTTCAGTTTGGTTTCATCGTTTCCAGAAGCGCCCTTTACGCTTACATTTGTGGTAAGGTCGCTATTGGCGTCTGCTTTGTTATAGCCCATGGAAATGATACCGCCAACGGTTGTGCTGTCTGTATGAAGCTTCTGCTCAGACTTATTAGTTCCCCAAACAGTGAGAATAGTATTTTCATTATAATTCTGTTTCCCAACATTAACATTTAAATTGCTTTTATTTTTTGCGTCTGAATCGTTGGAAGTAACTTCCACAAGCCCTATGGCATTGCCTGTAACCTTTGTGTTCTGTTCAGAACTCTGACCGCCTACAATAAAAACACTATCGGCATCAAGAGTATTGCCGTCTCTTATTATAGTGCTTGTATTGCTTTCGCAAAGAGCATCGGCAAGCCCTACGCCTACGCCTACTGCCGCTATCGAAACGGTGGTTCCCATACCTGCGGATTGGTTAGTGTCGGTTACTGAACCTATAGTTATGATATTTCCTTCAATGGCATTTGCTTTATTTTCGCCTATCAAAACCGTTGAATTGCCTTTATCTGAAACGTAAGACTTGATAACCCCAATGGCTAAACCGCCATTTGTTGAAGCGTAAGTTTCAGATTTTTCTTCGTTTTCTTTCTGGGAAGACAAGTTAATAACGCTACTGTTTTCGCCTTCCAATTTTGGCAATATGATGGTTGTGCCATCTACATTCGTTACTACGCTGCTTTCGTTGTCAACGCTAGATTCAATATAGCCTACGCCAACACCGCCTATAGTCAAACCATGAGCTTGGGCATGCCCTTTGGAAGTGTCGCTAGAGTAAATCGTTGCGCTTTTTGCGTTACTAGATGAAATATTAGAGTTGGTAACGCTTGTCATGGTGTTTCCAGTCATGTGTATAACGGAACGAGCGCCCATGCCGCCGACAATTCCAACTGAACCCTGCCATAAGTCAGATTTGTTTTCTGTGTTTGCAAGCGATGCGATTTCAAGACTATTTTTCATCTTTATGTCGCTGTCCGCAACGGTTACGCTTACGTTTTTGTTATCGTTTATAATGCCACCCGTACCGACAACCCCAACAGCGCCACCCGCTATGTTTATGTTATTCAATTTTATTTCGCCGTCTGCGGTTGCTTTTACCGAAACATCATGTTTGCTGTCTAACACAGAATGATTTCTTACGGTTGCGGAAGTGATTGATTTGCCGTCTTCTTCTGAAGTCAACTTGGCGTTGGTTGCCTTTAGTCTTGCTTTTTCCTCTTCGGTAAGTCTGCCTTTGTCATTGTCTGTGTCATTATTTTCTTTGATTACATTGTTTACGGTAAGCATAGCGTCATTAAGAGCGTTAGAATTTTCACCGCCAACATTTTGTTCAAATTTTTTGCCCGAATTTACTTTTATTACGTGAACGTCAACGCCGCCTATACCACCAGCAATGCCTGCTACAAATTGTTTTCCATCTCTGGTTTCATGAGCGTCTAACTTTATATCGTTTTCTGCGTATATTTTTGCGTTGTCTGCGCTTGCCGTAACCTGCCCATCGAATGTGTTAATATTTACGGCAGCTCCGACTCCGACTGCGGCGCCAGACACGCCTCCGCCATATCCATTTATAGTGGTTTTGTCTTTAGCGGTTATAGAAACGTCTTTTGCTCTCTTTTCTTCGCTGCCTATAGTAGAATTCTTAACTTCTGATATAACCTTGTTTTCTTCATAGTTTACGGAAACTGCGCCTGCGATTGCCAGATAAGCGCCGCCTTGAGCGGCTACGGAAATACTTTCTATCTTGGTGTCGTTTTCGGCATTTACTTTTACGTCGCCAGAACCGTTTTCTGACATTTTGATTTCGCTTCCAGTAACAGTTGCTTTTACCTTTGAAAGGTCGTTCGCTACGCTTACGCCAGTATTAAGACCGCCAATTGCTGAACCGCCTGCGCTTCCAGCCGTAACATGGTTTCTGGTAAGCTTTTTGGCTTCAACGTCTAAAGAATGAAGAGTTAATTTTGCGTTAGTAATTGCCGCTTCGGTAGTTCCAGAATTCAAGCCTATTGCAACGCTACCGCCTACGTTTACTCCGCCACTGCCGTTTGCCCCGACAACAAACGAAGAAATGCCCTGTTTTGAATTTGCGTTTACTTTAACGTCCTTAGCCTGTGAGCCTTCTTTTATATTTTCCATCTTGGCGGATGTCGAGCGAGAAACTTTATCGCTGTCGGCTGAAAGCCCGATTCCAGCAGTTCCACCAATGGCAACAGAGCCTATAAATCCTGAAGAATTGGTGTAATCGGAAGCTTTAACCGTTACATTGCCTGTTTCGTTTGAATTAACGCCTTTATTTATATTTGCGTTTTTAACAGAAGCCTCAGTAGAGCCGTCTATGAAGTTTGTGCTTACGTTTCCGCTAACGCCAGCCGTTCCGCCTCCTGCAATGCTTGCTATAAGGCTTTTAAGAGTATGTGTCGAAGAACTGTCAACTACAACGCCTGTATTTTCTTCGCTTTCTCTCTTGTCGCTTAGCGAATAGCCGATATTTATGCTTTCTTTTGACACAAATTCATCTAGTATTTTGTCGTCGGCAACTTTGCCTTTGGTCGTGACTTTGCTTGAATCGTCTTTTGCTTTTGCCGTAAGGTCTGCGCCATCTACTACTGCTTTTGTGTCGCCGTCTATCATGTTTATTCCTACGGCTAATCCAACGCCGCCGCCAAAGCCAACGCCAGCTAC
>LXOW01409973.1_pt1 | contig 21496 bp, 15 predicted proteins | sample 1368591 | NCBI WGS metagenome assembly LXOW01 (sample SAMN04884650, study PRJNA319009) | bovine gut metagenome | isolation source: Cow rumen | host: Bos taurus | place: Italy: Legnaro (PD) | collected 2014-07-09
GTTTTAGGAATGTTAACGGGAGAGTTGGGTGTCCATTTCGATTATAAAATTCCAATACCTCCTTTAGGCATTTATATTCCGGTTTATGTCAAAGCTGTTGCTCAATTGAATTTTGAGCCTTTTTATGTTTCCCTATATCCTTTTAGAAAATGTGGACATGGTCCTGAAAAACTAGAGTTGAAATTTAACATTGATGTAGGTGCGGGTGCTGGAGTGGGAATCGGTGAAGCGTCTGGTATTGATGTTACGATGATTGCCGGAGGTGGTGTGCCCTATTACTTTTATTTTGAGAGTGATAAGGAAAACTGTTGGGGTAAACCTGACTGGTATCTTGATTTACAAGTTACGGTTAGAACACCTACTATCGACTTGCCATTCAGGATAAGTTTGTTGAAGTCTAAATGATAGGGAATGGACTGAATAATAAATTGAAATATAAAAAAGATATACAATTATGAAGAAGATATTTTTGTTATTTTTAGTGTTTTTCGAAGTTTTTGCTTCGTTTGGGCAGAACGATTTATTTCCTGAGTATACAACGAGCGATTACGGAGTCCATTTTAACGCAAGGCAGATTAATATGCATATGAACAGCAGTTCCGATCGTCTTATGTGCGACTCGTTATATTATTTTCAACTGCATGGGATGACCCCTGTGAGTGAGCATCGTTGGATTCAGACCACGGGCGGCTCGCAAGACGCATATGAGGTCAATACACCACCCGCTTTGATGTGCAGATTAATGCAACTCTATGCCATGGAGTTTGATTTGGGTGCTTTGCTTGACCTTTATCTGAGTGACCAACAGACAGCTTTATGGATGGCCTATGAGGATCCTATAATGGTCGAAAGGTGGCAGAATTCCGTAGGGGACATCGTGAAAGGCGACTGGTTGGTCAGTTTCAACGTTTCCGATACGCTGTGTGCCATGGTGGCTTTGTATAATGCGGATAGTTTGAAAAGCATTCAACCGGTGGTGATGCTTCAGGAAAACCAGCAATGGCGCTTCTTGTTCTCGCTGAGCGGCAATATCGATTTGTTAGGGGCTTTTTGGATGTATTTTGGGGGCGGTTATGAAGGTGTTGATTTGTTAACCTCCGACGACTTTGACAATGATGGGGTTCCAAACCTTGAGGATACCTGCCCGTGTATGGAAAATCCTGAGCAGGGTGATTCCGATGGCGATGGTTACGGTGATGCATGTGATTTGTGCCCAGGGATTCAAAACACATTGCAGCTTGACACGGATGCCGATGGTGTTGGCGACGAATGCGACAATTGTCCCGATGACGCCAATTCGGATCAGCTCGACACCGATGGCGACGGGATAGGCGATGCCTGTGATTTATGTCCCGAGGTCTGGGATCCTATGCAACTCTATACCTATGATCAGGAAGGCAATATCTATGGTTTGGCTTGTGATCCAGACATTGACCATGACGGTATTCCCAACGAGGAAGACGATGACATGGATGGTGACGGATGGACTAACGAAAACGACAATTGTCCGCGCCGTTACAATCGCAGCCAGACGGACAGCGATGGCGACGGGGTGGGTGATGTATGCGACAACTGCCCGCTCAATTACAACCCGGGTCAGGAAGATTTCGACGGCGATGGCATTGGCAATGCCTGTGATGATGACATTGACGGCGATGGCATCATCAATGAGTATGACAATTGCCCCGAAGTGTTTAATGATGAACAGGAAGATGAGGACTGCAATGGTATTGGAGATGTATGTCAAGACCTTGACGAAGACGGAGTTCTTGATATTTATGATAATTGTCCGGAAGCCTATAATCCCGATCAAGCCGACAAGAACAAGAATGGAATAGGTGATGTCTGCGAGGAGGAAGAGGAAAATAAGAAAGGAAAGTGATCATGAAAAGGAAATGGATTCATATTGTTTTTCTGCTGACAGCGGTATTGTTTTGCGGGAATTTGTTCTCGCAGGATTTTACCATGTATCAATGGGAATTGCAAGATTATTGGCATCATGGTTATACCGATGTAACGCAGTTTACCCCTCCCAACACCTATGTGCATGGATATGACATTAGGGATACTGTTTTTTTCAGTCCAGATTGGGAATATGACCCGAGAGTGGCCAATGATTGGACAACAGCGCAATGCAAGCAAGCGCTGCGAAATTTGGGATACTATATTAAAGTTAAGAACGTAAACGCAATCGGAAATCAGATTATCAGTAGTTGGCCGATAGAGATACAATGCCATGCTTCGGTGGATTCGGAGTGTTATGGCTGTGATGATTACACCATTTCATACACATGGCTGTTTGAAGTGATCAATGCCAATGAGAACTGGCCGGCTCTTCCTCCCACCTTTATTGAGCAAACAGTGTATGTGATTAATAACCCTAGAATTCCGGACGATGCCTTTACCTATTTCGAGGAGGAATATTGTGATCCCGGTATGGATTTGGCCACGGCATGGTCTCAATTTCCGATTACTGAAGAAGATATCAAGCAGTATGTTAGCGCACATGGCGGCTATGTTCCACAAGAAGGACATGAAGGATGGGAGTTTTATGATGCCGGAGTCTCTTTTGAGGAAGTGGAACAAGTAAGAACTGCGGGAGCTTGTGAACGGGTTTTTGATGTGAGGTTCACGTTTGCCAATCATGGTTATATCGGTGAGTATAGTTATCACCAGTTGATTCACATGCCGGCCCCGTCCAATTTTCAAGTGTTAAAGACTGAGTTGGATACATTGGTAGAATTAGATAACTCTGACTATGATATCGAGGACAGGATGATCTTTAGTTCTGCCTCTGAGTTCACTTTATATGGTGCTGTTTTTGCAAATCTTATGTTCAATGATAAACTGTCGGTCAAGAATGTGGAAACCATGGAACAGCCGAATCATTCAAATCCATTTGACTCAACGGTTTATTATCAAAGGATGTATTATTTGATTGACTCGTGCTCGAATCAAACAGCCGAATTGTCACAAATCATCATATTTAAGCCGGAAATGAGAGCAATCGAAAAAGATTTAAAGCGTATTCATTATGAGAAAGAGGATCAATTGCCCGAACCATACCAATCTTTAGATTCTTTGATGAAATACGGTCTTCATGTGAGGTCAAATTTTGGCTATTTTGATGAAGAGAGTTATAGCATGTCCGTGGTTAAAACGGAACAAGTTGCTGAGGATGCCCGGCACAAACCTATCTTCAAACGGTGGTATTTGGTCCAGTCTACTCATTATGAATGGGTACAGGACACGGCTTATCAGATCATTCGTCAGCGTGAACAGCGATTGTCCGACCCCTGGCCAATGAAGGTGGATGTCACTGATATCAACTGCGACAATGGAAGCAAGGGAAGCGTGAAAATCACCGATGCCAATACCGACATGGGTTGTCCCGAATGTTTGGATCAACAGCAATGGTATGTCATGGAATATGTCAACCATAGTAGGGATGATGAAACTTTTGTCGTTGCCGCCCATTCGGGTTCGGATACCGATATTTGGGAAGCCGACCAGTTGAAGTCGGGTGATTATACCTTGAACGTCTATGTCACTTGTTCCCATTACCCCGATGCAACTGAACCGATATGGAAACATGACTTTACGATAAAAGAAGATGAAGAATATGGCAACAACACGGTAGCTGTAAGAGCGGTCAATAACGCATGGATGTCGGGGGTCAATGTGACAGGCAATTCAGGCAGCCAAGCGGAGTTTTTCAATTACACCACTCTGGTGGCTTGGGTACATTCGGTTTGCGGATACAATGAGGATCCAGATGCCGAATGGGCGGATAAGCGTGATCAGCCATGGGCTCCTGAAGGTTCAAAGAGAATCAGTTATACATGGAAAGGTACCGGCGCCGTTAAAGGATACCCGAAAAACCGATACTCTTTTATTGGGATGACTAAGGAAGAGTATGAGGATGAGCATTCATTTACACAGTATTATCACTGGTCTAAGGAATTTTTGGAGATCATGAGTCACCGGCTCTTTGACGGTCGTACATGGCAGTTCAATCTTGAAAAAGGCCGTAACGACATGCGGGTGATAGTGGATTATATCGATGGAGAGGAAACGGTTACTGAACATGCCGACTTCACGGTGTATTTCCAATGCATCAGCAAATCACACGACCCCAACGAACTGTATGGGCCTGAAGGTTATGACACTGTGGTGCACTATATCAACGCCACCGATCCCATCACCTACACCATCATGTTTGAGAACGACCCTGAGTTTGCCACCGCAGCCGCCTCGCGCGTCAAAATCACATGCCCCCTCAACGACAAGGGCGTGGTGAACACCTTCCGCCTCGGCACCTTCGGTTTCGGCGACTATACTTTCGAAGTGCCCGACATGGCTTCGCAATATAGCCAACGTCTCGACCTCGTCGACTCACTCGGTGTATGGCTCGATGTGACTGCCGGCGTGCAGATTCCGGAGAATTACGCCTACTGGATCTTCCAGTCTGTTGACCCCGCCACGGGTCTGCCACCGGTAGGCTCTTTGGGTTTCCTTCCCGTCAACGACACCCTTAATCCCGGTAATGGCGAAGGCTATGTTACGTTCGCCATCAACCCCGTGAATGGTCTTGCCTCGGGCGACGAGATTTCGGAACAGGCCCACATCGTCTTCGACCAAAACGACACGGTACCGACCAACACCTATACCAACCGTTTCGACGCTTTGGCCCCCGTCTCTTCCTTACAGGTCGATACCACGGCGGCGGATTCAGGTATCCTTGGCATCAGTTTCAACGCTATCGACGATCCCGATGGCTCGGGGGTCGATTTCATTAATCTTTACGTTAGTATTGACAACGCCAACTATGAACTCATCGGTAGGGTAGACCCCGATAGCGTCTATCGGTACCAGATGGATTTGGGTACCCAATTCCAGTTTATAGGCTGCGCTGTCGACCATGTGAACAACAAGGAGGAGTTCAAGACCGATTCGGAGTTTACCTTTATTAGAGGTACCGCACCGACCGACCTCCGCCTTACGGTGTCCACCTTCAACGAGGATGCCTCGCTGTCTACCGCCATTGGCAATTTTATCACGGTCGATGACCAAACTTCCAATATGTTCATCTATACGCTTGTCAATGGTGAAGGTGCCGATCATAACGGATTGTTTGACATCGTGGGCAACACCCTTGTCACCAACAACGACTTCCGCTGCTATGGGCTCTACGACTATTCCATCCGTGTGCGAAGCCTCGACCTTTCGCATCAGTATATTGAAAAGGTGTTCAACATCCACGCTGTGCGGAACATGACCCCCGAGGTTACCATCGTGCGCGACTATGTGTGTCCCAATCAACCTTACTTCTTTGGCGGTGAATGGTTGAATGAAAGCGGTTTCTACTACGATACCCTCCAGACAACCTTCGGCTGTGACAGTATCGTCTGCCTGGCGCTTGACGATGCGGCGACACCGCTCCTCGATGAGGTTGCCGACGAGATCTGCTTCGGATACGACTATGACGGCAACGGTTTCAACCTCAGTGCCGATACCTTGTTGCAGCTGACCCAAGGCTGGACCATGCAGAACGACGTGGTACTTAGCATCGATCGTTACAATGAAAACTTCTATGGATGCTACGACACCACACGCCTTGCACTGACGGTCCATCCCTCCTTTAACTACGAGGATGCAGTGGCCATCTGCCCGACTGACTTGCCTTATCAGTATCAAGGAGTCCCGCTCTATCATGACACCGTGGCAGTGTTCAGCTACCAGACGGGGCTGGGCTGTGACTCTATCTATACCTTGAACCTGTCGGTAAAACAGATCCATGACCAAAACAACGACTTCGCCAACGGCTGGAACTGGTTCTCCACCTTCGTCGACCAAAGCAACGGCGAGGGCCTGACCAAACTCGAGGACGCCTTGAACGGCAATGGCCAGATGATCAAGTCGAAAACGGCTTTTGTATCCTATGATCCCGACTATAACATGTGGTTCGGCAACCTCGAGGAGATCAACAACACCTCCATGTTCATGGTCAAAATGAGAGACCCTCAAGCCACCCTGCTCACCGGATGCCCTGCCGATATCGACACCATCATGCTGGCCGCGGGATGGACATGGATTGGCTACCCCTTGACGGATACCACCGGCGTCAACCAACTGACCCCGGCCATCGGAGGCGCACCCGCCAACGACGATGTCGTCAAGTCGAAACAGTCCTTTGCCATGTATAATGCCGAATATGGCATCTGGTTCGGCTCGCTCGACGATATGATTCCCGGTATCGGCTACATGTATCTGTCGAACGCCGACAACGAGAAGCCGCTCTATTACGGCAACAGGCAGCGTAAGAGCGATATCCAGCCTTTGGATATCCCATTAGTCCACTGGAACGCCAACGACAAACCGTTTGCCAGTAACATGACCATCATGGGCCTCATCTCGTTGGATGGACAGGACATCCTTTCCGATACCCTTGAGGTAGGCGCCTTCGTCAACAATGAGCAACGTGGCAGCGGCCGCGCTGTCTACATCGAGCAGATGGATGCCTATCGCATCTTCCTCACCGTCCATGGTGAGGATGGAGAGACTGTCGACTTCCGCCTCTTCAACCACTCACGCGACAAGGAACGTCGCATCCGTTGCGATGAACAGCTCACCTTCATGGCCGATCGCCATTTTGGAACGCTGGACAAGCCCTATGTCTTCGCTTTTGAGACGTTCTACGACCAATACATCCAAGCTGAGATTTGCGAGGGAGAGTACTATACTGAGAACAACTTCAGGGTGTTCGAGTCGGGCACCTACTTCAAAGAGCTGGTCACCGCACAAGGCAACGACAGTGTCGTCCGACTCGACCTCACCGTCAACCCGGTGTACCACGTCGCAGAAGAAGTGGTGGCCGTGGAATTTCCCTTCGAATACGAAGGGGTGATGTTCGACAAACCCGGTACTTTTGTGCTGCCGTTCCAGACTGCCGTAGCTTGCGACAGCGTTTGGGAGGTGACCGTGACGCCTTATGAGGGCTTGCGTGAGTTGTTGATCAGCCCCCTGCCGGCCTCGAAGACACAGCGGATAAGCCTCTACTATCCGTTCACACAGACAGAACAACGGGGTGTGGTGGTGGAAGTCTACACGGTGGGCGGCAGCCTGTTGCAGTCCAAGAGACCTACCCGATTCCCGATTGAACTCGATCCGTTCCCGACCTCCGGTACGTATATGGTGAAAATCACCATGGGTACGGGAGAAGTGTTGTCCGGTAAAATTATAATACGATGAAGCGCCTGATAGTATTCATATTGATGGGCTGGCTGTTTCCCGTTAGCCTTCTCGCCCAAAATGTCCGTCCTGGACATGATTGGACCGTGAATGCGTCCGCCTATGACTTCAACATGACGCTGATTGTTCAGGTTCAGGAGAGTGGTGAATTGAATCCAGCCTTTGAGCTGGGCGCTTTCTGTGGACAGGAATGCCGGGGAATTACTTCCGCGCAGTATGAAAACGCATTGGGTACCTACCTCTGGTACATGGTTGTTTTCGGCAACAGCGGCGATGACATCGAGTTCTATATCAGAGAAGACGGCGAAGAATTGAAGGCAGAGACGACCTATCACCTTGTCTTTGTCCCCAATGAAGTGATCGGACAACCCGCCCATCCCGAAATCATCGATTTTGTCCTCCTTGAGCCCACGGGTTGCGTTGCCTATGAGGACGGAGACCCCCTCACCGAGAATGAACAATACGATGGAGTAGTGGAGGTGTATGACATCAACGGACGCTTGGTGCAAACCGTCAAATCGGACCCATTGCTCCTAACCCTTCCTCCGCATACTCCTTCCGGGATCTACATCGTGAAAACCACCTTGGGCACAGGCAAAGTGCTGACGAAAAAGATAGTAATATATTAAAAGTTTGATTATCAAAATATTAGATACAAAATGAAACGTTTTTTTGTGATTGTGATGGCAGGGCTGTTCCTTTCCCTAGGCCTTTATGCCCAGCACATTCGTCCAGGACATGATTGGACTGTGAATTCATCAGCCTTTGATTTCAACATGACAATCGTCGTTCAAGTCCAGCATGACGGTGTGGTGGATGCCTCCCTTGAGATTGGGGCGTTTTGCGGAGAGGAATGCCGTGGCACCGTCAAGGCGAAGTATGAGACTGTTCTGGACAAGTATGTTTGGTATTTGGTCATCCACGGAAACGCTGGCGATCCCATTAATTTCTATGTCCGGCAGGCGGGTGTGGAGTTGGATGCCGAGACCACCTATAGTCTCGTCTTTGTGGCAAACAATATCATTGGAAATCCAGTCAACCCACTCGTCATCAACTTCACTTCATCGGCGCCGCACGATTACCTGTTGGTTACCGACCCGAGCCAACTTGTGGCTGGACGTGACTATCTTTTCTCAACAACCAAGGTTTTGGATGTGGACAACGCCACGGCGATTACCCTCGAATCATGGGAAATCGACGTGAAAGCCGACGGTACGGCAAGGCTTGTAAGTCTTTCCAGCGACGAAAAGCTGGAGGGTTACCTTTTCGCCCAATGCGTGTTCATCAGCGGAGCATACGACATTCTCGATGTCACCAACGCACAAACGATGTATGTGGTACCTTCTGGTAGCACATTGACGGTGGATGAATTGAATACGGTGGATGTCAGTAACCTGATTGTAGAGGACGGCGCGCAACTGGTCAACGCTTCTCCTGGCGTGTTGGCCACCCTTCAGAAGAGCGTCACCGCCTATGTTGACGTCGACGAAGCCGATGGGTGGTACACTGTTGCGGCTCCCTTGAAAGCGGCAGGGGTGGTGTCAAACTCGAATATGACAGCGTTCGAATACGATTTGTACGAGTTCGACGAGACCAATCTCACCAATGAGGAATGGCGTAATTTCAAGTTGCCGGAGAACTTCAAGGATTTTACGCCGGGCCGGGGCTATCTCTATGCCAACAATCACGACATGACCTTGAATCTCTTTGGAACCTTGAATGTTTCAAATACCAGCATTGACCTGACTTATACGGCTGGTAGAACCGATGAACTCAAAGGCTTTAACCTGATAGGCAATCCTTATCCCCATGTCATTTATAAGGGCCAGGGTGCCGCCATCGACGACAACCGGTTGAGCGACGGCTATTACCTGCTGTCGAATGACGGAGCTTGGCAGGTGAAGACTTATTCAGACCCAATCCTTCCGGGGCAAGGGATTCTGGTCATGACTGTCGAGGCGGGTGATTTCACCATTGTCAAGACTACAGCCATGGCTACGGCGGAGTCGAGTGCCAGCAAAGGCAGATCGACGGGCCTTGGCCGGATTGCCTTAAGGGTGAATGATGGGGCGTCTGAAGACGTCGCCTATCTATACGGAACCAAGGAGGGACGTAGCCTTAGGAAGATTTCCCATCTCGACAACGACTTTCCGGAGTTGTCGTTCTGCCTCGATAGAGACCGTTTCGCCATCGCCCATGTAGATGACAGTGTAGTCGCCGTGGAAGTGCGATTCGACAGCCGAAGGGTAGCCACTTATACCATGACATGGGATCTCTCCGAGTGGCAAGGCGGTCATCCATACATGATCGATCACTTCACAGGAGTGAAGGTCGACATGCTGACCATGCAGGATTACACCTTTGAGACGCGTGGCGATGAGCCTCCTTTCCGTTTCCAACTGGTACTGGACAAGGCCTTAGAAGGAAGTGTGACGGTGTTTCCCGATTTTCAGGGTGAAGGCATCTTCCAAGTCATCGACCTGACGGGACGTGTCGTGTATAGCCAACAGGGCGGGAATGTGATCGACACCAGGGGACTGGCCCCTGGGGTTTACGTAGTGCGCCTCATCGAGGGTGATCGCGAAAGAACGGAGAAAATCCTAGTTCGATAAAGATGGCTCAAGATACGAAAAGTGTTGCTTACAACCAACATATTTCTGTAAAAAGTGTTGGTTAGAGACAACATTTTATTGTATTTTTTATCGTAGAGACGGTGCGCTTACCTTTTCTACTTTTTATATCTTTGCACCAATTATGAACGTGTTTTACATCAAAGGTGCCGTTGAAGGCCTCAACGTTTTTCCCGAAGAGGAATCCAAGCATTGTGTAAAAGTGTTGCGGATGACCGAAGGGGAGACCTTTTGTGTGACCGACGGAGAGGGTTCCCTCTACGATGCGGAGCTGGTGGAAGCCTTGCCCAAACATGCCACCGTCAACCTGACCAACAAACGTCCGGGCTACGACCACTGGGGCTTTAACCTCGAAATCGCCATCGCGCCCACCAAACTCAACGAGCGTACGGAGTGGTTCCTTGAAAAGGCAACGGAAATTGGCATCGACCGTGTACGGTTGTTCACTTCCTATCATTCAGAACGCCGTGCCGCCAACGTGGAACGCTTCCAAAAGGTGATGATTGCCGCCATGAAGCAATCCATCAAATCCCGTCTGCCGAAAATTGATGATATCATGCCTTTCGATAAATTGGTAAAGCAACCCTTCGAAGGCCAGAAGTTTATTGCCTGGATTGACGACGATGTGAAAGATTGCCTTTGCGACCTTTATAAAAAAGGTGAAAATGCCTTGGTGCTCATCGGACCTGAAGGCGACTTCAGCCCCGAAGAGGTGGCCCTTGCCAAAGAAAACGGCTTCGTTCCCTGCAGCTTGGGCGATGCCCGCCTGAGAACCGAAACCGCCGCCATGGTGGCCTGCCATACCATACAACTCATCAATCAGATGAAATGAAAAGGATATTTATATTAATATTAATTCTAATTCCTTTTGTTGCTTCGTCACAGCAATTGAGCATCGCCTTGTTGAAGTACCGCGGCGGTGGCGACTGGTATGGCAATCCCACTTCGTTGCCCAACTTGGTCCGTTTCTGTAACCAAGAGATGGGCACCAACCTCAATCCGGAAGTTCCTACCGTGGAGCCTTCCAGCCCGGATATCTTCAACTATCCCTATGTGTATATGACGGGGCACGGCAATGTGGTGTTCGACGCCGCCGAAGCCCAAAACCTGCGCAACTATATGTTGGCGGGCGGCTTCCTGCATATCGACGACAACTACGGCATCCGTCAATACATCGAGCCGCAAATGAAAAAGGTGTTTCCCGAACTGGACTTCGTGGAACTGCCGTTCTCGCATGACATTTTCCAAAAGCCTTTCCCTTTCAAGAACGGTCTGCCCAAGATCCATGAGCACGATGGCAAGGCGCCCCAGCTTTTTGCCCTGATTTACGAGGGCCGCATCGTGTGCATCTTCACCTACGAGTGCGACCTTGGCGACGGCTGGGAAGACCAACGCGTGCATCACGACTCCCAGGAGACCCGTGAGAAAGCCTTAAGAATGGGAGCGAATATCTTGAGATACGTCTTTGAGAACTAAAAGGAATCAATAAAAACGCTTTGTGGTAGCCCTCAAAGGCACATTCGTATCTCCCGCAGGGAGAAATGCAGTGCCGTGGGGGCTACCACTTAAGCGTTACCACTATAGAGCCACAACTATGCCAGCAGCACCTCAGCGGCCTTCAGGGCTTCGGGTGTGATCTTGTCATTGCTGAGCATCTTGGCAATCTCAGTGACGCGCTCCTGGGGTTTCAATAATTTGATGTGTGATTGGGTACGTGAACCCTCGTTGTCTTTGTAGATGAAGAAATGGTGTGCCGCTTTGCTGGCCACCTGGGGAAGGTGGGTGATGGCGATGAGTTGCAAGGAAGCGCCCATGCCTTGCATGATGCCTCCAATCTTGGCTGCCACCTCGCCGGACACGCCCGTGTCAATCTCGTCGAAGATCAAGGTGGGGATGTAGTTGTGTTGCGATACCACGCTCTTGATGGAAAGCATCAGCCGCGACAGCTCGCCACCTGAGGCTACCTTGCTGAGTTCGGCAACATCGATGCCTTTGTTGGCTGAGAACAGGAAACTGACCTCGTCCATTCCGCTCGGGGCGAATTCTTTCGTGGGTTCCACCGCGATTTGGAACACGGCATGGGGCATGGCCAACTGCCTGGCCAAATCCGTGACGTCTGAACCGAAAGCCTTGGCGGCCTTCACACGTTGTGCGTGGAGCTTCGAGGCCAATGCCTGAAGCACTTGAGCCTGTTCCTTCAAGGCTTTCTCGGTCTGCTCAATCTCCTGGTCAATGTTCTCGAAAGCGTTCACCTTGGTCTCAAGATGATCACGTAACTCAATCAAAGCCTCGAACTCCTGGACGTGATGCTTCATCATCAAACGATTGAGCAGGTCATAGCGTTCCTGTAGCTCTTGGAGTTTGCCTTCGTCGAATTGGGTGTTGTCGCCGATACGCTCCAAGTCGTAGGCGATGTCCTTGAGTTCCACCTGGGTGCTCTCAATGCGACTTTGCAGCTCCTCCATGTTGGGAACGAGTTGCTTGAGCCGGTGGAGCAACGAAGACACTTCGTTGAGTTGGGGTAGGATGGAAGTCTCGGTCCCTTCCATCAGCCCGTTGGCGCTGAAAAGCAGCGTGCGGATTTCCTCGGCGTTTTCCATCACGTTCAGGCTCTGCTCCATTTCGGTGTACTCACCCTCCCTGAGCTGGGCTTTCTGAAGCTCATCGAGTTGGAACTTCAAATAGTCGTTCTCGGCGATGTTCTTCTCGGCCATGGTCTGTAACTCTTTCAGACGACGGCTGAGAAGGTTGTGTTGAGCGTATTCCTGCCGGTATTGGGTTAAGAGCTCTTCGTTTTGGGCCATCCCGTCCAGCAGCCCCAGCTGGAAGTCTGCGTTGGTCAGCAGCAACGAGTCGTGTTGCGAGTGGATGTCGACCAGCTGACTGCCGATTTCTTTCATCACCTGAAGCGAAACAGGCGTGTCGTTGATGAAAGCGCGGCTTTTTTTCTGGGGGTTGAGTTCGCGACGAAGGATGCACTCCGTGTCAAAATCGAGGTCGTTGGCGTCGAAAAGAGGTTTCAACCCCTCGCCGTTCAAACTGAAACTGGCTTCCACCACGCATTTCATGTCTTTGTCGAACAACACGCCGGTGTCGGCACGGTCGCCCAGCACAAAGCCCAAGGCACCCAGCAGGATGGACTTGCCCGCTCCGGTCTCGCCGGTGATGACACTGAAACCATCAGTGAAATCGACCGACAATTCCCCGATAAGGGCATAGTTCCTGATGTGGAGATGCCGTAACATGGGTGGTGAAACTGATTATTTGCCTCCGCCTTGCAGGATGGCGTCGTAGCGCGATGACTGTGAGGGGTCGATCTGTTTCATGATGTTGACCGCCTCGGTTTTCTCTTTTTGGTTGCCTTGGCTGAACACGTTGATGATTTCGTCGCGTTTGGCCTCCACAATGAGCTGCAGGAAGAAGCAGGTGGGGTTGGTGTTGTAAACCTCTTGCAGGTGCCCCAACGATGAGAGGATGGCAGCGCGTCCCTGCTCGGGCTTCTCCGACATCACGTCGAGGCCCAGGCGGTGGTACTCATACAAGAAACGGTGTAAAGGTGCAAAGGTGACGTTGGTCACGTTTTCAGCCAGCCAGTAACGGTTCTTGTTGCCGTCAAACGACTTCCATCCCGCCTGCGAGGAACTCTGTGCGTTGTTGACAATCAAGTTGGCGGCTTCAAAGAAGGGCTGACCCCCATTGGGGGAAAAGGTGTCGAAATCGAATCCCAGGAACATGTAGATGTAGAACGCGATGGAGGAGGTCAGGTCCGACATGTGGGTGTTGAGACTGAAATCCAAAGGCTGTCCGTCGGTGTATTCAAACGACAACTTCTGGTCGAGGTAGTTGAATACCGGGGTTGTGTAGCTGGCCTTGTAGCACGGGCGGCGCAACGCCATGTTGAGTTCGCCCGCAAAGCTGTTCGAATTAGTGCGCTCCTTGATGGTGACAACGATGGAGCACTCAATCTTTTCGCTGGGCTTGAAGTTGATGCTGGTCCACTTCGTGTTGTTGATGAACTCGTACAATGCGGTCTGCAAGTTCTGGAACACGGTCTTGTCGGTGCCCGACACTTGGCTGGAATTGACCTGGATGGAGCAGTTCAATTCCTGGGCAGCCGCGACGCTCGTGAGGAACAGGCAGAGAATGGCGATGACGGATAGCCTTTTCATGGGTCTTTAGAACTCGTCTTGAACTTCTTTGTTGGGGTTGCGGAAATAAATCTCGTCGTGAAGGAATTCGTGGATGGCAATCAGCGTGGGCTTGGGCAGACGCTCGTAGAACTTGGCGATTTCAATCTGTTCGCGGTTCTCGAAGACTTCTTCCAAACTGTCGTTGTTGGTGGCAAACTCCTCGATTTTCTTGTTGAGTTCTTCCTTCATCTCGCTGGCGATCTGGTTGGCGCGCTTGGTGAGGATGGCTACAGTCTCGTAAATGTTGCCTGTGCCTTTGTAAAACTGGTCTTTCTGACGGGTGACCACCGTCGTTTCGGTTCTGATTTTCTTGAAATCCATGATGTTCGTTATAGTTTTTCTAGTTTCTTTCTTGCTTTGATGACTGAAGCCTCGGCTTCGGCCAGATAAGGACTGTCGGGATAGAGGTAGCTCAGCGTGTTGTAACGCTCAATGCAGGCCTCGTAACGTTCCTTCTGCTTCTCAGGGACGCTGTTCTCGGCATAGTCGTAGTAGGTTTTGGCCATGTCGGCCAGGATCTCTTCGCGGTGCGTGGTGTTAGGGTATTTTTTCAGCAGGTTCTCGAAGCAGGTGATGGCGGCGTTGTATTGTTCCATGCGGTAATAGAGGATGCAGATGTTGTAGTCTTTCTCCTCAAGCTTGTTGTTGAGGTCAACAAGCAACTCGTTGGCACGGGCCACACTGTCGCCCTGTGGGTAGTTCTCGAGGTAGGTCTTGAGGTGCTCGATGGCTTTTACGGTGTTCTGCTGGTCAAGGTTGATTTTTGGGGAAATCAGGTAGCTGCAGTAGGCACTCATGTAAGCTGCCTTTTCGGCGTCTTTCGAGAATGGATAGTTGGTGACGAACTTGTTGAAGAAATAGGAGGCGACCTCGTAATCGCAGGTCAGATAATAGCACATGGCGGTACAATAGGTGACCGACTCGCCTTTGGGAGTGCTGCGGAAGGCATTCTGCAACAGGTCGAAGAGTTCCAAGGCATGGTTGTAGTCCTTGCGGTCGTAGTAGTCCATGGCTACCTCGTACTTCATGTCGTTGTTGGTGCTCCTCAGGATGCGTTGGAAATCATTGCACGAAGTGCAGCAAACGACGCAAAACAATAATCCTATGATAAACCTGCGATAAAACATGCGGCAAAAATACTACTTTTTTTGTTATTCGACAACGATTTTCCTGGTCGACACGCCTAAACCATTAGAGAGTTCCAGGAAATAGATGCCTGCGCTCAGATTGGGTTCCATGAGGATGTCGTTTTCGGTTTTGCCTTCGAGGATGACTTGGCCAGTGCTGTTGAACAATTTATAGCTTGTCAGTGCCTGGATGCCTTCGATGTGGATGAATCCTTTGGTGGGGTTGGGGTACACTTTCAGGCCGTTGAGACCGTTCTCGATCACATTCCAGTTGTTGATGTACACGCCGATGGAATCAATGGCGATGTTGCCTACGATGTCGGTGACAGTGACGGTGTATAAGGTAAATGGTTCAACAGGAGTGGCAATGGGGTTGGCACTATAGGGGTCATCGAGGGTCTCGGCAGGCTCCCAGCTATAGCTGTATCCGCCTTCGCCACCGATAACCGTCGCGCTGAGTTGTGTGGTTTGGCCTTCTTCCACAGTCTCCGGATCGGCTGAAGCTACCACCTCAAGGGGCTCAGAGATAATGCCGACACAGCGCACTCCAGCGGCCCAGCCTGGTTTGGTGACACTTACGTCGGAGGTGAATCTGAACGTCAAGGCGCCTTCTGCGTTGGTGGCTGTCACCGTGCCGGGACCGTTGTCCCCGGTGTATTGGCCGATTTGTGTGGCGGAAGTGGAAGTGCCATCGTAAACATACAGGAAGTCATAGTTGTTTTCGAGGCTGAACGACTGGAAATCCACTTCGATGATGCCGCCAGGCGTGCCGGGCAGGAAGGTCAGCACAAGGTCTTTGTTGCTGTTGTAATTGTTGTTTGGACCGCCGTCGTCATAGAACATGGCGCTGCAGGTGGTGATGGTGCCGCTATGCATGTTGTATTCTTCGGCTGCTGAGATCAAGTTGGGCATGTATTTCGTGTCGCTCTCGCCGTCGGCGTTGGTCACGGTCAGACGCACTCCGAATGTGCCTGCTTGGTTGTAGGTCACAGTGGGGTTCTGCAGGGTTGACGTGGCGGGGGTGCCGCCTTCAAACTCCCAGTCCCAACTGACCAGTTGGGCGCCCCATGAATTGTCGGTGAAATGCACCGAACCGCCTACGGCCACCGTAGTGACGTCGACGTTGAAGTCAGCAAGGATGCCTTCAAGAGCGACCATCTGGGCCTCGATGGTAACAGTTTCCCCATCAACCACAGTTACCTGGGTCTCAAAGGGCTCATAGCCGTTCTTGGTGATTCTCACGTTGTAAGTGCCAGCCTTTATGGGACGATGGAAATCGCCGGCAGGAAGTTGGGTGGAAATAGTGGAATATTGGTCGTCGTGGCCTACCAGCGTGACGGTGGCGCCACCGATGGGAGCTCTCGACTCAGCGTCGACCACGGTGCCGTGGATGCCGTACAGGCACTGGTTCATGAAGGCAAACAGTGAGTTCTTGTTGATGTTCCAGAAGTTGGGCATCTGGCTGGCGTTCGGGAGTTTGGTATTTGAGCATTCGATGGTCATCTCGCGGCATTCGGCATAGCCGTTCATGTAATCTTGGCGGCCGCCGCCAATCATGTACCACTGGGCACCGTTGGTGACGCCGTTGTTGTAATCGGTCATATAACTTGAGCTCACCTGATGGCAAAGGTCGGCATATTCATGGCTGATAAGCTGATACCAAGCGTCGTCGGCATGAAGGGTGTAGGTGTTGTCCCAAGGATAGTTCATCACCTCGGCACCGCCATGGTAGTTGGCGCCCATCACGAAGTTGTTGTCGGCTGCAAACTGCATAAACCATTCGGTCTCTTGCTGATAGGCGTAACCATCAGGATGCGGGCCCTCGTGCGGGTCGGCGTAGTTGCGGTTCATGTCGACGCCGTTGGCGTTATAACGTGTAGCATAGTTCACCGTGTTGTTGCCACCAGCGTATGTGCCGTCGGGGTTGGTGTTGGGACCTACATAGAGGTCGATGTTTTCCAACACGTTGGCGCATTCGGGAAGAGTGGGGTTTTCAAGGATGTAGTCGATCATGCGGAGCATCAGCATCCAGCCGGTGGTCTCGTCGCCGTGGATGGTCGAGGTGTACAGGAATTTGGGCTTTCCGGCGCCTGATCCGTTGTTGATGTGGGCAATCAAGATTTTGCGGTTGCTCGGGAGGGTTCCCAGTTCGATGATCTCGCATTTGTCGGGATGGTCGGTGGCGAACTGGTACATCATGGCCTCGTAAGCAGGATAGGTCGGGTATTGGTCCCAGTCGTAGGCGGCGCGGTTGTTGCCGTCCCACATCTCGGCCTCGAATAGCATCGAGGGAGGTGTCTGAAGGGTGACTTCATAGCCGAGTTTCTGGAAGTTGGCGAACTCCTGGCTGTTGGCATAGGCTGTCACCACCTGGCCGTCGACGCGGTCCACCGAGATGGTGTGGGCGATGGCGCTGAGGTTGTCGTTGCCGTTCAGGTTGAAGGTGAAATAGTACTCATTGCGTTCCTGCATGAGCTGGTTAAGTTCCTGTTGGCTCTTTTGGGCGAACAGATTGCCACAAATCAATGCAGCCAAGATGATTAATACTTTTTTCATTGGTTTTTATTTATCTTTCAATTGTTTCCATTCTTCGATGATGTCGGCTTCCACCTTTTCGCTGGCGGGAACCAAAGGCAGGCGAAGCACATTCTTGCAAAGTCCCATGTGNNGAGCTGGTTCATGCGGAGCATGGCGTAGTGCAATTGGAGTGCTTCGTCGGTGCGTCCTTCCTTCATGGCATGCATCATGCGGCTGAAGGGACGGGTATAGGCATTGGCAGCCACCGAGATGACGCCTGTGGCTCCGAGAGCCATCAGGGGTTGGGTGATGCCGTCGTCGCCCGAGAGTAAGTCGAAGCCGGCAGGCTTGTCGCGGAGGATTTCCATGATTTGCTGCAGGTTGCCCGAGGCTTCCTTGACGGCGACGATGTTGGGGTGCTGGGCCAGTTCCACAGTGGTGGCGGCTTGCAGGTTGACGCCCACACGGCCCGGTACGTTGTAAAGGATGACAGGCACGGGGCTGGCATCGGCGATGGCCGTGAAATGAGCCTTCATGCCGCGTTGGTTGGGCTTGTTATAGTAGGGCACGACGCTCAGGATGCCGTCGATGCCGGTGAAATCTTGTGCTTTGATGGCCTCAATGACAGCTTGGGTGTTGTTGCCCCCCAGACCTAGAAGCACGGGAAGGCGCCCGTGGTTGGCTTTCAGGATGCACTTGACCACCTGCTGTTTCTCTTCAGCGGTAAGCGTGGGGGCTTCGGAGGTCGTTCCCAATGCCACCAGGAAGTCGGCCCCGTTGTTGATGACGTGGTCGACGATGCGTTCCAGGGAACCGTAGTCGACGGAAAAGTCTTCGTTGAATGGCGTAATCAACGCAATGCCTGTTCCTTTGAATTTATTTAATCTGTTTTCCATAAACTTTCAACTTTCACTATCATTTCCCGCTCAGCGCTTTCAGGTAAACGTATATCGCTTGAATGTCGTTGAGTGGCTGCATATTGTCGCCGCTGTCGATGATGAGGTCGTATAGCTGGTAGTAATCGCTTTTCGTCGTGCTGATGCGGAAACTGGCATGGGGGAGGGTGGCGAGGTAGTCGCCGATGCTGGTGTGCTTTTTCGACATGTTGACGAGCAAGTGGGTCATGGGCAGTTTGCGAACCTCTTCCTGCTTTTCTGATTTCAGTACCTTCATGAAGCCAAAGTCCTTGGTGGTCACCTCGCAGTATTGGTCGCTGAGCAGGACGTTGTTGGAAGCTTTCTCGGTGATGATGATGAAGCGGCTGCGTGTGCTGCCGAAGAGTGCCTTGATGCGTTCTTCGATGATGCGTACTTCCTCTTTGTCCATGTCATCGAGGATGATGATGGCCGACGTGAGCTTGTCGAGGTCGGGCATGCGGCATCCGTTCTTCTCGGCGATGAACTGTTTGATGTCTCGGTTAAGGATTCGATATCTCAGCTTGTCAATCAGTGACATAGTTTGATTCAAGAATTAATTCGGCAAAAATAGTGATTTCCTATTTAATTTAGTGTATTTTTGCAAAAAAAATGCGATGCTGATTACAGTGTTAGGCAGTGGTACTTCCCAGGGCGTTCCGGTGATTGGATGCCAATGTCCTGTGTGCCAGTCGAAAGATCCTCGCGACAAACGCACCCGGACTTCGATACTGATCCGCACAAGCCAGGTGACGGTGGCGGTGGATGCCGGTCCCGACTTCCGGCAGCAGATGCTCCGCGAGGGGGTGCCACATCTCGATGCGGTGTTCATCACCCACGAGCATAAGGACCATATCGGCGGGCTTGACGATGTCCGGCCGTTCATCTTCAGCCAGGGCAACAAGCCGATGCCGCTGTTTGTCGACAAGTCGGCGCTCCCCGAGATCAAGCGTGAGTTCTCCTATGCATTCAAGGAGCATCTCTATCCAGGGGCTCCTACTTACGATGTGCATCTCATCGACGAGACTCCGTTCGATTTTGGCGACCTCCATGTGGAGCCCATCAAGATGAAGCACTACACACTAACCTGTTATGCTTTCCGTATCGGCAATTTTGCCTACGTTACCGACTTGAGCGAAATCAGCAAACACCTGTTGTCCAAACTGCAAGGGGTTGAATACTTGATTGTCGAGGCCTTGGGTCACGTTCCCCACTACTCCCACATCAGTCTTGAACAGGCGGTTGAGATGGCCTCCCAACTTGGCGTCAAGCGGGCCTGGTTCACCCATTGCAGCCATCACATGGGCAAGGCGGCCGATATCAATGCCCAATTGCCCACAAACATGATGCTGGCCTACGACGGTTTAAGCTTTGAGATCTAACTGATTTATTCCGTATCTATTAACGTATATATATTATAATAGGTATAGGAATAAAATAATCAATTTTTTAAAAATATTTTTTCAAATTTTCTTGTATTATTGAAAAGATTACTATTTTTGTGTCGATAATCAAAATTTGACACATTATGGAATTGAAAACGATTCATCTCGGTACCATGATCAAGAGAGAACTCAAGGCTCAGGGCAGAAGCGTCGTGTGGCTGGCCCAAATGATTAACATGGAACGCACTAGTATCTACAAAATTTTTGAACGTAACAGCGTCGATGTCCGACTGCTTGTCCGCATCAGTTTGGTCATGAACCACGACTTCTTCCAGGATATCTCCAACAAAATTCGTGAGAATTATGACGAAATTGCTGAAATGTTCCTAAAATTTCCACAAAAACGTATCTAAGAAATCAGCCTAAAAATTGTAATAGTTTAAATTCTTTTTGTTTACTTTGCAATCGAATCAACGAAGTTAGTTGCATAACTAATGGTTCATTTGTATCTCGACCGACTGGATGCTGCCGTGAGGGCCCCATCCAGTCTTTTTTTTAGGTTCATTTGCAATAATAAGTGTAATTTTTCAGGAAATGTTTCACTAAATTGCGAAAAAAATTATTTCGCATTCATTTTCAGTTCTTTAGGATAGCAGATAAAGTGTTTGATGACTGGTTGTGAAAGAACCGAGATGTTCAATTGGTCCGATGCGACGCTGATATCCTTCACAGTGCCGTCTTTGTATAGGATGTTGATGGCCGACTTTCCGGGATGATAGGCGTGATTCGATGAAATGCCCTGCAACAGCATGAAACTGGCATCGTAAAGCGAGATGCCATAGAGTTGGGCAATGCCGTGAAGAATCTCGTCTTTGTATGCCGGGTCGAAAGGCTCCTGGGCGATCTCAATCTTGAACAGGTGCCTGTTGATGAGTCGCCGGCAAAGCTCGCTGAGCACAAAGTCTGGGTCGTCGCTCCATTGCTTCACCGCCGTCATCACATCGTAATCGTCGAGTCGTCCAAAGGCTTCCAACACTTGGTCCATGTCATCGTTTTCGTTGAAATTGCCGTTGTGTTTCAGGAAAAACGATAGGGCAGGGGTGGCTGGCAAATCCCGCACTTGGCTGATGAGCCGGGCACGTTTCAGAATCTCGCGAAGCATGTACTCGGCACTTAGCACCGTCTTGTGCATGTACACCTGCCAGTACATGATGCGACGCGATACCAGGAAACTCTCCACCGAGTAGATTCCCTTGGCTTCGATGGCCAGTTCGTTGCCTACCACCTCCATCATGTCGAGCAGGCGTTCGGCGTTGACGTTGCCTTCGGCCACGCCCGTGAAGAAGCTGTCGCGCTTCAGATAGTCGATGCGGTCCACATCCAACTGGCTCGAGATGAGTTTGGTCAGGAATCCCTTCTCGTATTGGCCGGTGAAAATCTGGATGGCCATGTCGAGCTGCCCGTGGTGCATCTCGTTGAACC
>LXOW01189052.1_pt1 | contig 21487 bp, 22 predicted proteins | sample 1368591 | NCBI WGS metagenome assembly LXOW01 (sample SAMN04884650, study PRJNA319009) | bovine gut metagenome | isolation source: Cow rumen | host: Bos taurus | place: Italy: Legnaro (PD) | collected 2014-07-09
CTTCTGCCAGATGGGTTACGAAAAACTGCAATGACTCAATTGATTTCTGCTTGTCCATAATACTTTTGTTTTAGTTGTGAAACGATATTTTTGTTGTTTGATACAAAGCTCGTGCTAGCCGAGAGCAATTAAGCTTGCTTAAATTCTTGCGTCCCTACGCTAGCAAGCGGCAGAGCCGAGCGGCCGAGGTGCCGCTGAGTTTCGCGGTGTGATCCACGAATCACGCTGCAAAGTTACGACTTTTTTCATACAAATCCAAATCTGAAACAATTCAAAAATTGTCTGAAACGATACAGCTATGAGAATAATACTCACTTTCGCCCGCTTTTCGTAAGTTTAACGGCTCCTCTGAGGCTTGGATTCTCTTCCAATACAGCATCCAACTCTTCAAATGTTATAGATAATTTGTCTAAAAATGTCTTGTTACTCATGTTTTTTTTATTTTGAACTTTCTTGATAATGAATGATAGCATTAATATTCCCCATTTGTCCAGGGCTGATGTCAAGCAGCTTTGCAAACGCCAGTTGTGTTACACCTTTTTCCTCACGAATGCTTTTGATTCTGTTGATAACCTTTTGTTGATATTCTGTTTTCATTCTGTTTCTTATTTTGCTCTGCAAAGATAAAACAACACTCTCAAAATGAGAAACTCATTTTGAGAGTATTTGTAAATAGTCAGTATCCACATACTTCATTGGCTATTCAGCACTAGCCTATTTCTACGTCGCCGCCTACTACAACGCCGACCAGAAGAAAATCGAGGAGCAGATGGTGCAGGGCGGCGGCCAGCCCACGGTGATGGTCAAGTCGGACATCGTCGGCCGCTCGGCTTTGCCGCTTGCAACGGGACGCAAGAACCACCGCTACTCGGTGCCCGACTTCGCGAAGTGGGAGGTCATCGTTACGTCGAATGAAAAGTCCTTCGTCATCGACACCGCCCTGAACCGCATCCTGTCGGCATCGGCCAAGGCGAAGAAGGTGGGCGGCCTGTACCTGGCGTTGAACGGCGTGGCCGTGAAGCCGACGGACGCGGTGGACGCGAAGAAGGAGTACGCGCAGGTGGAGATTGGCGGCGGTTCGGACGTGGAGCCGGAGCCTACGTCGGTCACGCCGGTGTAATCGTCGCGCAGCCGCTCCCCTCCCATGCAGGGGTGGGGCAGGGGTGGGGTCGGTAATATCCCCACAGCGGCGAATGAAGTTACAGACCCCACCCCGCCCTTCGGGCACCCCTTTGGAAGGGAGGGGAGTGGCTGGCGCTTAATAATCCGTAAAACAATCTCCCGAATCGCAGCAGTTCGGGAGATTTTTTGTATCTTTGCACCGTCAAAGAGAATCTGAAATATGAATAAGACAAAGTTATGGATGATAGCCGTCATCCTGACAATTTGCGGTACAAGTGTGCTGACATCTTGTACGAACGACGATGACACAGTGACTCCGCCGACGGACGAGGTGGAGGCACAGTTGCAAAAGATGACGCTGCGCGAGAAAGTGGGACAGCTGTTCTACGTGCGCCCGGAGTGCCTCGACACCACCATCCATTTCAACCTGGTCAGCACCATAGACGGCAGTGCTGACGACATCAAGAAAATCAAGTTGCAGGCCGTGAACGCCACCATCGTGCTGGGGCCTCAGAACTTCGTGGAAGCTTTTGATGCCGTGGTCAAGGCCGTGGAGGACGGCGGGCTCACCGAACAGCGCATCGACCAGAGCGTGCGCCGAGTATTGAAACTGAGAAAGCAAATAGGAAGATAACAGAATTCGCAACCTAGGTATAACTAACCGTGACATCAATGATGAAACAACGAACACTTTGGCTATTTGCCATTATCCTAACATTCTTGGGCAGCCATGTTACGATGGCACAGGATGTCGTCAGCGACTCCATCTACGTGCCGCTGCCAATGATGCCCAAACCTACCGTATTCCTGCCCGCACCCCCCGACTCGGTAAGTGCAGAGTTTACCGACGACATGCTGCAGTGGCAGTGGGGCAAGTCGGTGCGCGCCACAGAGCGCGGCGCACAAGCCTACCGCGAGTCTTTTAACCTGTCATCGTCCATGGCCTCCGTCATGGCCCAGGTACTGGAACTTGACACCATCAGCACTGAGCAGACACCCGCCCTCAACCGATTTCTGCTGAAGGCGTTCGTCACTGGCATCACCTCTGTACTCGAGACCAAGTGGGCCAATGCGCGCACACGGCCTTTCGTGATGATGAACGAGGCGTTCCAGACACCGTATGAAACGCCAGATAGCGTGAAGTGGTACGAGTCGTACCCATCGGGACATTCAGCCTGCGGCTGGGCTGTGGCTCTGGCTTTTGCCGAGATGTGGCCCACCCTTCAGGACACCATCCTGCGCCGTGGCTTCCAGTTTGGCGAGAACCGCCTTATCGTGGGTGCCCACTGGCAGAGCGACGTCACGGCAGGCCAACTCTGTGCCGCTGCCAACATTGCCCGTGCCCACAGCAATCCTGAGTTCCAGAAAGACCTGCGCGCCGCCCGTAGCGAATATGCGCTGTTGAAGGGGCTGCCCGAGGACTACGACCCCGTGGCAGAAGCCGACGTGCCCCATGGTGAGCGATTCCTGAACAATCCCGTAGATACCGCGTCGTACCGTTACGTCACTGACCTCTCACAATACTGGCACGCCATGCCTCTGCGCTACACGCCACGCGGCGAGCAGGCCGCCGAGGAGGCAGAATATAGTGTCGCCATGATGCAGAAAGTGTTTGGCCAGGCCATGGAACTCACGCTTACCGACGAGGATACACCTGCCATCAGCGTCCTCATCGCCACAGTGCTCGACAAGGCCAGCGAGACCGCCGACCGCCTGAAACCCATCCGATTCCGCAAACGTCCGTTCGTACAGTTGAATGAGCCGTCGTTCGTAGCCGGCGATGAAGAGAAAGAGCGCGGCAAGAGCAGTTTCCCCTCTGGTCACACCAACTTGGGCTGGAGTGAGGCACTTGTGCTTGCCGAGGTAGCACCAGAATTTCAGGACGAGATTCTGCGCCGTGGCTTCCAGTACGGCTACAACCGACTTATCGTGGGTTATCACTGGTTCACCGACATCGAGGCATCGCGCCAACTGGCCGCCGCCCTTGTGGCTCGCCTCCATGCCGACCCGCAGTTCCGTGACATGATTGCCGCCGCCCGCGCTGAGTATGTCGAGAAAATGGGAGGTGCCCTGCCCGTCGTCTCTGCCGCAGCAGCGCCACAACCTTCCGAACGCAGTTACCGCCTCGACGGTACTCCTGCTCCGGCCCAAACCCGTGGCATCGTGATACAAAGCAACCGCAAGACTCTCAGGAAATAATAATCTCATAATTTTACTATAAATCAATAAATCTAAACAAAATGAACAAGAACGAGCAATTTGTAATCACGATTAACCGTGAGTTAGGAAGCGGCGGACGCACCGTTGGCCGCCTGTTGGCAGAGAAGTTGGGCGTGCCTTTCTACGACAAGGCCGTCATCAAGGCCCTGCAGGAGAAGTATAACCTCACCACCGAAGAGATTGAGCGGCTGAAGGGTCGCAAGCACGGCTGGTGGGCTGACTTCAAGCGTATGCTGTCGATAGGACAGAGCGCCAACAGTTCGCAGTACTATAAGGTTGAGGTGGGTGAAGAACCCGACTTGCTGACTACTGATGAGATGTACAAGGCTGAGAAGGAAATCCTGAAGGGCATCGCCGAGGATGAGTCATGCGTCATTGCCGGCCGTACGGCTTTCCACATTCTAAAAGACCAGCCCAATCGCCTGAGCATCCTCATTCAGGCCTCGATGGAAAGCCGCACCGAGCGTGTTATGCGCAAGCAGAACCTGAGCCGCGAGGAGGCAGAGAAGGCCATCGAGCGCGTGGACAAGATGCGTGAAAACTATGTGAAGAAGTACACTGGCACCTCGCGCTACGACACCCGCAACTACCAGCTCGTCATCACTGCCGACGGCAAGACGGAGGAGGAAATCGCCGACATCATCATGCAGTACATAGGATAAGGTTAATTCCCCACGCCTTTAGCCGATACCACTTTCAGCGGGCGAAGATGCCAAAATGTTTCATCTTCGCCCGCTTTGCCTTTTGATATAAAACGATAAAACCCTACCCCCTCACGGATACATCGGCACCATCTTCTCCTCAAAGTGGTCGTAATGCTTCTTCATGCGCGGCACGAGCATCGCTGTCTTGACCATCACTTCGACGCGCTCATCCAGCGAGTCGTGGCCCTTCGGCATGTTGTGTGACTGCCAGAGGCCGAAAAGCAAAGTGCGGAAATCGTCCTTCAGCGAGCCCGGCTCTCAGTAGCAGAGGCGCTTACATTACAGCTGTTTGTCTGGGAGCGCGGGCGTCCTCGCCCGCAATCATTGCGGGCGAGGACGCCCGCGCTCCCAGAGTTGGCTGCAAAGGTACGTCGATTTCCTGATACACCGCCTAAACAGATTATGGAAAGAACTACCAATTTTACGGAATCTGCTGCGAATATGACTAACCCAACACCACATCAAGCACCATCATCAGGACGAAGCCAATAGTGAAACCGATTGTACTGAGATTACGATATGTGATTTATTTTTTGGGGTGCAAAGTTACAACCTTTTTCCTACAAATCCAAATCTGAAACAATAGAAAATTTGTCTGAAACGACACGGCCATAAGGTTATTACGCACTTTTAACGCCAGAAACGATACGAGATTGCGGAAAAAGTTGTATTTTTGCACCCAAAGAACAATAAAACGCAAGAGATTATGCCAGAGATAAGCAAATTCTACGGAATCATCATCTACATGTATATTGATGACCATAATCCACCGCACTTCCACGTTTGGTACGACGAATACCAAGCCGAGGTGACCATCAAGGACGGCATTGTCCGTGGTGAAATGCCCCGTCGTGCCCTTCGCCTCATCTATGAGTGGCTCGACCTGCACCGCGACGAGTTGATGGAGAACTGGGAGCGGCTGTCGAACAGCGAGGCTGCCAAGAAGATAGAACCGCTAAAGTAAAGGAGGACAGATATGACGACAAAGAACCCATTGCTCACAGTGACCGCCGCCGAGTATGTCGGCGACTACACGCTGCGCCTGACGTTCAGCACGGGCGAGGTGCGGCTGGTTGACTTCACGCCGCTGATGCAGAAAGGCATCTGCCGCAAACTACAGGACATGGACTACTTCAAGTCCTTCCGCCTCGACCCCTTCACCGTCGACTGGAACGACGAAATCGGCTTCGCTCCCGAAAGGCTCTATGAGCTGGGCGTGGCGGCGTAAGTGTTTTACAAACGAAAACAACGAAAATGAGCGGAAAGGCGGGTAGGCGAGCTTTGCTCGGGAATTAGACCGACTGACATAGAACGACAAAAAAAGCGTTGACTTTTACAAACGGAAATAACGGAAATAAACGGAAAAACGAAAAAAATATTCCGTTCCACCTCAGTTTATGAAACTATATATTCCGTTTTTTCGTTATTTTTCTGATTTTTCCGTTGTTCAAGTGGTAGTTACAGAATATGAACATGAAGAAAACCATTCTTATCTCCCTGCTCACTGTGATCTCTTTATCGATGACTGCCCAGGAAAAGCTGATTCGCATTGACAGCGAAGACATAGCGTGGCAGAAAGACAATCCGCAGTATTTGTTTTTTAATAAGGAAATGGCAAGACTGCTGATGCCGCAAGGTGCTGCGTTTGGTGTGGAATGTATTCCGTCGTTCTCGCCTGAATGGTCACTTTCCTATGACTCCGTGGCTCATGCACTTATCTATAATGAGGCGCAGAAAAGCATCTGGTACTCCACGTATAATGCGATGTATAAGAAAAAGACAAAAACAAAAAATGGAAGGAAAATCTCCCAGCGGAAATTGCGAAAACATCCGCAAGACTACATGGCACCAACTGTGAAGACCTTTACGCTCGCCATCGATGCAGGGGTGGCGCAAATGATGAATGCAATCTGGTCGAATGCCATAGGCTTGGCCGAACGTAGGGAAGATGGTATGCTGGACGGCACGACGTGGTTGTATTTCATTGGTGAGCAGCGAGCAAAAGCACATCTTGGCGGCAACTACAATTCTTACCCCATTGTGGTACTAGCCAACAAGCTTGCGGAAGCCGTTGAAGCGGGTAACACCAGCAGATGCGACTCCCTCATCGGTGCAGAATTCCAACATGTTGAAGCAATATCATCAGAATAATAACGGAAATGAAAACATTGAAGATTTGGAGAATCGCTTTCGTGATGCTTGCTGCCATCTCACTCGCCTCTTGCAGCAGCAATGACAGCGAGCAGGAAATGCCATTTACAACCGACTCCGTGGAACCGACTAAGTTTTTTGCCTGCGAAGCAAACAGCGAGACAAGGAGAACGACTGCCACCATCGACACCATCTTCACAGAGGACGACATCGAGTGGTTCAATGTCAACACTCGGGAAATCAGGTTCAAGAACACAGACGGGCAACTTTTCAAGAAGATGATGGAAAACTATGACAAAGAAAATCTGGAGTTCCACCTCGGCGAGAACGTCCTGTTCGAGGTGAGCCGCTTCGTGTCGGACTTTGACAGCCGCATATTCACCGACCTTGTCCTGTATTATTCAACGATTGGCGAGGATGAGGGCAATCCCCGCTACTACTTGCACGACTGCTATCCTCCACAGTTCATTAACGACGAGCGTACTCAGGCTAACATCAAGAAGAACGCCGAACAGTGGGAGTCTTTCGTCACCTATCTGGACGGAAAAGGCAAACTGAAGAGATAATCTGAACATTGAATATGAAGAAAACCATCATCATAGCACTGCTAACCGTCGTCACCTTCGCCGCTACTGCCGCCGTTCCCGACAGCCTGAAGAAAGACTTGGAGGACTATGACTATTTGGTCAGCTTTGTAGAAAAGAACTATGCTCCCTTTGATGCCATCATGCAGAAAGGCTACAAACGAGAATACAAGGCCATGAAGAAACAAAACAGAGAGCAATTATCTAAAGGCAATTCCAGTTTGGGGAAAGCGACCAGCGATTATGTTATGTGGTTCTATAGTCAGTTCGACAGACACTTGGAACTTGAGACAAGGGAATTCCAAATGGCAGAAGGCAACATGATGAATTGGGCAATCATAAAGCAGGATAGTACAATTCTAACCAATCTAGAATTCGAGTATGACCCCAAGCCCGTTTCTTGCAAAGTAGATTCTCTTACCTGGCTCATCCGCGTACCTTCGTGCAGTCCCGATAACCATGAATGGACAATAAAGGCTCTGCAGCAGTTTGATGAATCAAATTGCGAGAACCTGATTATCGATGTCCGTGGAAATGGCGGAGGCTCTGATGGCGTGTGGAATCGCTATTATGATATGCTGTACGACCACCCAAATAAGCCCTATATCTCTTGGTTTCGTAATACCCCTGAGAATATTAACCAATGGAAGATATTTGCTATGAAATGGCAACCGAATGACGAACGCACAAGGAGCTTTGGCGAGAATTGTGAGAAATCCAAGAAGAAGTTCATGAAATGGGGGGAAGAGTCAAATAATACAGGACGTAAGCCAACAACACGCATCAGACGGGCCGCCATATTGGTAGACATGACAACTGCGAGTGCAGCAGAAAGTATTGCCGAATTTGCAAAAAGGCATAGCGACCGCGCCAAAGTATATGGCAAAGGAAACACTATGGGCTGCGAATTAACCGGAAATTGCCGTGAGGGTGTGTTACCTAACAGCAAAATAAAACTATCTTATGCCACAACTGTAGATTCTGGTTTTTATGAGAAAGACTTTTCCCAAGGTCTCGGCATAGTTCCTGACGTTATCATCCCACTGCCTATGGCCAGAAAGTTCACCGACAATATCGACGAGTGGGTGCTGTGGGTGGCCGAAGATTTGAAGCGATAGAAGCCCGAATACTGACAAGAAAACAATAAGAAATCGTAAATTGTAAATCGTTAAATAGTAAATTACAGAGGTGTACACGTTGAATGAATATTTGCCGATATTTGTAGGCGACGACTTGCCCGAAAAAGGCTGGGACACAGGGATGTACTGCTTAGAAACAGATGCGGTGAAAGTCCTTCGTAGCAACCTGCAGCGCGGATTCGTGTCCAGCTTCGCCTTTGTGGTAGTTGACAAAGGCTGGATGACGATTTACTACAATGGCCGTGAATTGACGTTTCACCCCAACGACCTATATACCTATTCGCCGGGCCTTCCCATCGACGTCATCGCCACGTCCGATGATTTCCACGGCTACTGCCTGATGGCCGACGAGCACGTTACCATCGAAGCACCGTCCGTCCACGACCTTGTACATCTGGCCTATCTGCCCATCGTACAGCTGCATGAGCCCAAGCAGACGCTACCCGTAGAGACCGCACAGCACCTGCTCATGAAGATGCGCGAAATCATCAGCTATCTGCATTCCGACCATATCTATAAAGGCGAGGTATTGCGCATGCTCTATTCCATCTTCCTGCTCGACCTGCAGAACGCCCAGCAGCGTGCCATCGTACAACGCCAGACGCCCCAGCGTGTCGAGGAAATCTTCATCGGCTTCACCCGTCTGCTGCCCCGCCATTTTCTGGAGCATCACGACATTCCGTTCTATGCCGAGCAGCTCCACATCTCCACAGTCTATCTCTCCCGCGTAGTCCGTCAAGTCACAGGCCGCACCGTCGTCGATTTTATCAATCAGATGCTACTCATGGAGGCTTCCTTCCTGTTGCAAACCTCCCCAATGAGCATCACCCAGATAGCCGACCACCTCCACTTTGCCGACGCGCCTTCGTTCAGCAAGTTCTTCTCACGTCTAAGCGGTCAGTCACCGAGAGCCTATAGGGAGGGATGATGGAGGCAAAATTCATCAGTTCGGCTATCTGGGTGAGCGACAGACGCTCGTCGCCCAGAAATCAAAGTTAGCTGTTTTCCACGAAACAGACAAGAAAAGGGTGGAAAAGTTTGGCAGTACGCAAAAAATGCGTAACTTTGCACGAAAATGAGAGCATCATGTTATGGCAAGCGAATTGAAACGACTGCCCACGGGCATCCAGACCTTCTCCGAGATAAGGGAAGGGAACTACATCTATGTTGACAAGACAGCCCTTGTCTACCGTTTAACCCATGAGCACAAGTATGTGTTTCTGAGCCGTCCGCGCCGTTTCGGCAAGAGCGTGCTCTGCTCCACGCTGAAGAGCTACTTGGAGGGCCGACGCGACCTGTTTGAGGGGCTGGCCATGGAACAGTTGGAGACGGAGTGGCGGAAGCACCCCGTGCTGCTCTTCAGCTTAGCCAGCATGAAAGCGGGAACGGAGAAAGAGTTCAACGACAAGATTGACGTACAACTCACATGGTATGAAGAGCTGTATGGGGTGAAGCGAACAAGTGACACACCAGGTGCCCGCTTCGAGAATCTTATCAAGCAGACACCCGCCTTGACGGGCGAGAAGGCCGTGGTCATCATCGACGAGTACGACGCGCCGCTGCTCTCCGTCCTACATGAGCCTGAGAAGCTGAAGGAGATGCGCACCATCGTGCGCTCGCTGTTCAACTGCCTGAAAGACTGCGACCCGTGGCTCCGTTTCGCCTTCATCACCGGCATTTCGAAGTTCTCGCAAGTTAGTATCTTTAGCGAGCTGAACAACCTCGACAAAATCACCATGATGCCACGCTACTCCACCATCTGCGGCATCACGCAGGAGGAGTTGGAGACGCAGATGATGCCCTGGGTGGAGCACTTGGCCACCGACCTGAACCTCAGTACCGATGACACCTTGAAGCGGCTGAAAATGAACTATGACGGCTACCATTTCTCCCACGACCTGAAGGACATCTACAACCCCTACAGCTTGCTACAGGCTTTCATGTGGGGCGAGACGAAAGACTTCTGGTTCGACACGGGCACGCCCTCGTCTCTGCTTAACATGCTGGAGAAGTTCGGCACGAGGGTCACCCTTTTCGACGACGGTTATAAATGTGAGGCACACGAGTTCGACGCTCCCACGGAGAAGATGCTGACCCCAGCTCCTTTCTTCTACCAGAGCGGCTATCTCACCATCAAGGACTACGACCCCGACATGGAGAGCTATACACTTAAATATCCAAACCGCGAGGTGCGCAATGGCATGATCAGTGCCCTCATTCCCTACTATTTAGAGCAGAACACCATCAACGTCAAGAACTACGTGGCCGATGTCTATCGCGCCATACGCCGCGATGACCTCGACGAGGCCCTGCAGACGCTGAAGGTCTATCTGGCCTCCATCCCATACGTCGAGAACGCCAACTCCGAGGGTCACTACCAAACGATGCTCTACGTCATCTTCTCCCTCCTGGGCCGCTATGTGCAGATGGAGGTGCGCACGGCCAAAGGGCGCATCGACATGGTATTCCAGACAGCCACCGACCTCTACGTCATGGAGCTGAAGATAGACCGACCCGCCAGCGAAGCCCTGCAGCAGATAGACACCAAGGATTACATGCTGCCCTACACCCAGAGCGGTCTGCGCCTACACAAGGTGGGCATCAGCTTCAGCACCGAGGAGCGCACGCTGAGCGAGTGGGTGATTGAAGGTTAAACTTGAATAACCAGTTCCATTACGTTCTTGCGTCCCTCTGGTAGCAAGCAAGCGGAGCTCGAGCGCGGCTTGCACGAGCATTGCAGCCAAATTGCTGCGAAACGACATGCGACAGAAACTGCACCATATAATATTTATAGCGATAGCAGCCATGCTGATGGTGGGCTGTACGGAAAAGGGAAGTCAGAACCGGAGCGACATTCCCGATGATCAGGTCATTAACCATAGCGACAGCCTCGTTTTCGCTGCCAGAAAGACTGGTGACTTCAATCGTGTGCTCGCCGTCATTGACAGTCTCGCCGATGCTGGAGATTTTTCTCCTATCCATGCCGATAACTACCGGTGTGAACCCTATTTTTTCTTGGGAGAGACAGAGAAGAGCCTGGAATGTCTTCGTCGAGCCACCGCTAACAACAATCCTCCGGCAGAAGACTTCTGGTTTTACATCAATTGTGGGGTGAACCTCGCTATGTTGCAGGATGGGCTCAGCGATCACGAAGGTGCCATCGCCACCGCTCTCCGTTTCATCGGGGAGCTGCAGCAGGTGAAGAGTCCTTATCGAGCCAATGGGCTGAAGAGTTTCTACTTTTTCCTTAGCAACGCGCAAATGAATCTTGAACGTCACGCCGAGGCAGCCGAAAGTTTCAACGAGGCATACCGCTGGCTTCTTCTCGACATAGAGAACGACGCTACTGGCTCGTTGATGCCAGGCGCCATGCTGACCTTAGATAACACCGCCATCGCCTATTTTGGCATTCACCAGCCTGACGAGGCCGAGAAATGGGTCAACCGTGAGGATTCGATACTCGCCATCTATCGCCAGAACCCTGAGGCCGATTCCACGGAGATAGAGGTCTTTCGCGCCTATATCCTTCTTGACCGTGCAAAGATCTGTCAGGCTCGCGGACAGAAGGACCAGGCCGAACGCTATTACGCTGAGTACACTCAGACGGCCAGGGGGAAGGAGATTCAAGGATACCTCTTCGGAGGTCACTACCTGATGCAGGCCCACCGCTATGCCGATGCCGCTGATGTCTATCAGCAGCTCGACCATTATCTGGGCAGTTATGGCTTTGACTACAACCTTGAGATTATTGGTGACGAATTGATACCAAAATTCAACGCCAACTACTACGCAGGGCGTAAGGACTCGGCCTTGCAAGTGGCTCTGAAAATCGCTGAAGTCTACGACTCAGCCCTCGTCATGCAGAAGCGTAGCGATGCTGCCAACCTCGCCACTCTCTACGATGTTCAGGGCAAGGAACGCCAAATCGTGGAGCAGCGCGCCGGTAAGCGCCTCTTTGCAGCCATTAGTATAGCATCGGCCATTCTGGCGCTGCTCATTCTGGCCTTTGCCGTGTATGTGTTCCGTCAGTGGCGTGCCACTAAGGAGAAGAACCGCATCCTGGCCCGTCAGATAACCGTGGCCTTGGAGTATAAGGAGAAACTCAAGGAGATGAAGGAGCAACAGAAGCAGGAGAAACAACAGACTGCTGCCAATGAGAATATTGTCGGGGCCGGTCTCAGCATATCCGATTTCACCACGCTCTCCGACGAGCAGTTGTTCCTCTGCCTGCGCGACTTGATTGAGAACGAACGACTGTTCCTCCAGCCCGACTTCGGGCGCCAGACGCTCATCGACCATACCGGTCTCTCAAAAGAACGTATCGGTGCTGCCTTTGCCCAGGGTAGCGACAACATCTCTTTGCCTGCATACGTCAGAGAACTGCGCCTCGACTATGCCATCCGTCTGATGAACGACCAGCCCGACATTACCGTTGAGCAGGTCTGTCAGGCCAGCGGATTTACCAGCGCCGACACCTTCACCCGTAACTTCCGTGCCAAATTCGGCATGACGCCTACTGCCTATAAGTAGACGAAAATATGAATTTGAAACTTTTTCTCAGGAATTGTAATGAGTTTCAAATAATTGTTGTATATTTGCACCGTCGAACCCAAAAGAAACAATGAATGGAGATTATACTGAACGAGTACCACAAGAAGGCCAATGCCAAGATGAGGGCAAAAATGGCATATTGGAAAGCGCATCCGCTTTCGCGCAGCGAGTCCTTGAGGAGATTGAGGCTCTTGCGGGAACAACGGCTTGCAAGTCAGTCCAACTGGTAAGGCTTCGTAAGTGGGCCGAGGAGCAGGGCTGCTGGTTCACCGACCGCAGCCAGTTTGGTGACTTCTTCGACCGAGGTTCCGAGAACGAAGTCTATCTCTCTCCCGAAGGCACGGAAATCATCAAGCTGAATGATTTCCGCTATTCCGATGACAATCTTACATCTTTTTTCGAGCGTATCAAGGCACACAACCAGTACTTTGATGCGTGTCCTTATCGTATGATTGGCTTTGCTGAGAACAAAGACGGCAAAGTATGTGCAGTATTGGTACAGCGTTTTGTACAAAATGCCCGTCTTGCCACTAAGCAGGAAATCCACGACGAGTTCCTTCGTTTAGGTTTCCACCCTGAGGACAACGGAGAATACTACACCAACGGTCAGCATGACATATTTGATGCGGTAGACGGCAACGTGTTGGTAGATGAGGAGGACAATTTCTATTTCATCGACACTATCATCTATCCTTCCGACACGGGCGGCTATGACACCTACCGCAGCCTGTCTCCCCACTATTCCAGGTCATAGCAGTTGACACTTTATCATCCGACCGTTTGTCGAAACCGTCCGACAATCCGTCTTTTGACCTTTGGTCGAAGGTACTCCCGCTCGAAAATGCTCAAATAATATTTGGCATTTTGCTCGCTTATTGGATAAATATCTCACGTTCGACAAAAGAAATACATTCCTTTTGTTCTCACTTAATCGATATTTTCGTACCTTTCATCCGACAATTTGTCTGAAACCATCCGACCATTTGTCCGTGCCCTTGTGGGTACGGACAGGTGGCACGCTTATACAATCAGTATATGAGCACGCCGACCAAACAACTCTACCAGATGGGACTTGCTTTCCTGAAAGAGGAAAAGATGGATGAAGCTATGGTATGCTTCACCATCGTGGGTAACCGCAACCCCGACGGCATGGACAGCGAGGAACGGCATTATTGTGCCTATGCCCTGAACAATGCCGGCGGCATTGCGCAGCTTCGCAACAGCTACAGCACTGCATTCTCCTACTATAAGAAAGCCATGCAGGTAGCCGACGAACCCATATATCAGAGCTACAACAACATTGCGGGTATTTACCTCTTCTATAATGACTATACTAATGCCAAGCACTTCCTGCAGCAGGCCTTCGACATCAGCCTGAAACAGCAGGACTGGCTCGCGCTGGTAAATGCATTTGACAACATTATGTTCCTCAACTGGCGCACCGACAGCGTTGAGCAGTCGGCAGAGCTCATCAGACGCTACCAGACAGCCGTTGGCATACCCCATGACAGCCTCTACACCCGCTCATGTAGCATCGCCGACGGAATGACTGCTCTGACGCAACACCGCTATGCAGAGGCTGCCGACATATTCCGACAATCATACGACAGCCTCTCCACTGTGGGCATGAAAAGGGGAAACAACTCGCTGCTCTACACCGCAGGCACTTACATGGCCATGCACGACTACCGTCAAGCCTTGCACTATCTGCAACTGACTGAGAAGGACACTCGCAGCAACAGGGCCATGTATATGCTTATGCTGGTTCAGCAGATGATGATAGACTGCTACACAAAGATGGGCGACACGGCAGCTGCCCGCGAAATGAAATACCAGTACATGGAGCTGAAGGATTCTATCAATACAGCCGATGAAATGGGGAAAATCAAGAACATTGAGTTTTTCCACGAGATAGACCGCTATGAGAAGCAGGTGGTGAAATTGAGTGAGGAAAAGAATGCACGCAGCCTGATGGCTGTAATCAGTTTGGCGGCTCTCATGGCGGTACTGGCAGTGCTCTTCTATGTGGTTAGACAGCACCGACAGCTCAAGCAGAGCAACAGAGACATCTACCGCATGAACGAAGAGCTGTTGCAGCAGGCCGAGCAAGCCCGTCGCCAACGACAGATTGACAACGAGCGGCAGAGCACTAAGGAAGGCACGGCTGCACAGGGCGGACAGGAATTCAAGGAGCGCTTGTCGGCACTGGCCGACCAGCAGGCATTTATGGAGCGCATCTACCGTCAGCTCGACGATGTGGATTTCATCTCGCAGCAGGACCTCACCGTTGAGCGGCTGGCAGATGCTGTGGGAAGTCATGAGAAAACGGTGTCGCAGGTTATCAACGAGACTACAGGAAAAAACTTCAACACCCTGCTGAACGAATATCGCATCCGTGAGATATGCAAGCGACTGACCGATGTTGAGCACTATGGTCTGATGACCAACGAGACTATCGCTGAGGGCTTGGGCTACAAGAGCCGCAGTCACTTCATCAGAACCTTCAAGAAGGTGACTGGGCTGACCCCATCGCAGTATCAGCGAATAGCGCACGAAGAGCAGTAGTGCACCCGTCATCGCCGACGGTGAAGATATGTGCACCGGCTCATGATTATTTTCGACCATAAATTTGGTGGTCAGGCGAAAAAGCCTTATCTTTGCAGCTTGTAAAGAATATGAAAACCAAAAACTATGAAGAAGCTGTTATTTATTGCCTTTGTTGTACTGCTCGTAGTGGCGTGCAGCGAGAAAACACAGAAAATCGTGCCCGTTGAGCGCACTGTGGAAACCCAGAACCTGCTTCATTCGCTGAAGCAGTTGGAGTCCAAGGGCCAATATATGTTTGGCCACGAGGATGACCCTTGCTATGGCGTTGGCTGGGTGGGCGATTCTGCCCGCAGCGATGTGAAGAGCGTCTGTGGCGACATGCCCGCCGTGCTGGGCTTCTCGCTCGGACATATCGAACTGGGACACGAGTTGAACCTTGATGGTGTTCCCTTCAGCGTGATGCGTGAGGAAATCATCCGCCATTTCGAGCGAGGTGGCGTGACTTCGCTGACTTGGCATCTGGACAACCCTCTGACGGGCAATTCTTGCTGGGCGGAAACCGAAGAGGACGGTATGGCCGTGGAGGCTGTCCTTGAAGGCGGCGAACAGCATGGGAAATTCTTAAAATGGCTGGATCGTGTAGCCGACTTCATCAACTCTTTGAAGACTGCCGACGGTGTGCGCGTGCCCGTGCTCTTCAGACCTTGGCATGAGCAAAACGCCTCGTGGTTCTGGTTTGGGCAGGATTTCTGCACGCCCGAACAATACAAGGAGCTATGGCGCATGACTGTTGAACGGCTTAACCTGCGCGGCGTGTCGAATGCACTCTACGCCTATTCCCCGACTGCAGAGGTGGAACTTGACGAAGCGAGATACCTGGAACGCTATCCTGGCGATGACCAGATTGACGTGATGGGCATGAACTGCTATTGCTTTGCACTACCAGGAGATTCTGCACAGATTGATGCCTATTCTGAGAAATTGGACCAGATGCTGGCCATGCTGTGTGATATTGCCAAGAAGCATGACAAGGCAGCCGTTCTTACTGAAGCGGGCTATGAGGGCATTCCTGCCGACAATTGGTGGACCCACACGCTGGCTCCGGCCCTGCGCAAGAACCACGTGGGTTATGTGCTTGTGTGGCGCAATGCTCACGACAAGCCCGGTCATTTCTATGCTCCTTATCCCGGGCATCCCTCTGCCAATGATTTCGTGGAATTCTACAAGCTTCCTGAAACCCTCTTCTGCAGCGACATCGATAAGCTCTACTAGGTGGCTGCTCATTGATGTCTCTATTGTGAGGACGGCCCAGGGGTCTTGATAGGCTCCGTGTGAATGCTGATATGGGTGGCAGCGCCGTAGCGTTCTTTCAGACGATGCTCAATGTGGGTGGTGCGATCATGGGCCTCGCGCAGTGTCAGGTCGCCGTCCATGCGTATATGTACCTCGATGGCAATGCGGTTGCCTATGCGGCGTGTGCGCAGGTTGTGCGGCTCGGCTACTCCGGGGCAGGAACGGATGATGTCGGCAATTTCGTGCTCCGTTTCTTCCGGCAGTGAACAGTCGGTCAGCTCGCCGATGCTGGGGCGCAATAGTTCTACAGCCACCTTGACGAGCATGGCACCCACGACGATGGAGGCCAGCGGGTCGAGCACCGTCCATCGGTGGCCCAGCAGGATGGCTCCACCGATGCCGATAGCAGCCCCAATAGAAGAGAGGGCATCGCTGCGATGATGCCAGGCATTGGCAATGAGGGCATGCGATGACAAGGCCTTGCCGCGCAGGACAGTATAGCGGTACAACAGTTCTTTACAAGCTATCGACAGCAGGGCAGCCCACAGTGCCAGCATTCCCGGAGACTCAAGCTCCTCGCCGTCAGCCCATGCTGCAATCTTCAATGCGCCAGAGACGATGATGCCAAGGGCGGCGGCCATTAGTGCCAGGCCGATGATGAACGAAGCTATGGTCTCGAATTTCCCGTGGCCATAGTCGTGTGACTGGTCTTGTGGCTTGGCACTGATGCGGACAAATACCAGTACAATGATATCGGTGATAAAGTCGGAAAACGAATGGACGGCATCGGCAATCATGGCCGAGCTGTGGCCTACAATTCCGGCAATGAACTTGAATGTGAGCAGGGCAATGTTGCCCGCTGTGCCCACGAGTGTCACTCTGTAAATATGCTGTTCTCTGGTCATTATTTTGCTTCTTCATTAGTTTGCGACTGCAAAAATACAAATAAATTCCCAGATGTCGTTCTCTTTTGCATATATTTTTATGGAGGTAAAAAAACTGGCCGATTTCTTTTGAAGTTTAGGAAAATATTACTAAATTTGCAGCATCCAATAACATACTATCTATAAAACAATCAAACTTATGGAAAAGACTCCAACTCCTCATATCGGAGCCGAATATGGCCAGATAGCAGAGACGGTGATTATGGCGGGCGACCCGCTGCGTGTGAAGTTCATGGCAGAGACATTTCTGGATGATGCGGAGTTGTTTAACAACGTGCGTGGAATGCTGGGCTACACAGGAACATACAAGGGAAAGCGCCTGAGCGTAATGGGGCATGGAATGGGTGGCCCGTCAATAGGCATCTACTCGTATGAACTGTTCAACTTCTACGGCGTAAAGAACATCATCCGTGTGGGTTCCGCAGGTGCCTTGCAGACTGACTTGCATCTGGGCGACCTCGTGATAGCCCAAGGGGCATGCACAGACTCAAACTATGCCGCTCAGTTTGAACTGAACGGCACGTTTGCACCTATTGCAGACTTTGGGCTGCTTCGTCGTGCCGTAGAGGCTTGCGACCGCCTGGGCTATCGCTATCAGGTGGGAAACGTTATCACCTCCGACTTCTTCTATCATGAGAATCCTCATGACGAGAAGTGGATCAACATGGGCGTGCTGGCCAAGGAAATGGAAGTGGCGGCACTCTATATGAATGCCGCCCGTTCAGGTAATAAGGCTTTGGCCCTTTGTACCATTTCCGACCATATCATCACAGGCGAACAGACAACAGCCGAGGAGCGGCAATTGACTTTCACGAAGATGATGGATGTGGCCTTCTCGCTGATTTGACTACTTGCATTCTCCGTCGCCATAGACGAAGCCGAAGGCACCGCTCTGATAGTCGAAGATCTCCTCTGGCAGGAAGAACCGGCGCAATTCGATGGCAGCATTTTCCACAGAGTCCGAAGCATGTACGATATTCTGCTGGTTGCTCATAGAGAGGTCGCCGCGAATGGTGCCGGGAGCTGCCTGTCGACCGTTGGTCACGCCGGTCATCGTGCGTACTACCTGTACGGCCTCAACGCCACTTACGGCAAGGGCCACAACGGGCGAGGCCTGCATTGAGGCGGCCAGTGAGGGGAAGAAAGGCTTGTCGGCCAGATGAGCATAGTGCTCGCGCAGAATCTCGTCGCTCAGTTGCATCATCTTCATGCCTGAGATGCGCAGGCCACGGCGCTCAAAGCGACCGATCACTTCGCCCATCAGCTGACGCTGAACGCAGCTGGGCTTCAATAATACGAGTGTTGTTTCCATAAGGACAGTTTTTATTTAGGTTAGAAAAATATGGCTACTTACCGGCGTCCTGCGGGTCTTTGGGAACCTCGAAGCAGAAGCGGTTGCCGGCGGCGTATTCGTTGTCGAGCCAGATGTGTCCTTGCAGTAGGCGGGAAATGGAATGGCAGATGTTGAGGCTCATGCTGATGGAGTTCACCCTGGCAGACTGGTCATCGTGCATATCGTGCTTTTTTGCAGAAGTATCAAGATGAGGGCTGGTGTCGGAGACGCTGAACAGGATGTTCTTTCCCGAATCGGAGCATTTAAGGGTGACAGTGCCTTTGCGGGTAAAGCGCACGGCATTGTCGAGAAGAAGGCGCAGCAGCTTCTCCATAGCTTCGCGATTGGTCTTCAGCACGAAATCGTCGCCCAGGTCCGACATGAACACGATGGTGACACCCCTGCGGCAGCTCTTCTGCATGGCAGTTGTCAAGCGGTGGCACAGGTTGTTGGGGTGCAAGGGCGATGTGAGTGGTAGTGCCACTTGGCTGTCGTACATCGACAGCATGGTAATCTCCTCAAGCCGCCTTTCGGAGTCGTTCTTGTCGCTGTTCAGCTTTTTGATGTCATTGAGAAGCTGATTGATGGTCTTGTGCCTGTGGAAAATGATAAGTATGAGGACTAGGATGACACATGCGCCTAGGGCGAGGTACAATCGGCTGCGCAGTCGGTGGTTCTGCTGTTCCAGCAGCGTCTGTTCCAGTTTCATACGTTCATTGTTCATCTGCACGTAACAGCTGGCCACCACATTGCCGTGCGATACCAGCGTGATGGAGTCGCAGATGCGCTTATACAGCTGCATGCTTTTGTAGGCCTGCTCGTTGTCGCCCATGCGGTGGTAGATGACGGCCCTGCGCTCGGCTCGCTCCTCGTCGTTCAAGTCGTCGGTGAGACGGAGGGCCTCCTCGAAGTTGCCGTTGATGATATGGTAGTTCACCTCGAGCAGCGGGCGCAGCGTGCCTATGCCGTCAGTCTTCTTCAGTTCCATCATTTCTGCATAGATGCGGTTGAACTCTTCCACGTCGTTCTTGTTCATGGCCATCTGACTGAGGCGGTACAAGGCCCTGCCCTTGTGGATGGGAGCCACGTTTGGCTCGGCCAAAATCTGGCGGGCAAATCTCACGCCGGCCGGGCCGTCCTTGCGGTGGTTGGCTATCTTCATCAGCTCCTGCAAGTCCTCGCCCGCACTCTCGTTGGGGAAGTGCTTATGGCGAAAGTCCACGGCATCGAGAAAGGCTCGTTCGGCGGCACTGTAGTCCTGCTCCTGCAGCAGGACGACGGCCTTTGCGTGCATGGCGGCATATTCGCCGAAGACACTTCCGTTCTTCTTGGCATCGTCCATGATGTAGCTGACAATGCCCATGGCCTTCGGGTAGTCCTTGTGCGTGGCCTCGTAGATGGCTTGGTTGCCCCATGCCGTGTAGAACATCCGTTCGTCGCCGGCTTTCTTGCTGGCGTCTTTCAGCTGGTTGGTAACCTTGTTAAATGTGTCCCTGTCATCATAGCTGATATACTTCAGCATTTCCGCTTCCAGGCGAATCAGCTCCTCACTGCTTTCAGTGCGTCCGCCAATACAGCAAAGCAGGCAGGTCAGCAGTGCTAATAGTTTCAAGTGCATTCTTCTATGTATCATTAGGTAGGAAAAAACTGCTTGCAAATATACGATTTTATTTTTGCCTGCGCCCTGCTTTCCTTGTTAATTTTTCAAAAAAGCGTTCTCAATAATGTAATCTGACTACACAAATATTTGCAAGTTTCATTATTTTTTGTTAATTTTGTAGCCTCAATACGCGTGTGCGTACTTAGAATTAAGTATTCTTGTCTGACCCGTGAGGGTCGTGAACTTGCTGACTGTAAATCTATACATACTAATAATTCATTTAAAATCAACAATTTATGTGGTTAATCAATTCATCAATTGGTAGAAAAGTGGTGATGTCGGTAACGGGCATCGCGCTGATCTTGTTTTTGACGTTCCACTGTTGCATGAACATTGCGGCACTATTCTCAGGCGAGGCTTACAACACCATTTGTGAGCTGCTGGGTGCTAACTGGTATGCGGTGGTGGCTACGTTGGGTCTGGCCTTCCTGGCCGTAGTGCACATTGTGTATGCTTTCATCCTCACGGCTCAGAACCGTCGGGCTCGTGGTGACAACCGCTACGAGGTTGCTACGACGGTCAACGCCGGCAAGGTGGAGTGGGCTTCTAAGAACATGTTTGTGCTCGGCCTCATCGTCGTGCTGGGCCTGCTGTTGCACTTGTACAACTTTTGGTACAACATGATGTGCGCTGAGCTGTTTGGCATTGAAGGGCTGGCTTGTGCTCCTGGCGACGGCTTCGGCTGGATTGTCGAGACCTTCTCGTGTCCTGTCTATGTGGTGCTTTATCTTGTGTGGCTTGCTGCTCTATGGTTCCACCTGACCCATGGCTTCTGGTCGGCTCTGCAGACCCTTGGTTGGAGCGGTAAGGTTTGGTTCTGCCGCTGGAAGATCATCGGCATCATCTATGTCAGCCTGCTCATCCTCGGCTTTGTCGCTGTTGTGCTGGCATTTGCCTTCGGCTGCGCTCCTTCGCTCTGTGATGGTACCTGTGGTCACAGCTGCTGCTACTAATTAAGTTCTTGAGTTCTTGAGTTTATTAGTTTTTAAGTTTCTTTCCTTGAACAAACATAACTCATCAACTCACAAACTAAAAAACTCACAAACNNGTGCCTGAGAAATGGAAGGAATATAAGGCTCATCAGCGTCTGGTCAACCCGAAGAACAAGCTAAAGCTCGACGTCATCGTTGTGGGTACTGGTCTGGCTGGTGCTTCGGCAGCTGCCTCGCTTGGTGAAATGGGCTTCAATGTGATCAACTTGTGTATTCAGGACTCTCCCCGTCGCGCTCACTCTATTGC
>LXOW01022642.1_pt1 | contig 21455 bp, 16 predicted proteins | sample 1368591 | NCBI WGS metagenome assembly LXOW01 (sample SAMN04884650, study PRJNA319009) | bovine gut metagenome | isolation source: Cow rumen | host: Bos taurus | place: Italy: Legnaro (PD) | collected 2014-07-09
CTTTTATAGTGCAGTATGAAAGTCGAAACAATCAAGTGCACTTTACTGGGTGCAAAGATACACATTATTTTCGAATAAACATCATTTCTGGCAAAATATTTGGAAATTTGACAGAAAAGATGTACTTTTGCACCCCAGAAAAAGTCCTTGCCAACCGAAAGGCTACGTTGATCCGTAGTTTTCTTATGTAGGTTGTACGGGGCTGTTTCTATTTAAGTCACAAATTGGCAAATTTTCATTTTTTTTGCCGTTTTGTTAGTTTTATCATTCCACTACCCAAAAGAACAAGTGGGGCTACCCTCAAAGACGCTTTTGATGCCCCAAAACTGAAACAGCTTGTTTCAGAAATTGCGCAGCGCACTTGTCTATTTTTCTTTTTTTTCGTCCACTTCAGATACCATTTTGTTAAAAATGGTTTAGTCTCACGTATAAATAAGGCGTTTTTTGCATAAAACGCGTTTTTTCTCACATATTTTTTGTACTTTTGCAATCAAGTACTGGCTAATCGTCGTGACACGACGCTGCTACGGCAGGATGTTTGAGCCTCAGTGGAGGTGCCGGTGCGATTTTGGTGGGTAAAATAACGCATTAGCAGTTATTCGGTGGATATAGAAACCTGAGAAACTTCTATCAGTTCTGAATAATGAATAGTGTTTAATGTCTGCGCTTATAGCGTGGGCGGCACTTATCATTCAGAACGGGCAATTCTCAGGGCCTCTATATCCGATAAGAGTAGTTCACGCTTTTATCGTGTATAGAGGTCTTGATGTATGAAGCCCCAAAAGATTCCGATAAGTGCTTTTGCCATTAGCTATAAGCGCAAAGAATGCCAAACAAAGAGAGCAGTCCTGCCCTGATAGACATCAGGGAGGATGACCTGTTGGAATTGTCGGCAGAGGTGCTTGATACACTGCTGCGCGACCATACTACAGGCAAGAACATCTTCTGGGCGACGCATGACTATGAGGCGCTCGGCTCAGATTATGATTACCATTCGCAGATACTGCCTGCATTGATTACGGGAGAGCATGGAATGGTAATCAGGCCCCGTGTACTGAAATCGAAGGAGAATCAGACTGACCGCGCCAAGGATATGGCAGAGGTATTTACCCCCTCATGGGTCTGCAATGCCCAAAACAATCTGGTGGATGAAGCATGGTTCGGACGCAAGGATGTCTTTAACACGGAAGATACCACAAATCATACTTGGAAAGCCAATCCTAACAAAATCACATTCCCTGAAAACAAGACTTGGAAAGACTATGTTAGAGCTACCCGTTTGGAGATGGCCTGCGGCGAGGCTCCCTATCTTGTGAGCATGTACGATGCAACAACAGGTGAACCTATCCCACTACAAGAGAGAATTGGACTACTTGACAGGAAACTAAGGGTAGTCAGCGAGAATACAGAAACCAGCGGTGACTGGCTGGATTGGGCACAGACAGCATACAAAAACATCTATGGTTTTGAGTGGCAGGGCGACAACTTGTTATTAGCCCGCGAAGCTTTGCTTTGGACTTTCATTGAATACTATCAGGCCAAGTTCGGCAAAGCTCCACTTCTCAAATCTATCAACTACATAGCTTATATCGTTTCGTGGAACCTCTGGCAGATGGATGGCCTGAAAGGTGTCATCCCTAACAGTTGTCGCAATGGCGTAACAGAGAAAATACAGACCTTATTTGGCGAAGAAGAGCAGATAGTTAATTGCACAGGTTGTCAGCAAGAAGATCTGCGACGGCACAATGGTACATACTGCTTGATTCGCGACTGGGCTAACGACAAGAAGAAAATCCGATTTATAGACCTCATGAAATAACGTCCTATGGCTACATTCGAATCCTCATTAAAATCCAAATTGATTTATGTATTCGCCATCAACGACGAACGACACAGTGACTGCCTGAAGATAGGTGAAACCACCATCGATGAAGATGACGGCAGCGACCTCTTCAACAATGCAGAGTCATTGCAAGAGGCGGCTCACAAACGCATACGTCAGTACACAAAGACAGCTGGTATAGCCTATCAACTTCTCTATACGGAGGTCAGCATCTTTGTGCGTAGTGGCATGATTATGACCTTCAACGACAAACAAGTGCATAAGGTACTGGAGCGTAGTGGTATCAAGCGAAAGGAGTTTGAGGGCGTTAGTGGTGCTGATGAGTGGTACTGCTGTGACTTGGAAACCGTAAAGAAGGCTATTAGTGCCGTGAAGAAGGGAGAGACGAGTTTGCACCCCTCGGAAATAACGAAAGGACAGTCACCTATCATTTTCCGGCCAGAGCAACAAGAGGCCATCGACAAGACCCGTAAACGATTCAAAAAAGGCAATCAGATGCTATGGAATGCCAAGATGCGCTTTGGCAAGACACTCTCTGCCTTGCAGGTTGTGAAAGAAGAAGAGTTCAAGCGCACCCTCATCCTGACACACCGCCCTGTAGTGGATAAAGGTTGGTTTGAGGATTTTGGCAAGATCTTCTACGACAGGAAAGACTACCACTATGGTTCGAAGGGAAATGGTGAAGAGTTCAAAGTATTGGAAAAGAAGGTGGATTCTGGTAGTAAGTACGTCTATTTTGCTTCGATGCAAGACCTCAGAGGCTCAGAGCAGGTAGGCGGTAAATTCGACAAAAACAACGAACTTTTTTCTGCAAAATGGGACTTTGTGATAGTTGACGAGGCTCATGAAGGTACCAAGACGGAGCTCGGACAGAATGTGCTGAAGGAACTAATAAAAGAGGATACTAAGGTGCTTCAACTCTCCGGTACTCCTTTCAATCTCTTCGATGACTATAGCGAAGAAGAAATCTTCACTTGGGATTATGTGATGGAACAGAAAGCCAAACAGGCTTGGGCCACTGACAATCCCTACGAACCGAACCCCTATGCATCACTACCTGCTATCAATATCTATACATACGACTTGGGCACGCTGATGTCAGAATATGTGGAGGACGAAAAGGCTTTCAACTTCCGCGAATTCTTCCGCACTAAGGATGATGATACATTCGTCCACGACAAGGACGTAGACGGTTTTCTTGACTTGTTGTGTAAGGAGGATAACGACAGCCTCTATCCTTATTCCAACGAAACATTCCGCCGCGTCTTCCGTCATACCCTTTGGTTAGTTCCAGGAGTAAAATCTGCTCGTGCTTTGAGTGCAAAACTGAGAAAACACCCCGTGTTTGGAATGTTCCAGACTGTGAACGTGGCTGGTGAAGGTGATGAAGAAGAAGCCCGTGAGGATGCGTTGAAGAAGGTAAACGATGCGATAGGTCCTGACCCCGACGAGACCTATACCATCACGTTGAGTTGCGGACGTCTGACTACAGGTGTCAGTATCAAACCCTGGACGGCAGTCTTTATGATGGCAGGCTCATATAGCACCTCGGCAGCACAGTATATGCAGACCATCTTCCGTGTACAGACCCCCTTTACTAGTCACGGTCGTATGAAGGAGCAGTGCTATGCCTTCGACTTCGCCCCCGATAGGACTTTGAGAGTGTTGGCAGAGACGGCTAAGGTAAGTGCGAAGGCAGGCAAGCAGACAGAAGAAGACCGCCGCATCTTGGGTGACTTCCTGAATTTCTGCCCCATCATCAGCATTGACGGTTCACAGATGAAGCCCTACGATGTGAACAAGATGATGAGCCAGTTGAAGAAGGTTCAGATAGAAAAGGTTGTGCAGTGCGGCTTCGAGGATGGTGCACTTTATAACGACGAGTTGTTGAAACTGACGGATGTAGAATTGAAGGACTTTGATGACCTGAAGAAAACTATTGGCACTACGAAGGCCATGGCAAAGACAGGCAATATTGACGTTAACGACCAAGGCTTTACAAACGAGCAGTATGAGGAGAAGAAGAAGCTGGAAAAGAAAAAGAAGAAAAACCTTACTCCAGAAGAAAAGGCTCGGTTGGAAGAGTTGAAAGCCATGAGCAATCAGCGACGTAATGCCATCAGCATTTTGCGAGGTATCTCCATTCGTATGCCTCTGTTAATATATGGAGCTGAGTTGAAGAATGAAGATGAAGAGATTACCATCAATAATTTCGCTTCCTTAATAGACGATCAGTCTTGGGAAGAATTCATGCCAAAGGGTGTTGATAAGGAGAAATTTGAGAAGTTCAAGAAATACTACGATCCAGATGTCTTCCGTGAGGCAGGCAAACGCATCCGCGAGATGGCTCGTGCTGCCGATAAGTTTACTATTGAAGAACGGATAGAACGTATTTCTGCTATCTTCAACACCTTCCGTAACCCTGATAAGGAAACAGTTTTGACTCCTTGGCGAGTAGTGAATATGCACATGAGTGACTGTCTCGGAGGCTGGTGTTTCTACGACGAGGAGTTCAAACAGCCCCTGTCTGTTCCTCGCTATGTCCGTCAAAGTAAGGTAACGGAAGAAGTGTTCCGTCCTGATGCTCACGTGTTGGAGATCAACTCAAAGAGCGGTCTATATCCGTTGTATGTGACCTACAATATATATAGGTGTCGTGTGGAGGAGGCCAAGCAGAAATATGGTGAGGTAGGAATCGGCTTCGCCAAAAGTCTATGGGATGCTACGATAGAAGAAAACATCCTCGTGGTCTGTAAGACCCCAATGGCACGTAGTATCACCAAACGAACCCTTGCAGGTTTCCGCTCTGTCCGCGTGAATGCCCAGTATTACAAAGACTTAATCCAAAACATTTCAGAACGTCCAGAATTGGTTGTCAACACCTTCCGTGACGGCAAACGCTTCTGGAAAATCAATAATAACGAGAATATGAAGTTAGATGCAATAGTAGGAAATCCACCTTATCAAGAACTTGATGGTGGAAATAATGCGAGTGCAATGCCTGTTTATCAACACTTTGTAAATGTTGCAAGAGATATCAAACCAAGGTATATTTCTATGATTATGCCATCACGTTGGTGTGTAAGCGGTAGAGGTCTTGATGCTTTTCGTGAGAGTATGTTGACAGATTATCATTTCGCAAAGATGTTTGATTTTAGAAACGGTGGTGATTGTTTCCCTGGTATAAGAATTGGTGGAGGCGTTTGCTATATATTGTGGGATTCAACATATAACGATAATAAGTTGGAAATAACCAATATGCCAAAGACAACGGTCCTACCGCAGTTACGTCCGAAGAAAGAATTTGGGTTAGATTTTCTTATTAGAGACAATATTATACGAAGTATTATCTATAAGGTAGCTGCTATTGGTGAACCAAAGATGTCAACATTGTCTTTTTCTCAAAAGCCTTTTGGATTTAGGACAAACTTTATGGGGTTTAGGGAAAATGGAGAAATCAAATTATACACAAAAAAGGAAAAAGATGGATTTGGCTATGTCTCAAGGGAAGAAGTAACCAAAAATGCAGAATTCATAGATGAGTGGAAAGTTGTAACCTCAAGAAGCACATCTGTTCCAGAAGAAGATAATGGTCAAGTATTGCGTGAAGTTCAGACATTCATTTCCGAGCCAGGATCTGTTGTTACGGAATCATACGTAGTTGTTGCCTCGTTCAATGATGAATTACTTGCCAAGAATTGTTTGTCATACCTCAAAACCAAGTTCTTTAGGATACTTTGCCAAGTTACAATTGTTTCTCCCGATGTATCAGCAAGGACTTTTGACCTTGTGCCCATCCAAGACTTCACCCGTGTTTGGACTGATGCGGAACTCTATGCAAAATATGGCTTAACAAGCGATGAAATCCAGTTTGTCGAGTCAATGATTAGATCAATGAATTAAGAAAGATAGTTAAATGTTTGGAAGATTCAGTTATTCTTCCTATCTTTGCACCGTCAATCCATGTGATTGACTATCCGGGCAGAATCCCGCGAGGGGCAAGACTTATTGACACCGCCCTTGGAGTAAGACATCACGATCCCTGCTCCACACTCTATCTAATTCAAGAGCCCCGTTTGTATCGGCAAGCGACTTGTGTAGGTAGAGTTTTTAATGTATAGGCATAAAAAAAATAGCAAAAAGTTTGGAACTTTAAGAAAAAGTTCCTATCTTTGCACCGTCAGAATGTCGTCAGAGGGCGCGAAACAATTGTTTTCATAGCAATATTCAAGCTGGACCTTTCTGACCACCATACGAGGACATAGCCCCACAAGGTNNAGGACATAGCCCACAAGGTTATGTCCTCAGTTTTTTTATTACTTCACTGATAATCTGCTTAATTGACTCCTTATCTGGAGCTTCAAATACTTCCGACTTCACTACAACGGCTTTACTATTGTGCACCACATAACATTCGTCAAGCGATCCTTGAGTGAAGTCTTCATGGCGACCTAAAAGACCAGATACTATTTTCTTTGTCTTCAGGACACTCTCTGACAAATGCATGTCGAAATCGAGAACCACCACCTTGCATCCTTGCTGTTTGGCCTTACGGAATGCAGACTTGATACCATTTTCGCTCTCAACACCTTTTCTATCGCCAAGTTTTCCATTTATAGTGTATTCAGGATTCTTGTGGCCTATAATAATTAAATGTTCATTGATACGGATGTACATATCCTCAAAAGAATTGAGCAAAACTCTCGCCACCCGAATGTTGTCGGCGAGTTCTGTTTGATCAGCCATCTTGCTGATGAGCAAACGCTCACCATATATATCATCTGTTCTATAATTGCTATCTGAAACCATAGTGCAAAGGTAATCATTTTCTGTGAGAATCTCTACAAATTTGTCACGAAATAGTTAAATTCCATGAAAAATAATGTAATCTAATGCTGGTCTCCATGGTAATAAATTCTTTTTTATTACTTTTGCATGTACGATTCAAACATAGTGTAAAATGACGATTAATGAGGCTTGCATAAAAGTGTTGACCGAACTGGGAGGAAGAGCACCCTTGAAACTCCTTTGTATGAAAGTTCAAGAGATAGTTGTGTTTAAGGGCGCTACTCCCTATAATAGCATTTGTACAGAACTGATTAATCATCCGAAGAATTTCCGCCGAACCGAAGGGAAGAAAGGTTGGTGGGAACTCGTATCTTATCAAGAAGAGGTTGCTGCTCTCAAAAAAGAGAATGAAGAATTAAAGGAGAGCAACAAACGTCTTACGTCAATACCCAAAGAAGCAGAGTTTATTGAAAGGTTTCTAGATGAGGTTATGGATGTGTATAAATATGATAGAAAGAAGGCAGACCCGATCAGAATTATCATGCGTACTTTAGGTCATGAGGATGCTGTTGCTGTTCTAACGGCATGGATTGACGAAAAGGAAGACGAATTAGCTAAGGCTTTAGAGAAATTGAAGATACAAATCCACAACATCACCATGACAGGCAACGATGCGACTTATAATGAGTACAACGATAACGATAAAGACGAATAAACGATATGGCAAGAAAGATTATCATGACTGGCGATGAAGCGCAGTACATAGAACGTCGTGGAGTAAACTCTGTGGATGACGACAGAGAAATACGTATGGAGGGAAAACACGCACGATATGAGGAGAACGGTGGCGCACAGTCTACCCACTTCCCGCATCAGGGCAGTGAGGAGGCGGGCAGACAATGGTTTGAGTTTCTTATCGGCAGAGGTTTTATAGCCCCCGATACGGAGCAGGACTGTTGGCTCTTCCAGATGGGATTCTCTGTGAACCAGCCTGCTGAGGTGAGACCCGTAGAGTGGCTCAAGACGGTAGAGACGGCACGGCTAATGCTCTATAAAGTGTGTGATGGCCTGCTTGCATCCGGCAGCATCACCAAGTCGCGCATTGGCGAACTGGCCTCCAAGTGTTTTACCAAACAGGGCGAGCCGCTGAAGCTGGCAAAACCTAGGAAGGAGAATTCTATAGATGTTGATGCCATAGAGCAGTTCTTGCCGATGGATTAGCCAAAAATCTTCCGACCATTTCCGACCTATAGCGAAAGCCCTTTATAGACTGTTTTTTGCCTGATTTCTCCCGACCATTTCCGACCTGAAATGGTCGGGAGAAACCGTATAAATACCTGATATTCAATAAGATAATTTTTCTACCTTTGCATCGCAATCCAATCCAAAAGGGTTTGAGATTGCGGTGCTGTTTGACTTATTGGTACAACGAAGATAATACTGCTTTCGAAATTTGTGTTTTCATTTTCTGAGTTTTTGTGAGATGAAGGTTGGCTTCCTCGGAAGCTCACTTCGACTCGGGTTAATGATTAATGTACGACTTAGGCGGTCAGCGGACTGCCAGACCCTGCCCTGCTGCGATAGTACGGCAGTTTTCTCACGCACATACATTATTAATAAAATAAAGAAAGGATTTAGCAATGACTACAAAAGAAAAAATGACGATGCAGGTGAACTCAGAGTTTGTCTGCAACATGATGAAGCAACGTAATGCAGGAACTGAAGACTGCATGACATCCTCTGAACTGGCACGGGAAATCGGCATCCCCGTGACTGACATGCACGACATTCTCATTGAGAAGAAGGTGCTCTGCCGAAAACATCGGGAGTTGAGGCTCACCCTGAAATATCAGGAGCGAGGGTATGAGAAGTACCGCAGTTGCTTCCGATACAAGAAGACCGGCGAACTGATAGAAATCGTTTATCCGGTTTGGACGGAGAAAGGACAACGCTTGATAAAGGAAAAGGTAAACGGAAAAAGAAACTAAAAGACGTATGACAAGAGCTTTTTTGTTTGATTCCCTTTGTGGAATGGTTTATCGTTGTATGTTTGCGGGTCTTGATGACTACGGACATGCACAGTGGGTTAACATCACTCCGGGTGAGGAACCCAAGACGCTGGATGAATATGTGGAGGATGAAGATCTCGAAGGTATGCGGTTCTTTGTCCTGTCGATGGAGGGCGAGACGGCCCAGCCGCAGCAGGTGGCAAAGGTTTTGGGTAAGGTGGCTGAATGTCCCATCAACGGACTTGGTGCCGACCTCGTATTTGCCGTAAAGCACATGCAGGAGATTGGCGTGAAGTGGGACAGCAAGCCACTGGAACTGGTTGTCAGGGTGTTTGAGAACGGCAAGACCAGCAAGCGCTCCGGCAAGTATTCTTTCTGGATAGAGGATAAGAACTATTGCTGCTCGGTGCTGGCCGATGTTGACGGTTTCGATTCCCTCGAAGAGTTGTTCTGGACGGTTCGCACCTATTTTCTGGTGCTGGAAACATCGGCTGGGATTTCGTTCCTCAGCAAAGACCTCAGAATCTGTGACAAGCTGAAGAAGGAGGCGAAGAAATCCGACCTCTCGATGTTTGGCCACGTTGAGAATGAGGCTTACGTGTTGAATTATTAAGGAAGAAGACATAAGGATAAGACAACGAATTTAACGAATTAAACGAATTGTTTTATGGAAGCAACAGTAAGAATTCTGAATCNNGAAAGAGCAGATAGGGCAGATAAATATTTAACATAGCTATTTCAGCCATTTCAGCCATTTCAGCGGGACCAAAAAAAACAACAAAATTATGAACTGTAATAAAGAAATTGAATATGGTTAACGTTATTTAGCACTTGAGGCTAATACGTTCCCTCTCATGGGGGCTTCTCGCCCCCACACCCCTCGGTGTTTTCAGGTATTAGTTTTTCTAACCTGATACACTTCGGGATAATGCAGGAGTTACTTCTTTGAAGATATGTAACCATCGACATAGGGTTTCTCCTGAGTGACAACGGCAAAAGCCTGTCGGATGAGTTTATTTGCTACGGCAATGACAGCGACTTTCCCAGGCTTGCCATTAGACCGCAAACGGTCATAACAGGCTCTGCATTCAGTGTTACATCTTATAGAAGAGAATGCTGCCACGTAGAGCTGACTCCTCAAAGAAGAGTCTCCGTTGCGGTTGATGTGACCTTTGAAATTGACTGAAGTACCGGACTGCTGATAAGTCGGCGACAATCCCAGATGACGGGTGAGTTGCTTGGCATTATCAAAGTAAGTGAAGCCGCCAGTGGCCATGATGAGTGCAGCAGCAAGGGTGATGCCTATGCCTTTTACAGAGGTGAGCAAATCCATCTGCTTCTTGTACTCGGATTTGGCAAGAGATGCAAGATCTTCTTCGAGGTCTTTAATCTGTTTCTCAAGGAAGGCAATGGTCTTCTCGACCGATTTCCTACACTTGGCATCAAAGAACGGCAGTGCCTCCATAGAGCCTTTGAGGTTCCTTGTGGCAATGAGTTGTTTCTTGAGCTGGCGGATGACAGTGCGCTTCTGCTTCAAGGTGAGAATGGCATCACTGCGGAGCTTGTAGGGCGCAGGCTGCATCTTCTCTCCATAGAGAGCAATCAGACGGGCATCTATCTCATCCGTCTTGACGGTGGATAGCATTGCACGGGCGAAGTTCTTCACTTTAAGAGGATTCTCCAGACTTGTCGTAATACCTGCCTCTGAAAGCAGATAGACAAGCAGAGCACTGTAATTGCCTGTCGCTTCCATGACACAGTGGTGCTCATCCTTGGAGATAGTCCTGATGAACTCATGAATACCCTTGGTGGTGTTCTTGAATGTCTTCGTCTTGCTGTTCTTGTCTGGAGAATAAGCGACAACGAAAGAGTCCTTACTGACGTCGATACCAATGTAAGTCATAACATTAACATTTTAAATAATATGCAACATCGAAACATCTTGGAGCCATCATTGCAAATGCGGGGTCAAAGCCCAGTGAACTGTCCGGATTCGGATGTTAAGGAGTGGGGGCAGAACATAACTTACTGTCTTATGACGAATGAAAGAGCGGCCTTATTCCACTTCCTTGATGTTGTTAACGAGTGCAAATATAAGAAATTAATTTGAATATACAATGGAAGACGTAAAGAAACGTAAGTGCATCAGGAGTTTCAAGTCGAATACTCGTGTTTTCGACGACGACTCTATCGAGGTGACGCCGCAAGAGAAGGGTGAACCCTCGCAGAAGGATGTCAAGAAGGTGGGCCGTTCGAAGCGTTACGCCACGACTGGCAAGAATCCACTGACATGTATTGAACTGAAATGTCCTGAGGATGTGCCTGACAAGGCGGCCTATTTCCACAAGGAGTTGGATAAGCTGACGAAGGACATTCAGATTGAGAAGCCCGAACTGCCAGACGGCGAGTTCCTGGTGAACAAAGACAGCCTGAAGGTGTGTCTTGTTAAAGGTGAGCACCCCCAACTGATGGCTTGGCTCACATTCGAGGTTGAAGGAGTATTGGACGTAAGGAAACAGTTATACCAACTTACAAGTGAGATTGACAAATGTTTTGTTATCAATCAGGATTTAATGACCCAACAAGGGTAGTCAGTAAAGAACAGTTTTGGGCGCTCGTCAGGGCGTCTGAAACTGTACGTAAGGTACGTGAGGGGCGCGAGGCACTGACACGCGGTGACAAGGCTACCTACGACAGGCGCAAGAAAGGTCTGCCACTGATGATATTCATCGGCACCTTCGACGTGTCGGAACGGACCATCGAGAACAAACGGACTGGTGAGAAACGGACGTTGGCAGGCCGTTGGCGCAACCAGAAGCACGTCAAGCTGAACGGATTGGTGGTGGCCGACTATGACCACTTGGATAGCCTCACCCCCAACCCCTCTCCAAAGGGCGAGGGGAGTAAAAAGACTATGCGGGAGATATGGGATGAGGCGTATGCGAAGTTGTCAGACGAGGACAAGGCGCGTATCCTGCTGGTGTATGTCACACCATCCGGCGAAGGACTGAAGGTGGTTTTCATGGCTGACGTCAATGCGGGAAACCTCATTGACAACCAGAAGGATTTTTCTGCTAAGCTGGGGTTGCCGCTGGATGAATCGTGCAAGGACGGTTGTCGCGGAGCCTTTATGACTACGGAAGAAGACATTATCCTGCTGGATGAGCGAATTTTCAGCTACGAGAATGCGGAGTATGGCGAGAGGTACAACGAGGCATACCACGAAGGAAAGTCGCAGGCTACGGCAACAAACACGAAGCAGGTTTTAGCGAACACGAATCTCACTAATCTCACGAATGAATACAACGGTGTGCCATACGCCAAGATTATTGAGGCTTGGTTGGATGGCGTGAATCTGGATAAGAACCGCCATAACACGCTGACGGAGTTGGCAAGCCACTTGCGGTATCTGATTGGTAAGAACCCGAAGAAGATTACTGAGGTGGTGATGTCTTTGCCTTGGGTGCAAGACCTTGCAGCAGAGGGTGAGGATGTGGCTGGTACCGTCAGTTCTGTCATGGGCTGGCGCTATAACGAGAGGAAGCCTGACAAGCTTCGTGAGGCTCTTGAAAAGGTGGGTGCTTTGGAGCAGAAAACGTCTGTTTCTGCCAGTGCTGCCGATGATATCTATGCAGCAATGCCGTTAGATAAGTGGGCAGAAGAGTTGCAGGAAATGGCAGAGTACTATCCTTGTATGAAGGAACTGTTTCTGAATGCACATCCGCACAAGTTGCCTGCGATTCTTTTTTCTTCTGCGGCGTTGTTCGGCACGTTGATGACAAGGGCTTATTATCATTTTTGGTATGAGCCGGAAATCATTCGCCGACTGAATTACTGTGTGTTCATTATTGGTGATCCGGGTGCCGGTAAGAATATTGTGGAGAAGTTCTACAAGAAGATTGCCGACCCGATGATTCAAGCCGATCAATGCCTGATTGATGCGGTGAACCGCTACAAGGACGGCAGGACGGAACGAACCACTTCGACGAAAGCACAGAAGGGCGAGGCGTTGAAACGCCCTGTAGTTGGCATCCGTGTTCACCCAGCCCGAACCGCTACTGGTGAGTTTATTCGCCACATGCAGGCTGCTGTAGAGAACATTCAGGGACACCCGATGAACCTGCACATGTTTTCGTTTGATGCCGAGTTGGATAACGTCACCAAGAACAACAAGGGCGGCGACTGGAAGGACCGCGAAATCCTCGAATTGAAAGCTTTTCATAATGAGGAGGACGGCCAGATGTACGCTAACCAAGAGTCCATTACCGGTATGTTCAACGTGTTCTGGAATTTTATCTATACCGGCACGCCGTATGCCTTGCATCGCAAGGTGAATCAGCGAAATTTCGGTACTGGTATGAGCACCCGACTGGCTGTTATTCCATTGCCCGATAAGGGTATGGCGCAGCGACATCAGAAGGTTGATCCAAACTCCAATGAAGCACTCAGAACGTGGGCTTATCGTCTGGATAAGGTGGAGGGCGAACTGCCCATCGAACCATTGAACGACGAGACCTTCGACTGGCAGTCAAGCCACTTGGAGATTGCGGAGTTCAACGGCGACAAAGCAGACCGCACGCTTTTGAAGCGAATCCCGTACTACGGTATCGGAGTAAGCCTTCCGTTCATTCTGATGCGTCATTGGGAAGAGTGGCAGGAGTCCAAGACGCTGACAATGGATGATACTGACAAGCGGCTCTGTCGCCTGGCAATGGACATACAATACCGCTGTCAGCAGTTCTTCTTTGGCGAAATGGCCTACAACTACTTTGCCGACCAGAACAAAGAGTTCGTACAGCGTCGCCGTACAGGTCGCTACGAAGAATGTTTCCGCAAACTGCCCGATGAATTCAAGACCCAGCAGTTCATGGACGTGTTCGGATGCTCTCAGCAAGCCGCTTCGCGTGCCATCACCCGATTCCGCAACGATGGGGTGATAGAGGTGGTGAAATACGGCATCTATAAGAAGGTGGTGAGTGAGTTGCCGTAAGGCACTTACTCACTTACTCAGTTACTCACTTCGGACATTTGGAAAAATAAAAATGAAGATTATGACAAACGTAGAAATTAATAAGCAAGTTCGCTTATCGCCACACTTTACTTTAGGTGAAATGTGCAAGACGAGTGCGAAGACCGCTGATGGGAACATCCCTTCGCACGTACATATCGAGAATTTGAAGCGACTCTGCGGGTGGTTGGAGATGCTTCGCAGTGAGTATAATAGGCGGTATGGAAGCCTCACCCCCGACCCCTCTCCGAAGGGCGAGGGGAGTGAATACAAAGAGGAACCGATTATCATCAATTCTGGCTATCGTTCTGAGGCGGTGAACAAGGCCGTGGGCGGTGTGGCTGGGTCAAACCATCTGACGGGTTGTGCGGTGGACATCCACGTGCTGGGTAAGGAACAGGCGATACGCTATGCGTGTATACTCCTTGACATCGCAGATGAGTCGCAGGAGGACTTCGACGAGCTCCTGATAGAGCAAAGCGCTAAGAGCCTCTGGATTCACTTCGCCGTGCGTCCCTCTAGCAATCGCAGAAAAATACGGTTGATGAAAGGGTAGGTGAGTCTGGCAGTTTATAAAAACAAATAACCCTGTAAGTCATTGACTTACAGGGTGTTGTTTGTAGTCGATAGGGGAATCGAACCCCTATGCCAAGATTGAGAATCTTGTATCCTAACCATTAGATGAATCGACCGAGTGGTGAGCGTAATCAAGCATGCTTATCAATTTCAGTCCCGAAGGCCTTTATAGCGAGTGGTACCACTACGTTGATGCTACAGGAGAGATAGATCGGATTAAATTGCTGTAAGATTTTGAATGATTTGAAGATTTCTCGCCGAAAGGCGACTATTATCGAAAAAAAATGTGTAACTTTGCAGCCAAATTAACAACATAAACAAAAATAATATGGTACAAAGAATTTTACTCAATCATTACCTTGCGCGGACGGCTGGCATGCTGTCAGGCGCACGGCGAGGGGCTATGATGCTCATCGCAACACTCCTGTTTACCCTGGCCGCACAGACGGCGTGGGCAACTGACGTGAAGTATATCGATAAGAACGGCAACACAGCCTACTGCACGAACTACACCGTGCTTGACAACACCATGACGACGATTTCTGCGGGCTGGTACGTGGTGAACAGCGACGTCACATTCAGCGGCAACCTCTCTACCAATGCCGACGGCGAGGTGTACATCATCCTCTGCGACGGAGCGACACTGACGGCAAACAATATAGTATTCGATTACTCCAACCATCTTTATATCTACGGCCAAAGCCATGGCACGGGTACTGCCAGCATCAGTTATATTGAGGCACGCAACTCACTCCAAATCTGCGGTGGAATTATCAATGTCACCGGCGAAATCACCAGTCCAACAGGCAGCGTTGGCATCTATGGCGGCACAGTCACAGCCGCACAAATCAGTGGCAAATATAATCTCACATTCACTGGCGGCACAATCACCGCCGGCAGTCTTACCGCCGATGAAGGATCTATCAAACTTGGCGGTGCCACTGTAAAAGCCAACAGTTACAGTGCTCATAATGGTGTCACCATTACTAACGGCATAACTTACTATGACGGTACGGGAGCCAGTTACACTGAAGGCAACCTCACTTCCGATCAGATTTCCGCCATCAGGGGCAAGACATTGCGGACGTATGACTACCGTAGCGGCACGTGCGGAAAGGACGATCCTGCCACCGGCGATGTGGATGAAAGCCAAAACGTGACGTGGATGTTAACCGGTAACACCCTCACCATCAGCGGCACGGGCGCAATGGCGGATTATGCAGAAGCTAGTGGACAGCCCTGGACTGCAATGCATAGTGACATTAATGCAATCGTTATCGAAGATGGTGTGACGAGTATAGGCAATTATGCTTTCAGTCTTTGCGAGTATGTAACCTCTGGTGTATCCATCCCCGCAAGCGTGACAAGTATTGGTAACTATAGTTTCAACTACTGTTCCATGACTTCTTTAACCATTCCATCAAATTCGTCTTTAGAGACCATTGGCAGCTTTGCATTTAACTGTGCTGGTTTTGGATCTGTCACTATCCCCGCAAGCGTGAAAAGCATCGGAAACAATGCCTTCGACGGCTCCGCAAACTTGACTACAGTTACCCTTAATAGCAACCCATTTATTGGTGAAAGTGCATTCTATAGCAGTACGGCGGTAACGATGAACCTGACGGCGAACTCAGCAGGCGGTGCTTATTGGACGACGTTCTACAATAAGAACTACAGCTTCGAGGCTGATGCAAACACGCAGGTGTTCAAGGCTGCGCTCGGTGGTACGGCATTGACACTGACGGAACTGGCGACGGACCAGATAGTGAATAAGGACAACGCCGTTATCCTGAAATCGACAGCGAGTCCCATCGTTATGACACTGACAACTGACGGCAGCAACGACTTCACGGGCAACTCCCTGCAGGGCGTAGACAATCCTGATGGAAAGACGGCTGCCGACCCAAGCACAACGTATGTTCTGAACAACGGTTCAAACGGCGTGGGCTTCTACAAACTGAAAGCTGGTAGTAAGCTCGGCGTGGGCAAGGCTTACTTGACGTATACTGGCACGACGGCTCCCGGCTTCTTCGGTCTCGACGTGGATAACGAGAACACGACAGCTATTAACGAACACGATTGCAACGCCACACTCTCAGAGAGAGAATTAAACGAATCGCACGAATTAAGTGGCGCGTGGTATACGCTGAGTGGTGTGCGCCTCAATGCCAAGCCCACACAAAAGGGATTGTACATCGTGAATGGAAAGAAAGTTATGATTAAGTAAAGGAGGACACAGCTATGATTAAAAAAGAATATATGAAGCCTTCTATGAAGGTGGTGAAGTTACAGCACAAGTGCCAGATACTGGCCGGCAGCGTTGATGCCAACGGCATGAACAATGAAATACAAGACGATGAGGTAACCGTCGGCTGGTAAAACGCCCGTTTGAGGGTGGTTTTCTGCTCGGAAATACGGATAATTCACCAATAAATCACCAAAAATCCCACGTTATAAAGCATAACGTGGGATTTGTCGTCTCTGGGAATAGCCCTAAATNNAGCCCTAAATAAAGGTGTTGCGAGAGATTTATCTTTTTATCTTTTTGTCTTTTGCAGGGCGTGCGCGGGAAAGCGCAATTTAAGCGAAAAACAAAATATATTCTCTTTTTTTTGCACATTCGCTAAGAATTCTTTACCTTTGCGCAGTAAAACTGCGCGAAGTTGCTCACGCTCGACAAAATGAGCAAGCTCTTTGCACTCGCTAAATCGCAACATTGCAACATGATTCGTCGTATTCTTTGTTACGGATTGTTGCTGTTGATGGGGCTTACGGCCTGCAGTCGGCAGCCGGACAAGGACATGGAGCTCGGAAACTCCGTGTACTATTGGCGTACGGACCTGCGGATAGACTCCACGGAACGGGCATTCCTGCGGACGTATGACATTAAAAAGGTGTACTGCCGCTATTTCGACGTGGTGCAGAACGATACCGCCACGGGGCCTGTGCCTAATGCGACGCTGACGTTTAGCGACAGCATTCCCGAGGGTGTGGAAATCATCCCTACAGTCTATATCACCGAGGATTGCATGCATCGCTGGCACAAGGGGTTGGCAGAGAAGCTGGTTAGACGAATCCGTCAGATGAACGAAACCAACGACATTGCCGGCGTCCGTGAGATTCAGATAGACTGTGACTATACGGCCAAGAGCCGCCGCACATACTACGAATTTCTCGACTCCGTGCGCAGTGCGTGGGGTGGGAGGGTGTCGACGACCATCCGTCTGCACCAGCTGTCGATGTCGGCACCGAGGGTGGACTACGGTGTGCTGATGATTTACAATACGGGTGACCCTAACAAGTTTGATGAGCGCAATCCCATTCTCGACCTGCGTGACGTGAAGCCTTATCTGCGTCACCTCAGCGACTATCCGCTGCCGTTGGCGGCTGCTTATCCCGTGTTCAGCTGGTTGCGCACCATTCATGCCGTCAACGTGGAACATACGGTGGAAGCCGACGAGATCCTGCGGGTGAAACATGCCGTCGAACAGGAGCGTCCGTCGCTCTCGGCAGCCATCATTACCTATCATTTGGATAAAGATAATATTAACAGATATAAACCAGAGACCTATGAAGAAATTTATCATCATTAGTTTGTTGACCGTTGTGTCGCTGCCCATGCTGGCCTGTGCCGGCATCGGGACGTTCAACTATTATTTGTTTAACCTTTACGACAATGACGACTTTGCCTATCGCATGGAGCGCATCACCACCAACAACTGGAAGGTGTATATGGGCCTGGGCGAAGACGACTGGTTTTGGTTCAGCGAGGAGAAGGTGACGGAGGTGGCCAAGCAGAAGAACGACGCCCTCATGCAGAGCTACGTCCACCAGCTTGCGCGTTACCTGAAGGTTTGCGACGACGTGCAGGGCGACCAGTGGAACTATCCCACCAAGGAGGAACTGGCGAAGCGCCGTACGACGCTGGAGGCTATCCGCGCCTATGCCAACACGAAGTTGCGCACGCGTCTGCGCAGTCAGCACGGACTGTTGTATATGCGTACGAACATGCTGCTGGGTAATCATGCCGAAAACGTGAAGTTCTGGGAAGAGACCGCCAGCCAGTACATCAACAGCGTCTATAAGGACATGATGCAGAACATCTACGCCGGTGCGCTCTATAAGACCGGACGGACGGAAGATGGCGTCAACATCTTCGTGGAACAAGGCGACTACCGCAGTCTGATGACCATCTACTACAAGCGCCGTTCCTATGCCGCCATCAACGAGGTGTACAATGCCAATCCCAAGGCGCGCGTGTTGCCGTTCCTGTTGCAGGACTTCGTCAACAATGCCCAGGAGGCCGACGATGCCGTCAAGTTCGATGGATTCGGCGGCAAGCTGTTTATCCGTGACATCACCAAGGCCGAGGCCCAGCAGATGATAGGTCTGTGTAAGCGTGCCGTCAGCGAGCAGAAGACCGATGAGCCTGCTATGTGGCAGACCGCTCAGGCATGGCTCGAATTTATGTTTGCCGACAAGAAGCAGGCCCAGACAGACATCCAGAAGGCTGTCACGATGGAGGGTAGCGAACGCATGAAAGACTGTGCCCGCGTCATCCGACTGTATATCGAGGGTTACCAGCGCAAGCAGAATAGCGACTTCGACAATTGGGCAGGTACTGAGATGCAGTGGCTTTACAACAAGGGTAACCGCGCCAATCCGCGTCCCGTGACCAACTACTATGAGCGCAGTTCGTATTACGACAATGCCTTTGACCGCATTGTCCAGCAGGTGATGGCCGACAAGTATAAGACCGCTCATCCGGAGGTTACCGTGGCGCTCTATAAGGTGGAGGGTTATGGTGGCTATAATACATATCTCGATACCACAACGATTGCCAACGTGCAGCAGTATAATGCCTACCTCACCGCTGCTCCCAAGACCGAGATGGACCGTTTTCTGAAGAATGCCATCCGTCAGCAGCCGCAAGAGGACGAAGCCAACGCCGAGAACGAATACAACGACCTCATCGGAACGAAATACCTGCGTCTGTGTCAGTGGGACAAGGCCATCGAGTGGCTTTCGAAGGTGCCTGTTGCCTTTTATCAGAACAAGGGTTACTCGCTCTATGCCGCCCTGCGCAGGACCAATGTCGAGCCGTGGATTGAGCGTCAGTTCCTGCGTGATGCCGAGTACTATAGCGAGGGTGCCCGCAGACTCCGCGAGAATCCCAAGCTGGTATTTGCCAAGCAGATGCAACAGTTGGAATACGGTATGAACATGCTGCAGGACAAGTCGCGCTATCAGCGTTGCTACGACCTCGCCGTACGTTATGCGCAGGCCAATTTCTCAGGCGACTGCTGGTTTATCATGCGTGATGCGAAGAGTCCGGGCTGCGATGAGGTTGAACCCAACGAAGTGGACCTTGCAGCACGTGCTCTGGATTACCTCCGCGAGGCCGCCAAGACCACAGATCCGCAGCTGAAGGAGCGTGCACTCTTTGCCCTGAGCTATGGTGAACTGCAGCCCCAGGGATTGTGGTGCTCGATGGAATGGAACAGCGACAAGGCCGAATTCGACCGCGTCCCCCAGCGTAAGAACTCGCAATGGAAAGCCTTTGCCAGTCTCGTAGAATTTGAACGTCAGAATCCTGCCGGTACCGCACGCTACGTCAGTCGTTGCGATGAGTACGATACCTTCATCAAGGCTTACAACAAGAAATAAAAATTTAGGGGGCTCAATTTGAAGCCCCCTGATTCTTTGAGAATATTTTCTGCAGGTTTACCCACGAACTCTTCTTGTCCTTTCTCACGAGTCGTGCCCTTTCCACCAGCATCACCTCAGGCAGCTTATTGATCCTGCCGTTTTTGTTTGATGCGTCGAGGTAGAGGTTGCCGCCCGACGGCATGATGACAGCCACGATGAACGTTGAGAGTTTGGTAAACGACGGGAAGTTATAGGGTAGCATTCCCAGGTCGCGCGTTCTGAGTACAACGGGTGCAGTCGTCAGTCCTACGGTATTCATCGACTGGATGAGCAGCAAGTTGATGTCGGCATTCGAACCCTCGCCTTTCTTTACGGTCTCTGAGGTTTCCGCAGGGCTCAGTGTGTATTTGCCGTTCCATTTTACCTTGCTCATGACCAACTTATAAACTGCTGCCGTACGCTCGCGCAGGTCGGTGATCTCGTCAATCTTTGCTGCCTTCAGCTCGTCGGCCAGCGGGCTATGGTCATTCAGGTGAATGCCCAAATCGTCCGATGTCAGTATCATTTCGTCTATCTGGTCCCACGTTTTGGCAAAATCCATCTGACTCATACCACGCAGACGGTAGGTTTTCAGTTCGGCGGTGATGCCGGCCCAGTTGTCTTGAACGTTCCATGTAGAATCGTCCTTCGGCATGCCCATCAGGTCGCGACCAATATAGATGTAGTGGTTGGTGTTTACCGTCATGGGCTTGGCCAGCGGGTCGCTCTCCACCTTGTAGGTCATGCTTCCCTGCGTACAGGTGTAGGTCAGTCGCTGGATGCCGTGGTCTTCGATGTTGAATATCAGGTAGTTCGGAATGTTCATGTCCAGCTTGGCAAAAACCACGGGGATTTCCCACTGTGCATACCAGTCGTGCAGTTCCCAGAAAATCTGGCTGTGGATGGTGTATTCGTATTCAATGACCGTACCTTCCTTCACGTTCGGCACGGTAAACTCCAACTGATAGTTATGTTCGTCAATCTGCTTCGTTGCGATGCTGCTCTTCTTCATGCTTGTCTTCGCAACCTTGCTGCCTTCCAGATTGAAGGCCGTAGCCTTGACATTCTCCACGTTCTCGTCGGCATCGGTACCGAAGACACTTTCCGACATCGAGCCGGACTCTTCGCCGAAGTAAGAATCACCGCTCATACGGTTCATCGGAATGGTAGCAAACGACGTGCGCAGTCCACCGATGTTGTTGCCCACGGACATGAATTTCTTGTAGGGCACGACAACCTTTGCAAAGCGTGTTCCGCTGGGTTTCAGCACCTTGATGCGCATCTTCTCGCGATAGTCTACCAGATAACTGTTGGTCTGCACCGTGTATTCCACTTCGGTCAGTCGGCACAGCACTACGGCTTCGGCATTCGGTTCGGCATCGTACACGGTCATCTGCATTTCTTCCTGGGTTGGTTTACCCCATTTCATGTTCACGTCGGCTGCACTGGCTGTTGCAAACGGAAACGCCAGCAGCATGAATAGATAAAGTAAGTTTAGTTTCATCTTGATAATTAGTTTTAATATTGTTGATTCTTTTTATTG
>LXOW01209998.1_pt1 | contig 21454 bp, 22 predicted proteins | sample 1368591 | NCBI WGS metagenome assembly LXOW01 (sample SAMN04884650, study PRJNA319009) | bovine gut metagenome | isolation source: Cow rumen | host: Bos taurus | place: Italy: Legnaro (PD) | collected 2014-07-09
GCCTTCAGCTCGTCGGGTTTTCCCATAATGCTTCCGGGAACGTTGGCGTCGCCCGCCACATGCGCCTTGCAGGCTACCGCCGGCACGCCGTCCACCTCCACATCGCCCTCGCCACCGGTGGTGAGCATCAGTCCATAGAACGACTGCCGCTGTACAGGGGCGAACGTCTTGCTGTTGCGGATGGTGTCGAGTGTGACGATATCCACCAGCAGCTCATCGCCGTATTTGCGCTTGTGGAATTTTATGACGGGAATAGTGTCGGCCATAGCCTGATTTTAATTTGCAAAAATACTCATTTTTAGTATTGGTAGCCATAGAGATAATTGTTTCATCGCCTCAATTCTATAATCATAGTCTTGCCTTTAGTTCTGCCTTTACCTTTTCCAAGTCGCTACAAGATAATATCGGCATAAGTTTTTCTATTTCCTCGATACTTTTGTCCCACCACTTGAACTGAAGCAATAGCTCTATCAGTTCGTCATCGAAGCGTTTCCTGACGACTTGGCATGGATTCCCAACAGCGATAGAATAAGGCGGAATATTCCTCGCTACAACGGAGTTTGCGCCGATAATGGCTCCGTCGCCGATATGAACACCTGGCATCACGGTTACGTTCTGACCTATCCAAACATCATTGCCGACAACAGTATCACCTTTCAGTGGCAACTCATCTTTTACCACATTCTTGATGAAGCAGAGTCTTGGGAGATTCGGGTTAGGAAACGCTTCGTTTGGGTCGGGTCTGTTTTTTATACTCATAAATTCTGATTGTATTCAACCTGTTTATCGGTGCAAAAATAAGCATTATTTTTCAATCCTAGCGAAACAAACACCGCCGCAAAGGTCAAGAAAAACCCTTGCGGCGGNNTCCCATCACCTTCCTGAATACAAACATCTCATCATCCTCGCTCCAGTTGCCAACTTCTTCTTCGGGGATAGTGGGACCGTGGTGGTGTTTGTTCCAGAACTCCACGATGTGGAAGCCGCAGCGGTTGACATAGAAATGGATGTTGCGCTTCTCGAAATAGGGTGTGATGGTCTCCCAGACCTTGATTTCGGGATGCATGGCCTCGACGGCTTTCCATGCAGCCTGTCCGATGCCTTTGCTGTGGGCTTCGGGGCTAACGAATAACAATTCCAATTCACCCTCAGCTTTTTCTCGGTCTATTTTCAACACCACACCGCCGACCTTTTCGCCATCCAAAAGAATGCAGTAAGCTTCGGCGTTCTCACTATCGATGGAGTCCTCAATAGTGGCACGAGAGATGATTTCTCCGTCCTCTTCGTAATGATCGTCGCGCATTCCAAACTCTTGAGTGGCACCGTATTTGAATGCCCATTGGTTGTCGCGGATGAATTGCTCGCGGTCATCGGGCTGCAACGGTGCGAGAGTGATATTGGGCTGATTTGTTTTCTTCATATCATTCAATGTTTTGCAATTATGCATAATGGTAACGGTTTCTGTATTTCCGTAGCATCATGAGCGATAGTCCAAGCGCCAGTACCTCCGCGCAGAGAATGGCGAACCAGATGCCGTCAACACCGAATAAGGCGGGTAGGATGAACACCGCAGAGGTCTCGAACACCAGCGCGTTCATCGTGGCGATGAAAGCCGAGACCTTGCCGTTGTTCAAGGCGGTGAAGAACGAAGAGGCATAGAAGTTGAAGCCCACCAGAAGATAGGAGAGCCCATAGATACGGAAGGCCTTGCAAGTCAGAGCGTAGAGTTCTGGATCATAGCTCACAAAGAGTTTGGTAAGCGGTGCCACGGTCAGCTGTAGCGTCACCGTGAGTACCACACCCATCACGGCAATCACATTGAGGTTGCGGCGAAACACGTTGCGCAGCTCGGCGTGGTTCTGTGCCCCATAGTTGTAACTTACGATGGGCGCAGTGCCATTAGCGTAGCCGAAGAAAACCGCAAAGAAGATGAACTGCACGTACATAATGACCCCGTATGCCGCCACACCGTCTTCTCCGATATACTTCATCAACTGATAGTTGTAACACATTGAGAGAATGCTGCCCGAAATGCTGGCGAAGAACTCACTCATACCGTTGGCAACCGACTGCAACAGTGCTTTTCCATCCCAGACCGGACGGACAAAGTGCAATGGTGTTTTGTTTGGAAGAATGAAGAAGAGCAGCGGTGCCGCGCCACCAACCGTCGAGGCGATGAAGGTGGCCCATCCTGCGCCACTCAATCCCATACCGCAAACTACGATGAGCAGATAATCGAGCAGGATGTTGAGCACACCTGCAATCACGGTGAACACTAATCCCAACTGGGGCCGTTCGGCAGTCACCAGAAACTCCTGGAACAAGCCTTCCAGAATGAAGAACGGAAGAGCCAGCAACATGATACGACCATATAGCAGACAATCCTCCATCATAGTGGCATCGGCACCGAGGAATAGGGCGATACGTTCCAAAAACACGATGCCCAAGGACCCGAATATCACACCGGATGCGAAACAGGCCACGATGAGCATAGAGAAGATGCGGTTGGCCTTAGGATGGTCGCCTTCTCCGAGTGTCTTGGCCACCAAAGCACTTCCGCCTGTGCCCAACATTGAACCCACCACACCAATCAGAAACAGAAACGGCATCATCAGGTTGACGGCAGCAAAAGGTGTCTTACCCACGAAGTTGGATACGAAAACGCCATCCACCACGCTGTAAATCGAGGTGAAAATCATCATCGCGATAGTCGGCATGGTAAACCGCAGCAGTTTACGATAGCCGAAATGGTCGGACAATTGGATGGGTTGCTTGTTTTTCATTTTATTCTGGACAAATTGCTTTATAAAGATTGATGAAACTTTGTTGCGTCTCAAGCCAATCGGTGGTCTGCTGGAGCTGTGCATCGAGCCAGGCACTCTGGGCGATCAGGACCTCCAGGTAAGTTGTGTGGGCGTATTGCATATTCAGTTTGCTGTTTTCGTATGCCTTTTGAGCCGCCTCAACTTGCAAAAATCGTGCCTCCTCTCGGGTGTGGCAAGCATGGCAGTCGGCCAGTGCGTCACGAACCTCTCCACCGGCCACGAGCAATGCTTTCTCAAAGGCGATTTGTGCCTGTTCCTGCTGCGATTTTGCCACTTTCAAGTTGGCTTTCAGCTTCCCCATCGCAAAAAGCGGCTGCACTAGTGTACCGATGGCGTTGAGCATCAATTTGGCGGGGTTGATGATTTCGCCCAAATTGTTGGTCCATCCTGCACTACCGCTGATGGTGAAAGTGGGATAAAACTCCGACCGGGCCACTTTCACATTGCTGAAGGATGCCCGAAGCCCGTATTCCGCCGCCAGAACATCAGGACGGGAAGCCAAGGACTCCAAAGGAATGGTTTGTTCTGTGTCCATCAGAATGCCTTGCACTTCCTCCCAAGAGGCGCGTGCAATAGTGTCCGGTTGGCGGTTGAGCAGCAGACAAAGGGCAGTTTCCGCTTTCTGAATCTGCGCCTTGAGAGTGGGTAGTGTGGCCACCACACTTTGATAGGCCGCTTCCGCCTGATTGACATCAGCCTCGTTTTGCTGGCCGACCTCTTTCAACGCCCGAAGCACCCGCAGGTTTTCCTCTTGGACACGAACACCCTCCTGTGTGACGGCCAGTTGCCGGTCAAGCACAATCAGGGTGTAATAGGCATTGGCAACATCGGCAATCAGTTGGATCTGTGCATATTTCAACTGCTCCGATTCCTGCTGTACCTGAGCTTTGACTACCTCTTTTTGGAAATGCTGCTTGCCACCGAAATTCAGTTCCCAACTCATCGTGACGGGCAAATCGTAGGTGAAAGTGGCGGGAGTGTTTTGTGCTTTTGAGGCGGAGGCGGATGGAACTAATGAGATGTTCGGCAGATAGCCCAATTTCGCTGCTTTTAACATCGCCTCCGACTGTTCCAGCGACAGCTTCGCCGTACGCAGGTCACTGTTCTTTTCCAATGCTTCACAGATGTAGGACTGCAGCAATGTGTCGGGGAAGATTTGTTGCCAACTTTGGGCAACAAGTATTTCCGACCAAATTGCGAAGACTAATAGGCAAACAAGTCTTTTCATAGTATATCCTCCTTTCTTTCAACGGGTTTGAATCGTTCCTGCACCTTCTGGAATACCGTAAACAAAGCCGGCACGGTGATAAGCAGCCCCAGAGTGCCGAAAAGCATGCCGCCCACCACGCAAACACCGATGGTGCGGCTGCCGTTGGCTCCTGCACCCGTAGCGAACATCAGGGGCAGCATGCCGAAAATCATCGTCAGCGAGGTCATCAGGATGGGACGCAGACGCTCCTTTGCACTCTGCAGGGCGGCATCACGGATAGACAATCCCTTTAACTGGCCCTGCGAGGCATATTCCGTAATCAGGATGGCGGTCTTCGCCAGCAGACCCACCAGCATGATGAGACCAATCTGCATGTAGATGTTGTTTTCTACCCCGAAGAGCTTGGCAAACAGCAAACTGCCCGCCAACCCGAAGGGCACCGTCAGCATTACCGCTAATGGGATGAAGAGGCTTTCGTACAAAGCCACCATCACCAAATAGACGAACAACGCGCTGATGATGAAAATGATGACCACGCGGCCTGAAGTACGGCTCTCCTCGCGGGTGATGCCGCTAAATTCGACACTGTAGCCCACTGGCAACTCTTTTGCTGCCACTTCTTGGATGGCTTTGATGGCGCTACCCGTGCTGCTACCCTGCGCCACGTTGCCGCTCACATCGATGCAGCGGAACATGTTGAGGCTGTTCAGGGTTTGCGGCATGTACTCTTTCGTAAGTGTGATGAACTGGCTGATAGGCAGCATGTTTCCATCTTCTGAACGGACGAAGAGCTGGTTGATCGATTCGGGGCGGATGCGGTCAAACGGACGCAGCTGAGAGGTGACCTGATAGACCTTGCCGTACTTGTTGAAGTTGGAGATGTAGTCGCCACCCAGGTAGGCACCCAACTCGTTGAGCACCGTGGAGGGTGAGACGCCCGCTTTCTTGCAGCGCGAAACGTCCACATCTACACGGTATTGCGGGTAGTTGACATCGTAGTTGGAATAGATGTCGCCAATTTCGGGACGTTGGCTAAGCTTCTCCAAAAAACGGTCAGTAATCTCTTTCAAGGTGCGGACATCCATGCCGTTGCGGTCTTGCACCGAGAACTCGAAACCGCCACCACCACCGTAACCCTCGATCATGCCCGGCTCCATGGCAAAGGACTGTGCCTCACGCTCCTGTTCCAATATTTCATTAATCTGTTCTATTACACCCGTGGAGGTGTTCTCGTAGCCCTTACGCTGTTTCCAGGGCTTCAGCTGCACAAAGACTTCTGCGCCATTGCTTCCCGCGCCGACACCCACCACGCCGCCTACCGCCTCGACGGCTGGCAATTGCTGAATCTGGTCGCTGACGCGGTTCATCACCTCGCGGGTCTTCTCCATCGTGTAGCCAGCAGGCGTATTGATTTCCACGAAAATATTGCCCATATCTTCGTTAGGCACGAAGCCCGTAGGAACAATCTTGAACAGCACCATCATCAACACCGCGGCCACGGCCACGCTGCCGGCCACCACCCATTTGCGACTAAGCAGCCAATGGACTATGTCGGTATAATGCATTAACAAAGAGGAGAAGGTCGTCACGTAGGCTTTCTTGATGCGGGCTGTGAACCTATGCCTGTTTTCTTCAGAAGGTTTCAAGAGCAATGCGCTTAACGCTGGTGCCAACGTCAGCGCATTGATGAACGAGATGCCCACAGCCACCGCCATCGTCAGGCCGAATTGCTTGAAGAAGATGCCCGTGGTGCCGCCCATGAACGACACAGGGATGAAGATGACCATAAACACCAAGGTCGTGGTGAACAGTGTGACAGCCAACCCTTTCATGGCATCAACAGAGGCTTGGTATGATTGTTTGATTGTATGATTGTTTGAGTTTTTGACTGCGTCAGCACTCAGGCAATCAGACAGTGACACATTTAAGCAATCAAGTCGGGCTTTCACCGCCTCTACTACCACGATGGAATCGTCCACCACCGTGCCAATGACCAACACCAACGCAAAGAGCGTCAGCAGATTGACAGAAAAACCTGCTACCTTCATAAAGGCAAAAGTGCCGATGAGCGACACCACGATGCCGATGGCGGGAATCAGCGTGGCGCGGAAGTCCTGAAGGAAGAAGAAGACCACCACCAATACCAACAAAATGGCGATGATGAGTGTCACCACCACTTCGCGGATGGAGGCAAAGAGGAAGTCGTTGGTGTTGTCGAAGGTGACGATTTTGATGTCCTTGGGTAACGACTGCTCCACCTCACGGATGAGCTTGTCGATTTCGAGGTTGATTTTGGTGGCGTTGGAGCCTGCCACCTGATGCACCGCGCCCATCACGCCAGGATGCCCGTTGATGCGGTTGGTGAAGGCATAGTCTGACTGCCCTAACTCAATGTCGGCCACATCTTTCAGTCGTAGTTCCTCGCCAGTGGGGAGTGAGGTGATGACCAGATTCTCAAACTCGGAAATCTCGGTTTTGCGTCCCGTGTACCTTAGCGCATATTGGAACACATTGTCGGAGTTCTCGCCCAAGGCACCCACTGAGGCCTCGATGTTTTGCTCGGCCAGCACCGCGCTGATGTCGCTCGGCATGAGGCCATGACGCGCCATCACATCGGGTTTGAGCCAGATGCGCAGGGCGTATTGTGCGCCCCATACCTCCACCTTGCCCACGCCGTTGATGCGCAGGATAGCGGGTCGCAGATTGTTGTAAAAGTAGTTGCTTAGGAAGTTCTCGTCGTAGGTGCCATTGGGACTCTCCAAAGCGATAATGCGGAGCTGTCCGGGTTGCTGCTTCTCGGTGGAAACGCCGATTTGCAGCACCTCGGCGGGCAGCTGACCCTGTGCTTGAATCACACGGTTCTGCACGTTCACCGCTGCCATATCGGCATTGGAACCCTGTTCGAAATAGACCGTGACGCTCGCTGAACCATTGCTCGCCGACGACTTCATGTAAGTCATGCCCTCCACGCCGTTGATGGCCTCCTCCAAGGGCGTCACCACGCTCTTCTGCACCGTTTCCGCACTCGCACCCGGATACGATGCCCACACATTGATGGTGGGAGGTGCAATATCAGGATATTTTTCCACCGGCATCGAAGTGAGCGCAATCACACCCAACGCCACAATGAACACGCTGATGACGATGGAGAGTAAGGGTCTGTCAATAAAGGTTTTGACGGTCATAAGGTTTCAGGTTTCAGGTTTTAGGTTTTAGGTTTTAGGTTTCAATTATCAATTATCAACTCTCAACTATCCTCGTTCCTTCTTTTACAAAACCCGCGCCTTTGGCGATGATGACCTCGCCAGCCTTCAAACCATCTGTCACCACATACGACTTGCCGTCGGTGGTGCGCTCCACCTGAATCATGCTGGTAACTGCTTTGCCGTCCACCACTTTCACCACATAGACCTTGTCTTGGATGTCGTAGGTGGCCTCCTGCGGGATGACGATGGCGTTGTGAAGTTCGGTGGGAATCACGATTTTGCCTGTACCGCCGCTGAGCAGCATTCCGTTGGGATTGTCGAAGCGGGCGCAGACAGAGACGGCTCCTGTGCGCTCATCCACCACGCCGCTGATACTCTCCACACGGCCGGTTTGCTCGTAAAAAGCGCCGTTGGGCAGTTGCAACCGCAGTTCGGGCATCTGCTTCACCGCCTCTTCCAGACTTTTGTGTTCGGAAAGGTATTGCATCACCCTGCTCTCCGTCATCGAGAAATAGACGCGCATCTGTTGGTTGTCGGCCACCACGGTGAGACCGTCCTCCATGGAAGGCCCCACAAGGTCACCCTTGCGGTAAAAGATTCGGCCCACCACACCATTGGAAGGACTGCGTATCTCGGTATAGCTGAGGTCGTTGCGGGCAGAGGTGAGCGCCGCTTTTGCTGCCGCGAGGTTGGCTTTCGCCACATTGAGGTCGCTCTCGGCAAACGACAGTTCAAGGTCGGAAATAACCCCCTTCTGGCGAAGCGTTTTCTTGCCGTCGTATTCCAGTTGGGACCGATTCAATGCCGCCGTCATCATCTGCACATTGGCATTGGCTGACTCTACAGCCGCACGGTAGGTGGCATCATCTAGACGGAACAACAGTTGTCCTTCCTTCACACGTTCGCCCTCCTTCACATATACGCCCATCAGATGCCCTTCCACACGAGGGATAATCTTGATGTCCTGATTTCCCTGAATGGAAGCCGGATATTCCGTTTCCAGCGTGTAATCCTGCGCCGTTACCGTAAGCAGTTCGTGGCTTTCGGGCCCGTTTTGCTCCTCTTGCACTTTATTCTGGCACGACACCATTAGCAACAAAACGTTCGTCAGTATTATTAATCTTCTGATTTTCATATATTTGTAAAAGTTTATATCATTCATAATCCACAATGCAAAAATAGCAGGTTGGAAAGGAACGGAGGTGTATAATGATGAACCAATATTGTATAATTTCGGAACTTTTTGTATTTTTGCCGCATGAATTACGCCATCCATCAATACAACCATTCAACGCCCATCGTCAAAACCGAGCTTTCGGAGTTTTGGCTATGCCGCATACAAAAAGGTACAGTCACTGTTTCTTTTGAGCAGGAGAAGTATAAAGTATTGGCTGACTCGGTTTTCGTAATCCCAGAAGGAGTGCAGTTCAAGGTGGTTTCCTCCTCGCGTGACATGAGGATGGAAGTCCTTGTATTTGACGAACCGCTAATGAATGTGGTGTATTCTTTGCTAGGTGCAGAGGCTGATTTCGGCACGCTGGAAATGGTGTTTTGGTCAGACAAAACGTTAGAGGAGCCTTTCAACCGAATGCTTGCCGCTGACTATGAATTGCTTCGTGTGGCCATTGAACAGCCTAAACTTGTCGCCCGAAACAAGATGATTACAGCTTTGTTGGTGCATCTGTTGCTGAGCCTCTACAACGCCTCCGACAGTCCCGAAAAGCCTTTGCAAAGCGACAACAGCAAGCGTTCTCGCCAACTTTTGAATCGTTTCTTCGAGCTGGTCAGCGAAAACATCCTTTCAGGAGAGCGTACCATAACGTTCTATGCTGACAAACTCTGCGTTTCAGAACGTTATCTTTTCAAAGTTTGCAAGAAGGAGACGGGTAAAACGCCCAAAGACCTTATCAATGAGTTTCTGATTGGCCAAATCAAAAACGCTTTGCTCACTACCGAGATGACCCATCAGCAGATTGCTGACCAGTTCAACTTCCCCGACCAGTCAGCCTTCGGGCAGTTCTTCAAGCGGCAAGAGGGAATGTCGCCATCAGAGTGGCGGCAGAGGTACAGGTAAATGTCATTCGAACGGAAAATAAAATCGCCGCAGAAGGTCACGAAAACCCTTGCGGCGGTCAATTGTTGATAGATTGATACGTTATTTAGAATCCCTCTTTTAAGAATTTTCTCAACGACAGGTGTGTAATGCCGTTTTCGTCGCGTTGTGTCAAGAGCGGAGTGGCGCTGATGACGTATTTCGGATGGTTGTCGCGGATTTTCTCCAATGGGCCGAACTCACGGTCGCGGGTGATGTATTTTGAGATGCTGTTGGCCGAAGTGAGTTTGCCAGTGGTGTCAGCGTAGAAGACGATAAGGTTGTTCAAGAACGGAATGTTGCGGATGTCGTGCCGCTCGATGATGTCCTTTACCACATAGCTTTTGCCCACACGACGGGCCCCGACGATGGCTATGATATTGCCTTTTCCAATCCAAGAGTCCACAATATCAGCGTAATACCTTCTTGTTAATACTTCCATATCTTTACTTTTTCAAAGTGCAAAGATAATAAAATTTATTGTCTTAGCGCAATAAAAATTCTATTTCTTTGAATTTTATTGTTTGTGGACAATAAAAATATACCGTCGCAAAGGTTACGAAAGTCCTAGTTGCGGTCAGTTCCATCCTTCCATACGTCATTTCTTCTCCTTGTTTGTCGTACTGTTTGCGCTTGCCGATGGGGTGGCTCCGTGAGCGATTTGATAGCCGGCGGCGACCAGCAGTAGGTTACAAGGATGAGTGAATGCTGTCAAGCTGTCTTTGGTAGGATGCTAATGTGTTGAGATTCTCTGGTTTGAGTTTTTGAGTATAGTATCTATCCTCATCAGGAGCTTTTTCCTCGATGAGGATTTCTTTATGGAAATCGTCCATGAAGTCTTTCAGTTTCTCTTTTTTGATGTCAATCACCTTTAGGTTCATCTTGTTCAAGTGGCGTAAGTAGTCGGCTTGATAACTCATCCAGCAGGTATAGTTGTGGTTCTTTTCCATGATACTGCGAACTCTGGGGTCGCGCAGCCATTTGGTGCAGACATATTTTCCGGGATAGTTGTCGGGATTCTGGGAGATCTCATTGGTGTATTTTTCCTCCTCCAGTATTCGGCTGTTCCAAAGATCCTCAATGTTGTGCATACGGGAGAAACAGTTTCCCACATTGTTGATGAACTGGAAGTTACGCATGTTCATGTCTCGATATTGTTGGAAAAGATGTTCTCCGCTGCTCTGTCGAACCGGATTAGCTTATAGCCTAATGCCTCGACAACCAAATCGTTGATTCTCTCTTCGGGAAGTTGTTCCAGGTCTTCGACGGGTACGCTGAGGAGCCAAGTGCTTATTGAGTCCATGCGCTGGTGGTCTGCAACGATTCCGTCAATGGCGTTTGCGAAATCCTCTATGTTGCCCATCACCATCAGAGCCGATAGCTTACGGTCTTTGGCTCGCTGGCGGTTCTCCATCAGCTGTGCTGCTATGATGGTGAATAGCAGTGAGATGGTTGTGCCAAGGACAATCATGGCCAATTGTCTCCAAAAGCTGCCATGTCTCGGTAGGTTAATCTTGGGAGGTCTAAATATTTTCATTTCTTTATCGATTAAAGGTAATGTTATTATAATTTGCTGTCTATAAATTGGCGGAAATGCAGTATTTGCGCGCTGCGCGAAGGATTGAAGAGCAGGTGCTCGAAGTCTTTCTGTTTCAGCGAGAGGTCTGTCGTGTCCAGCTTTTTGCACAACGCTGTTTTCAGTGCTTTTGGGCTGTCGATGCCGCTCCGCTCGTGTAGGAAGTCATAATTAGGCGAAGCCTGCTGCCAAAGGAAGATGGTGTCGTAGAAGTCGCGGCCTTTGGCACGGGCAAGCAACGCGGCCAGTTTCATGGAGAGCAGCGTCCCTGTGGAAGGAATTGTCACTGGGAAAAAGAATCCGTTGCGACTGACCATCGCCGTCTTCGGTGTATAGAGTACGCCTTGATCCTGCGCCTCTATTTTCATCAGGAAGCGTTCTTCGCGATGCCCCGTGAGGTTCATGTCAAACAGCAGTTCGGGGAAAAAGATGTTGCGACGGAAGGCCGTCAGACGCGGGTTGTCTTTGTCGCGCAGCTCCACTCGCAAGCCGTTGAGACGCAGGTATTCAACCAAAGCATCGGTCATGGCCACAAACTCGTCAGCAGTCAGTTGCTTGCAGTCAAAGTCAAGGTCTTCGGAAAAGCGGTCGAGACCAAGGACAAGTCGCAGGTTGGTGCCACCGATGAACACCAGTTTGGGGGCAAACGGCGACTGCGACAGATGCTCCATAGCTAGTAACTCAATATACTCCTTCAGAATATGCTTGTGGAACAAGGAGTTCGACGCAATCTGCGGCGGATAGTAGGCCAAAAGAGACTGTAGATCAATCATGGATATAGGTTTTTAACAACAGTTTTACACGACTTTGAACGGCTTTGCTGCCGCTTTGCTGCGCGTATGCCGACAGCCGTTCACGGTACAGCTCTTCCTGCATCCACCATTCGTCGAAACGCAGTTCCAACAAAGCCTCTGCCGTGTTGTACTGTGGGTAGAGATAGAGCAGGTCGATGATGGCTTTCTCCGGATAAGCCATCAGATAGCTGCCATACTGAGGCATGGACATTTGGCGGAATCCAAAGAAGAGCGTGGGCCTGACCGTTTGGTAGCTGAACTCGCCGAAATCGTTGCTGTAGGCCGTGGTGCGGTTGGATGTAACGCAGGTGATGGCTGTTACGGCTTCGGGGATAATTCCGTAGAAGGAGAGGGCGGTGTGCAGGCTGATATAGGAGGGAGTGTAAATGCGCCCAGCCACGTAGCGAGACATCTCGGGAATCCCTTTCAGATCGCTGAAGGCATACCAATCTTGCCGCAGCTTCGTCAAATAGCCCCGCTTCACCCAGCGCGACAAGTTGCTTCGGTCGAACTCCCGATTCCACGCACGGATCTGATATACATTGAAACATCCCATTCCGTGCCACTGCTCCCTGAACTCCAAATAGGTCATTTATCTCATTTTATTCAAAAGACGATGCAAAAATACAACTTTTCTTGAATGAAATACTAGTTTTGAAAATGTTTTTTGCTTTGTCTATTTTGTCCTTATGAAACGCCCTTCCTGAACGGTGGCAAATTTTACTCATACTTCTGCCGTATTGCTTTAGGGAGTTTCGATGCCACAAGCAGATAAGACTCTTTGATCCATTCCTGAACTAAAGCATCTTCTATCTGTTGGTAATACACATCACTCCAATGCTTCTTGTTCCAATGCCAGGCTGGTGTTACAGCAGAGAATTGTTCCCGCAACTCGATATTCCTTTCTGGTGACAGCTTCAGCGCCAGTCTGGGTTCTGAAGAATCCTTCATATCATGCTCGCCCCCGCCCAGCCACAGGCAGACAAAAATTTTCCCCTCCAGTCGGAAGGTGAGAATGTCATCGCCAAACGGCTGGTCTTCGGTCACGCCAAGGTGTGACAACGTATATTCTCGTACTTCTTCGATGTTCATGAATAGTTTTTTTCGGTGCAAAATTTACATTACCATATCTTTTAGGTTGACCTCCGGATGGTGGTATTGGCGCTCTTTGAGAGTCGGCTTGTGACGGAGCTCCATTGCCTGATGCGGACAGAAATGCACGCACGCCAAGCAGCACTCACAGCGGTCGCCGTTGACCGCACACTTATCCACCATCTCGATGTTCGACACTGGACACACTTTTGCGCAGATACCGCACCCGATACATTTGTCTGCATTGGCATTCGGGCGCAGCGCATCAAGGACCATACGGGAAAATACTGGTTGTCTGGCTATCAGTCCTGCCAAACCGCGAAAACCATAGTGGTGTTTATTCTTCCCTTCTGCGATGTCTGACTTGATTTGTTCCAACCGAGGTGCAAAACGCTCGAATTTCCACAGTTGGTCATTCGGATTGCGACCAAAACCAATCGCACTATTGTCTGGCACACGAATCTTATGGCAGTAATGCAGCGTTAGACCTTTCTGATTCAGCACACGCTCCACCTGCCAAATAGCGTCACCAGTCTGCGCACCACACGAACACACAACAAAGTAGTACGCGTTTTCCGGCAACGTCAATTGCGCTACCAACTTCGGCACGATATCCGGTGCGTTGAAGTTATACACTGGATAGACAAAACCTATCCGCTTCTCGTGCGACAAGTCCGTTTGCACCGCCTCGCTCAACGGCATCACTTTGTCGCCTACGTGTTCCGCAATCGCCCGTGCGATAGCGAGGCTATTTCCTGTTCCTGAAAAATAGAGTATCATAATCGTGATTGTTTCATAAGTTTATAGTGTTGGGCAGCAAACATGTCTCGTGGTTTGGCCTAAGAATCATGCTGATGTTATTTTATAAAGGTTGTTGTTCTGTTTTGTTGGTGCAGGCGGCTAAAGCGAATGCCGCGAATGCGATGATTNNAACTTTTATATTGAGGATGAGGGGGTGGGGTGTGAAACCGCCGCAAAGGTCACGTACACTTCACGGATGGTTTTCTCTAAAATGGTGAGGATATGGTTGGTCTTGAAGCGGTAAGGTACAGCTTGGTTGGTGACAACAACCTGATAGGTCTTCCCCTCCTTTGTCTGACTAAGCAACAACGGGGTACTGCTAGGGTCAGCACCCTCTTATAACTATCGATATTTAATTGATATATTTTACCTTCGAGGCGTCGCGGGGTTTGGCGTCGGGCTCTTCATCGGGATAACCGACAGCGATGATGTAGTTCAACTTATAATCTTCGGGGATATCAAGGCGATCAAGGAAAAACTGGCACTTCTCGTTTGACAGCAGGAAACGCACTGGACCTCCGAGGCAGCAGGTGCCGAGACCCATTGCCTGTGCCGCCAACATGATATTCTCTCCCAGCAATCCGGCATCCAGCTCGCCCCCGCCCTTGGCTGGTGTGCATACACAGATGAGATTAGGCGCATTGCGGAACATGTTCTTGAAGTCATTGTCACGTTTCACCTGTTCGGCATTCTCCTGTTTATAAATCTCTGTCACGTCAGCTATCAATTTCTGATCCTCCACTACACGAATGACCCACGGTTGGCGGTTCATGCCGCTTGGTGCGTTGATGCCCGCACGGACAAGCAACTCCAACTTCTCGTGCTCCACTGGCTTGTCGAGATATTTGCGAACAGAGCGGCGAGCCATAATATTGCTCAGCACGGGGTTCAACTCTATCTGAACGTCAGCCTCAATGTCGCTCATCTTGTCCGTAGGCTCGTAACGCTTGATGATGCGGCCGTCGCGGGAGACGAGGAACTTGGTGAAGTTCCATTTTATGTCAGGATTCTTGTCGTAGTTGGGGTCCTCTTTGCGGAACATGTCGTCCAACAATTTGCCCAAGCGTTCGTTGAGATCGAAGCCGCCGAAACCTTTCTGTGCCTTCAGATAGGTGTAGAGGGGATGCTCGCTGGGTCCATTCACCTCAATTTTGTCGAACTGCGGAAACTTGATGTCGAAGTTGGCCGTGCAGAATTGGTGGATTTCCTGAATGGTACCTGGTGCCTGTTCGCCGAACTGGTTGCAAGGAAAGTCAAGTATCTCCAAACCTTCGGCATGGTATTTATCATACATGGCCTCCAGATTATTATACTGAGGCGTGAAGCCGCATCGGGTGGCGGTATTCACAATCAGCAGCACTTTGCCCTTATAGTCAGCGAGCGACACTGTCTCGCCTGCCTCGTCTTTTACCGTGAAATCATAGATACTTTTCTTTTTTTGTCCGAAGCAACCCACCGTCACAAGCAGAGCGAGAGTTGCAATAATGATGATTTTTACTTTCATAATGCTTATATTAAGGTTTGTTTATTGTGTCGGGCAGCACACACGTCTCGTGGTTTGGCCTTGATGTGGTACAGGAAGTAACTCTTGGATGCTATCGTTACATACTTTCCTTCAGAATTTCTGTAATGTCTTCTTTCGTCAGGTTCAGATAGCCGGCAGGATAGACGACGGTGGTTTCGGTGATGCCGGGAATCATCTCATTGGTGGCACCGAGTTCGCTGATGGTGAGTGGCAGACCAATCTCCAGCATCCAGTCTTTCAGGGCCTCGAGTCCTGCCTCTGCCAGTTCGCGTTCGGTCTTACCTTCTGTAGGAATATCCCATACGTTGTGCGCAAAACGGGCAAACTTGGGCAAGCCGTTTTCCATCGCTCTGCGATAGTAAGCCATTGAGACGGAAGCCAGCGCATAGCCGTGAGGGGCATGTGTCCAGGCACCTACGCTGTGACCGATCATGTGGACCATCCAGTCCTCTTTCTTACCTTTTCCGATGAGGGTGTTCAGCGCCCAAGTGGCTGTCCACATGATGTTCGAACGGGCCTCGTAGTCCTGCGGATTCTTCACGGCGATACGGGAGGCTGTGATGAGGCTTCGCATTAGTCCCTCTGCGAGATAGTCGCTGGTGTTGTCGTCGAAATCCGAGAAATACTGCTCCATGATGTGGTTCATAATATCGTAGATGCCGGCCTTCATCTGGTCGATGGGAACGGTCATCGTGAACTTTGGATTAAGTATGGAGAACTTTGGCATCAGCCGGCTATCGAACACGTGACCTACCTTGAAAGTATGCTCTGCGTCGGTAATCACCGTGCCGGCATTCATCTCCGAGCCCGTTCCCGCCATCGTCAGGATACTAGCTACAGGCAACAGCTTTTGATCAGCATCAGGCTGTTCCTGCTTCAACCAGAACTTATCCCAGTAGTCGCCCTCGTAATACACCGATGCTGCCACCGCCTTCGAGTAGTCGCACACGCTGCCGCCGCCAAGGGCCAGAATCAGGTCCACGTTGTTCTCGCGGGCTATCTTCACGCCCTCGTTCAGTTTCTCCAGCGTGGGATTGGTCATCACGCCCGGGTTCTCCACGATGGTCTTGCCTGCCTCCTTCAGGATGGCCACCACCTGGTCGTAGATACCGTTGCGCTTCACACTGCCGCTGCCGTAGTTCAGCAGCACCACGGGACCATAGTTCTTCAGTTCGTCCTTGAGGAAGTTCAAAGACTCATCACCAAAATACAATTTGGTGGGATTGTAATAAGAAAAGTTGCCTAACATAATATAAAACTATTGTTTGTTATTTATTTCAAATTCCGCTGCAAAGGTCNNATTGTAATAAGAAAAGTTTCCTAACATAATCGTATTGTGTTTGTTTATTGATTCGAGAATTAATGGCACAAAAATACAAAAAAAGCTGACATCTTCATATATGACGATTCTGCTTTTCCAAAACCCCCATTATTGAGGATGAGGAGTAGGGTGCTTCATCACGAGGATGCTGGCCAGAAAGCATAGAAGAAAAGTAATATGACAAGTGTTTATACAGTGGTTAAAGGGTGTTTGAAAGGGGATTTCAACGGTGTTGGGTCGGACTAGTAAGGGTGTTGTAAGGGTGTTGTATCGGAGTTGCATCGGACTTGCATCGGAGTTGGAGCGGTATATGAGCGGAGTTTGAGCCTTGTCCCCCATACTAATCAGCGGAAGGCAATAAATTATGGCTTCTGACGTTGTAATGGTGTAAACTTAATCTTGTTCAATATGAAAAAATCAGTTTTTATCCTCTCATTATTGTGTGTCATTACTCTGATGTCTGCCTGCACAAAAGCCCCGTCAATTATGCAAGGAGTGTATGGCACTGTAAAAGAACGTTACGGTGATTGGATGCCTGGTTCAAGCGACAACCATGGCGAGAGACCCATTGCTTGCGATGTATATGTATATGAATATACCACACTTACAGACTTTAACAATGTTGTTTTCGTTAATTATCCCATTGATGCAATGCCAAAGCCTTTTGTGGCTAAGACTACATCAAATGCCAAAGGCTTTTACGAAGTAAATCTTGCCCCTGGAACATATTCGATATTTTTAATGGATGACGGTCAACTTAAATCGGGAGGTGCCGTTGATGCCTATGGTGGTATTAATCCTATTACTATCAATCTGAACGAAAAGATTGAGAAGCAACTTGTCTTGGACCACGCTGTATATTGATATCGTCAATTATTCTGCGAACTTTTTCAAAGCCTCCTCATCCAGTCGCTGTACGGTCCATTCATCCATGGGGACGGCTCCGATGCTGCGGTAAACTTTCAGGGCGGGCTCGTTCCAGTCGAGGCAAATCCATTCCATGCGGCCGCAGTGGCGCTCCACAGCGAGTTTAGCCAGGTATTTCAGCAGGGCTTTGCCGTAGCCTCTGCCACGTTTTTCGGGCAGAATAAAAAGGTCTTCAAGATAGAGGCCTTTTCTTCCCACGAAGGTTGAGAAGTTGTGGAAGAACAGGGTGAAGCCCACCACCACACTGTCCTCTTCGGCGAAAACTACCTCGGCAGAATGCTCCACAAAGAGGGAATGGTGGACAGTAGCCTCGTCGGCCACCACCTCGTCGGCACATTTTTCGTATGCGGCCAGTTTCTTGATAAAGTCAAGTACCAGGCCAGCCTCATTGGGCTTGGCAGGTCGGATGGTGAAACAGTGTTTCCGATTATCCTTGGCTTTCTTTGCGAATTCGAACAGTGACTGTGGCAGGTGGCAGTAACCTGTGGGGTTCTTGTCCAAATAGTCTTGATGATATTCCTCCGCAGTATAGAAGTTCTCCAAGGGAAGTTTCTCTACGGCCAAGGTCTGCCGATAGTGCTTCTGCTCTTCCTGATACACCTTTTCGATGGTGGGCAAATCTTCGCTTTCTGTATAATAAATGCCTGTGCGGTAGCGTGTCCCTTCGTCATGACCTTGCTTGTTCAAGCTGGTAGGGTCAATGGCCTTGAAGAACATCTGCAGTAGGAATTCAAGACTGACCACCTCGGGATTGTATTTGACATGAACTGTCTCCACAAAGCCAGTTGTGTCGGTATAGACTTCCTTATACGTTGGATTTTTGGTATGCCCGTTGGCAAACCCCACTTCCGTCTCCACCACTCCTTCAATCTGTTTGAAGTAATGCTCTGTTCCCCAGAAGCAACCTCCTGCCAGGTAAATGTCTTTTGTTTTTGTCATTTCTATGATTAGTTGATGTTTGTGCTAAAATTTCACTACAGTGCCGATAGGTGCGTCCAGTAGGCGGATTTTGTGTTTGGTGGCGATGTTGTGCGCCACACTGTCCGGCTCATACCACGGGTGTGTGGAGAGGGCAAACTTGTCGTGGTGGACCGTAAAGACCTGCTTGGCCTGCAGGTCTAAAATGGCTTTCTCCAGGTCTTCCGGTGTGGTGTGGATGTATTTCCAATTGGCATTATACTGTCCATTCTCCAATAGGGCCAAATCCACTGCTCCGAAACGGTCGTAAACCTTGCGGAAGTGACCGTCATAACCGCCGTCTCCACCGATATATACTTTCCGTCCACCAGCTTCCACCATAAAGGAAGCCCATAGCGTTTGATTGCGGCTGAAAAGACGGTTGGAGAAGTGGCGGGACGGCAGGCAGGTGATGCTGTCTGCCACATCATACCAGTCCATCTCAGTGATATGATTATCAGGATAGCCCCAATAGCTAAGATAATCGGCCATGCCAAGCGGACACACNNGGAAACTCGGGTTTTAGCACGGGGTCAACCAGAAAACGCTCACCTCCCAGGCAAAAAAGATAGGAGGAATGTCCGAACCACACCAGCCAATCGCTGTCTGTCGGCAAAGCGCACAGGTCTGTCTTGACGGCAGGTATCGGTTCGGAAGGAATGCGAGCCGAATTGCGTGTGGTGAGCATCGCCCACAAGGCCTTGAACATATTGGTATTGCCCGTAAACTGCGGTGTGGGCTCTTGATTTTGGAACATGCCATTCTGCCAGTTGGGTGACTGCTGGATGCGTTCCGTGGAGCGATGTCGCCACAAACCGAAGGCAGGGTGCGAGAGCACCGCCAAGGCCGTGCCCGCAAGCAGCAATATGATTCCAAGGATAATAAGTATTGTTTTCATTCGCATAATATCACTTCTGTAACAAAGGTAGGCGAAGGGGGAGTGCTCCGGGTAGAATCTTTGCTTCAAAGTGCGAGCCGGGCAACTGCTCGCCGTCGATGTAGGCATCGAAGAGGTCCTTGCTACTGAATTCCACCTTGCGGGCCTGACGGTATATCACCTTACCTTTGCCTGGCTTGCTGCCGATGTGCTCGCCCTTACGGTAGAGGGGAATCAGCATCAGGAGCCTCAACAGGCTCATGGGGCGGAAGAGGCATACATCGATGAGTCCATCGTCAACCTTTGCATTGGGCGCGCAGTTGAACTCACCGCCCACGCGCTGACCGTTGGCGATGGTACATAATATCATGTAGCCTCTGGTAATACGTTCGCCGTCCACCGTCACTTTGATGCGGTTGAAGCGACTGGTAAGGATGGCATTCGCCACCCCTCTTGTATAGGCTTGATGGGCTGACTTCCCTTTAGCGACGAGCTCATTGGCACGTGATGCCACCTGTGCGTTGAAGCCGATGTTGCACACATTTACACAGTAGCTGTCATTTATCTTGATGATATCGACGGGAGTTACGGTACCTGCCAGCATATCTTTTATGCTGCGGAAGTTGCGACCTGGGAAGTTGATAAGGAAGTCCATTGTGGTGCCACCAATGTATAGGATGGCCATCGTTTTGTTGGCTTTCTTGCCGTCTTGGGTGATGGATTCAGTGAAGCCTACCAAGCCTGAGGCCACCCCATTGATGATACCGTTGCCACCGCAGGCTACAAAGCATACCTCTTCCTCGGGGTGAAGGTCGCAGTAGAGCCGGACATAGCGAGTTGCGTCACCCTCGCCCAAGGTAGTGTAAACCTCGTAAGTGTGCGAAATCTCCTTCAGTTGGTCGTAAAGCTCTTGATATTGCGACTGTTTGTCGGTTCGCCCGTTGATAATGTATATGTACTTCATCGTTTTATTCTTATACCATTAAACTCATAATTGTAATGTCATCGTTTTGCGCATTGCCGTTGGCGAAAGCAAGTACCGAGCGGTAAATCTGATCCACAGCGGCCTTGTTGTCCATATTGCGGTCTATCCGGCGTGCTTCCTGCAGCAGCCGTTCGTCACCGTATTGCTCCAACGCGGCGTTTTCTGCCTCGGTCACGCCGTCGGTATAGGCGATGAGGCGTGTGCCTGGTTTCAAGTCAAGGCTTTCGGCTTCGTAAGGGAAGTTCTCGAAGAGGCCAACGGCAAGGTTGCTCTTCGCTTTGAGATAATAGGGATCCCCATCGGGCGGCAGAACCAACAGATGATTGTGTCCCGCATTGCAGTAATCCAAACGGAGGGTCTTGAGGTCGATGCAGGCTACGAAGAGGGTGACGAACATATTTTTGCTGTTGCTCTCTGCCACGTTGTTGTTGATGCGACTCAGCGACTCATGGAGCGGTAGGTTGAGGCTGGCCATGAAGTGGAGCGATGCCCTTGTGATGGCCATCATCAGCGATGCTGGAACTCCCTTCCCACTCACGTCTCCAATGGCGAAGTGAAGACAGTCTCCTATTCGTATGAAGTCGTAGAGGTCGCCTCCCACCTCGCGGGCGGGGTTCAGCAGGGCATGGATTCGAGGCGGGAAGTCGGTGCTAAGCATTCCCATTTGAATAGCTCGCGCCACATTCAGTTCCGACTCCATACGCTCGTTTTCACTCTTGGTAGTCTTCAACTGGTCGATGTAGTCGGTAATGGAGTTCTGCATGTAGAGGAAACTGTCGTGCAGACGTCGCATTTCGTCCTGACTTTTGATTTCCGGCAGCTTGGCCTTGAAGTTGCCTTTGGCCATGTTCATTGCCGACACTGATAGTTCGGTGACGGGGCGCGTAAAGTGGCGCATCATCCGGCGGCACACGAAAAACAAAACCACCAGGCCGATAACACCCACTACGAGCAACTCCACCATCAGTTTCCTTGGTATCGCACGTATTCCTTCATGGTTGAAGGCGAACTGAAAGCCTACCACTACTGCAAAAGAAACCAGGAAAATAATCGACACGATGCCAATAATCCTCCAAGTCAATCGATTCGAAAAAGATCTGTTGTTCATTGTCAGATGAATTTTTGTCAGCAGAATCTGCCATAATTTTGTATTGCAAAGATACATAAAATTCCCAAATTACACACAGACGTATAAATTTTTATTGTAGGGACGCGATTATCGCGTCCGCAAAAAATATAGAGGAGAGATACAATTTTTTTCTGTTG
>LXOW01343658.1_pt1 | contig 21447 bp, 20 predicted proteins | sample 1368591 | NCBI WGS metagenome assembly LXOW01 (sample SAMN04884650, study PRJNA319009) | bovine gut metagenome | isolation source: Cow rumen | host: Bos taurus | place: Italy: Legnaro (PD) | collected 2014-07-09
AGATGTGTATAAGAGACAGGCCTCATACATGCAAGAATTCTTTGCTTAGTAAGTTAAAATATGATTTGAAAAAAAACAGGGAAATAATAATATGATTTTATACCATGGAAGCAATGTTGTCGTTGTAGAGCCTAAAATAATAGTGTCAAACAGAAATCTTGATTATGGAATGGGGTTCTATGCTACTTCCAGCTTAGAGCAAGCAAAATCTTGGGCAGACGTTGTTACTAAACGTCGTAAGAGCGGACAAGCGACTGTTTCTGTATATGAATTAAATAACGATATATCAAGCTTAATTATAAAAAACTTTAAAGAACCTGATTCTGAATGGCTTGNNATATATAAAGGGTTAAAATATGATTTAGTAATAGGTCCAGTGGCTAATGACAACACAATGCCAGTTTTAAACGATTATATCTTAGGAAATATAAATCTGGAAACTGCTTTAATTTTATTAAAACCGCAAAAATTAGTTGACCAATATGCTTTTCTAACTATAAAATCTTTAGGTCTATTGTCATATAAGGAAAAGATTGTTTTATGAAAAGAACAAGAGCCTCTATTTTACAGTCATTAGATGCCTCAGTTGCTGAAATAATAGCTGAAAATAGAAACATTACAAAATTAGAGGGTCTTAAGTTGTTTTTAGCTTCTGAAACCCATGAAATGCTTGTAGATGATGAGCTGAAAATGTGGTATTTCAGTCCACTGGCTTTGTATGATATCTGGGAAAACGAAGTTATAACAGGAGACCCAAGGAACTCTTTGTATATACGTGGTGATGAAATTGGATAAACCATTTGTTTTTTTTTCTTACTTGTTAGAAAGTTACGCTGAACATAAAAATATGAAAACGATAGATGTTTACAAAGCTCTTGAAAAAAAGCAATTACTTGATTTTGTGTATAATAGCTATGAAATATATCATTGTGAAAGCATAAACAATGCTTTTGCGGATATTGACAGTCTTTTAGCTACTGGAAAACCAGCGTATTGAGAACTCCAATCCAGAATAGAATACCTCAAAGCCTCATACATGCAAGAATACTTTGCATAATATAAGAAATATGAAACCAAATCAGTTTTCTTGTCAAATAGATTAAAAAACAATATAATGAACTTATGGCAGATAAAACAGAAAAAATTCAATGGCATCCTGCGTTTTATGCCGCTACTAAGCTGGAATTCAGAGCGGATAGGGATAAGCTTGACTTTTTTCCAGAAGTTCCGATAAGCCATAAACCTTTAATTATAGATTTAAAAGTAATTAAAAAGGTTCCAAAAGCCGTATTGCAAAATGAAATAGGTCATCTATTCAAAACGCATAATATTATTGAATATAAGTCTCCAGAAGATTCTTTGAATATAGACACCTTCTATAAGGTCGAGGGTTACGCATGTTTTTACAAGAGCATGGGCGATAAAATAAATTTAATTCCCGCAAACGAAGTTACCATTTCATTAATAAGACATAATAAGCCTAGAGAATTATTTAAAACTCTATGTAAAGAAGGATATAACGTAGAGGAACATTATCAAGGCATTTATTATATTACAGGCAAAATAATGTTTCCAGCTCAAATAATAGTAACTAAAGAGTTGCCCTCAAAAAGCCATTTTTTATATAAATTATTAACAACTAACTTAGATAGAGAAGACGTTAAAAACGTTGCAGAGGCAGCAAAAGAATTTGTTTCTCAAGACGAGATTAATAATCTAGATAGTTTGTTAGAAGCCAGTTATAATGCAAACCAAGAAGAATATGAAAAGTTTAGAAAGGAAGAAAATATGAGTGCATATAGAGATTTTATTAACCAAATAAAAGCAGATAGTATATTTGAGATATTAGCAAAGCTAGTTCATGATAAAATTTTATCTATTTCCGAAGCCGCTAAAAGATGTAATATTTCTGAAAAGCTTTTTTTAGAAAAAATGAAGGATATGGCGTTTTAAGTTAGAATTTTTAACAGCTCCAATCCAGAATAGAATACCTCAAAGCCTCATATATGCAAGATTGCTTTGCGTGATTATTAATTCTTGCCAAAAGTTATATTTTTGATTATAATGAAATAAAAGCGGTGTTTCTCAGCCATTAAATGGGAGCTAAAAATGCTTGGGGCGTTATCGCNNGTTTTCATCTTTTGCAAATGTTGCCATATCAGCCGAAAAAATATTAAACATAGACCCATCTTTATGCGTCATGAACTGCCGCAGAGCTATGGAATTTGCGGTTAAATGGATGTATTCGGCAGACGATGCCCTGAAAATGCCTAATCAGGATAATCTTGTAACTTTAATGAGTTCCGAGGATTTTAGGGAAATAGTAGATAGCGACGTTTTGCGCAGAATGGATTTTATAAGAAAGCTTGGAAATATAGTCGCCCATTCTACAAAACAACTTACCAGAGAACAAGCCGAGCTTTGTTTAGAAAATCTATTTGTGTTCCTTGATTTTGTCGCATATTGCTATAGCAGCGACTATGAATCTGGCAAATACGACAAATCACTGCTAGAACAGCCCAAGACGATTTTCGTTTCAAAAGAGAAAAAACAGGAAATTGCCCAACAAACCGCAAAAGAAGAAATCAGCTTACAGGCTCTTATAGAAGAAAACAAAGCGCTTAAAGAGCAGTTAACCGCAAGAAGGGCAGAAAACTCCCATACTTATACCCCGCAACCGCTAGACCTTTCCGAATACAAAACGAGAAAGATTTATATAGATACAATGCTTGTAGATGCGGGCTGGCAAAAAAACAAAGACTGGCTTAACGAAGTTGAAGTTTCTGGAATGTCCAACGAATCAGGAAAAGGTTATATAGACTATGTTCTTTATGGCGATGATAGAAAGCCTTTGGCTATAATAGAAGCGAAACGAACCTGCAAAGGCGTAGAACAAGGCAGAATACAAGCAAAAATGTATGCCGACATTCTAGAAAAACAGTTTAATCGCCGCCCTGTAATTTTTTTAACGAACGGCTTTGAAACAAGAATAATAGACAATAAATATCCTGAAAGACATTGCTCTGCTATTTATTCAAAGCGAGATCTAGAAAGCTATTTTAACAGATTAAATATGCAGACAAGTTTAAAGCATATTCTGATTAACAGAAGAATAGCTGACAGATACTATCAGGAAGCCGCAATTAAGGCTGTTTGCAATTCCTTTGAAGAAAAAAACAAACGAAAAGCTCTGCTGGTAATGGCGACAGGTTCTGGCAAAACGAGAACTGTGATGGCTTTGTGCGACGTTCTAACCCAGCATAACTGGGCTAAGAACATTTTGTTTTTGGCAGACAGAAACGCTTTAGTAAAGCAGGCACAAAGAAGTTTTTCAAACCTTTTGCCTAATTTGTCAACCACAAACCTTGTGGATGAAAAAGACAACTACACCGCCAGATGCGTTTTTTCAACGTATAATACGATGTATAACGTCATAGACGATGTATCTGACGATAAGGGCAAGCTCTTTACCTGCGGCCATTTTGACTTGGTAATCAGCGATGAAGCCCACAGGTCTATATACAACAAATACAAAGATATTTTTAATTATTTCGATGCCCCAATAATAGGCTTAACGGCAACGCCAAAATCAGAAGTTGACAGGAATACTTTCAACGAGTTTGAATTAGAGTTTGACGATAAAGGAAACGGCGTGCCAACTTATTCATACGAATTGTCTCAGGCTGTCATAGACAAACATTTAGTGCCATACCACTTAATAAAAACTCAGCTTAATTTTATGGAAAACGGCATTAAATACGAAGATTTGTCGGAAGAAGACAAAAAACGATATGAAGATTCCTTTGCAGACGATGAAGGCGAATTACCGCCAGAAATAAATTCTAATGCGTTAAATTCATGGGTTTTCAACACAGACACCATACGCAAAGCATTAAATCTGCTTATGAATTATGGCTTAAAAGTAAATTCTGGCTCTACTCTCGGTAAAACGATTATTTTCGCTAAAAACCACAAACATGCGGAAGAAATATTAAGGGTATTTAATCAGGAATACCCGCATCTGCCTAATTTTGCGCAGGTTATAGATAATTATATTTCTTACGCCCAGAAAGCGCTAGATGACTTTTCAGACCCTGAAAAACTGCCTCAAATAGCTATTTCTGTAGATATGCTAGATACTGGCATAGATATTCCTGAAATTTTAAATCTTGTATTTTTTAAGAAAGTAATGAGTAAAGCCAAGTTCTGGCAGATGATAGGCAGAGGCACAAGAACCTGCAAAGGCTTAATAGACGGAAAAGACAAAGAATACTTTTATATTTTCGATTTATGTGGCAACTTTGATTTTTTCAATATGAACGATGGAAAAGAAGCGGAAGTTTCCTCTTCAATACAGGGTTCCATATTTTACTTAAAAGCTCAGCTCGCTTATAAATTACAGGATATTGAATATCAAACAGACGAGCTTAAGCTGTTCAGAAACGAGTTAATAGAGGATCTTGTATACAAAGTAAAAGAACTCAACAGAGATAATTTTTCCGTAAAACAGCATTTAAGGTGGGTTGAAAAATTCTCTGCCAAAGAGGCTTTTCAATGTTTAAGCTACGACGATATTTTAAACATCAACAACGAGCTTGTTCCTCTTATTTACCCATATAAAGACGAACTGGAAGCAATAAGATTTGACAGGCTTATGTATGGCATAGAGCTTGCTGAAATGGCTGGCAAACCCATAAAAAAAATGATAAACGACCTTAAAAAAAGGATTGTAACAATAGCTTCAAAGGGCGTTATTCCAGAAATACAAAAACATTCAGATTTTATAAGAAATATTTTACATACTGATTATCTTACCAGAGCCAATACAGCAGATTTTGAGAATATAAGAAAAACTCTGAGAGATTTGATGAAATATTTAAGCAAATCTGAAAGCAAAAACATTTATACAGATATTCCAGACAACATATTAGACATTAAATGGAGCGTATTCGAACCTAAAGAAGACGAAATGCAAGATTACAGAGCAAAAGCCGAATTTTATATAAGAAAGCATTGTAATGAAGGCGTTATAGCTAAATTAAAGGGCAACGAACCGCTGACTCAAAAAGACGTTAATGAACTAGAAAGAATACTTTGGAGTGAAATAGGCACGAAGAAGGACTATGAAGCCTATTATACTCAAAAACCGCTTGGCGAATTTGTAAGAGAGATTGTAGGCTTAGATATGGGAGCCGCTAAAAAAGCTTTTTCAGCATATTTAGACAACACAAACCTTGATTCAAGACAGATATATTTTGTTAACCAGATTGTGGAATATATTGTAAAAAACGGCATGATGACCGATTTAAGCGTTTTGCAGGAAGCGCCTTTTAATCTGAGAGGCAGCGTTTATGACCTGTTTAGCGAAGATATGGCAACCTTTGCAGGAATAAGGCAGGTTATAGAAAGCATAAACGAAACAGCAAAAATTGGGTAAAAAATGAAATAAATAAATTATTTTAATTTTACACCCGATGGTCAGGCAAAAAATTAATTTGCTATTGAAAATAACCTGTTACTATTGTAAAGTTATTGCAACTCTAAAAAAATAAGTTTGTAATGAAAATAATAAAAACCATAGATAAGTATGTTTTAAAAGAACTGCTTGAGCCATTTCTATTTGGTATGGCTTTTTTTGTCGCAATTTTCCTTATAGACCTTATGATGGAACTGGTAAATCTTATCTTTGCCAAAGGCGTTCCTATAACAGTTGTAGCATTACTTTTTATTTACAGTCTGCCTCCAACGTTTGTTATAAGCTTTCCTATGTCTATGCTTCTTGCAAATTTAGTTGGTTTTGGAAGAATGTCATCAGACTCTGAGGTAACAGCATTAAAGGCAGGCGGATACAGTTTCGGTCGTATAGTTATGCCTTCTATTTTAGCTGGCATTTTTATAACTTTTTTAACTTTATTGTTTAACGAGAAACTTGTTCCTGTAGCTAACGAAAAATTTTCTAACCTGTTTAGACGAGAAATAACTTTAAAACGCCCTCTTCCAAACATTTCAGAAAACAGGTTTTTTGAAGCTGGACCTGGAAAAAAATTCTTCGTAAGAAAATTTAACCCCGAAACCAAAGACATGTTTGGCGTAGTTATGTATGAAGGGCAAAATAAGGGCTACCCACGAATAATTGAGTCAGAAAAAGCTCGTATAGACAACGGCGTTTGCTATTTTTGGAACGGCAGAGTTTCTAATCTTCACATGACAGGCTCAGACAGTAATTATACATATTTTGACGTAATGGATTACCCAATAGATACCCACTACGTTAACCCCGATCATGTTCCAAAGCAAAAGAGCCCAAGAAACATGAGTTTAAAAGAACTTAAACAACATATTGAAGAAAGTATTAAAAACGGAGTTCCGCCAAAACTTATAACAAACTACTGGATAGAATTTTGGTCTAAGCTTTCTATTCCATGCGCAGCATTTATTTTTGTTTTAATAGGCGCTCCGTTAGGTTCTCAAACCACCCGTTCTGGAAGCGGAATCGGCGTTGGAATGTCAGTTGTAATTATTTTCATATACTATCTACTTATGGGAGCAGGAAAGGCACTAGCTAAAGGTGCTTTCTTATCGCCATTTATGGGCGTATTTTTCCCTAATTTTATAGTAGGTACAGTTGGTATATGGCTAACATTTAAGGCAAAAGCCTAGTAAAGAGAGAAAAAAATGAAAAAACAGCTTTTAACAGTAATAAAAAATAAACTTTCAAGCCTTTTTGAAAAAGCAGGCATAAACGCAGACACAAATTCTGTAGATTTGCAAGTTCCGCCAGATAAAGCAAATGGCGATTTTTCAATGAACATAGCAATGAAACTTGCTAAAGTCGCAAAATGCGCTCCAAGACAGCTTGCAGAAAAGATTAAAGCTGAATTAGAAACAGAAAAAGACTTTTTTAATAAGATAGAAATAGCTGGTCCTGGCTTTATAAACATGTATTTATCAGATACTATGATAGAAAAAAGCTTTAATGAAAATGCCGCCAAAGACAATCTTATAGAAAAAGACGAAAAATCTGAAACAACTGTCATAGACTATTCAAGCGTTAATATAGCAAAACAAATGCATGTAGGGCATTTACGCTCAACCATTATAGGAGACGTTTTATCAAGAGTTATTGAGGCTTTAGGCAATAAAGTTATCAGACAAAACCATCTTGGCGACTGGGGTTTGCCAATGGGTATGGTTGTATATAAAGCAAAACCTATTATTGAAGAAGCTGAAAAAAATGGCACCCCTCTCAGCGAAGTTCTTCCATTAGCTAAATTAGAACAGCTTTACAAAGAAGCCACCGCAGAAAGCAAAGAAAAACCAGAAATAGCAGAAGCCTGCCATGAATGTTTAGTTAAACTTCAAAATGGCGACCAAAACCTTATTGATGTTTGGAAAAAAGTTGTCAGAGTTTCTATGGCAGAAGTTTATAGAATTTATTCACAGCTTAACGTAAAACTTCAACCAGAAGATGAAAGAGGCGAAAGCTTTTACAGCAACATGCTTGCCGATACCGTTGCAGAAATAGGAAAAACAGGAGCTTTGGAAGAATCAGAAGGCGCTCAATGTATTTTCTTAGATGAATTCAAAAGCAAAGAAGGGAAACCGCTTCCAGTAATAGTTCAAAAATCAGACGGCGGATATTGTTATGCAACATTCGATTTGGCCGCTTTAAGATTTAGAACAGGCACTTTAAAGGCTGACCGCATAATATACGTAACCGATGCCCGTCAGGCTCTTCACTTTAAACAAGTATTCGCAGCCGCCAAAAAATCTGGAATTTTAGCAAACCCAAATGTAAAATTGGAACACGTTACTTTTGGAAGTATTTTAGGTGAAGACAACAAGCCATTAAAAACAAGAAGCGGTGAAAACGTTAAGCTAGCCGACCTTTTAAACGAAGCCATAGAAAAAGCCTACAATGTTGTAAGCGAAAAGAATCCCAACTTAACAGAAGAATACAGACATCAGGTTGCTTTAATGACAGGCATAGGAGCCATAAAATACGCAGATTTAGCTCAAAACCGCAATAATGACTATGTATTTTCTTTCGACAGAATGTTAGCTCTTAACGGCAACACAGCCCCCTATTTGCAATATGCCCATGCAAGAATTTGCTCTATATTCAGAAAAGCAGGAATAGACGCAAATAAATTTAAAGCAAACGCAGTTATAACCAAGCCCGAAGAAAAAGATCTTATGGTTAAACTTATGGACTTTAACCAAATAGTCAGAGCTGTTGCTTCTGATTTGCGTCCACATTTACTTTGCAATTACTTATACGAATTATCTTCAGTCTTTTCATCATTCTACGATAAATGCCCTGTGATGAGCTGTGATGACGAAAAAGTTAAGAATTCCCGTCTTGCGATTTGCAATCAAACGAGAAAAACTCTTGCCGCTGGACTTGATTTACTCGGTATTGTAGCTCCAAATGAAATGTAAAAGAGGTTAAAATATGGCAATTTGCCCCAAATGCGGAAAAAACACTTTAAATGGCAGTTTTTGCGGAAACTGCGGTATTTCCGTATATGATGGAAACAATGCTCAAGAAAATAAAAAGCCCACTAACGCTTCTACAGACAATTCGCCTCAAATAACACAAAGCGATATAGAAGCTTTAGAGCTTGCCATGAAAAAAAATCCTACCGACCCTGAAAAATACGTAGAACTGGCAAAAGCACAATTTGCTCTTAAAAGACTAAAAAACGCCTATTCTACGTTCAGGGCTGCGCGCACATTGGCTCCAGACAATCAAAATGTTTTAACTATAGGCGCTCAAATTCTTGAAGCTATGGGAAGAAACGAAGAAGCGGCAGAAACTCTATCTAACGCTTTTAATAATAACCTAAACAGTTCTGAAGGCATATTGCATTTAGCTGAATTGTTATATGCGATGGGCAAAAAAGAAGAAGCTTTAAAATGGCTTGGAAAAGCATTAAAGCAAGATGTCCAAAACTCAAAAATTATAATAAAAATTGCTGAAATATATCTCGATTTAGGGAATACAGAAGAAGCCCAAAAGTTCTTAAACCATTACAAAGAAACTGCTGGAGCCAGCGTAGAACTATATGTTCTAATGGGAAAAAATATGATGGCTCGAAATTTCTACGATGGAGCCATAAAGAATTTTATGGAAGCAAAAAATGCTTTCCCACATGACTATAGAATGATACTCGGCCTAGGCAAAGCTTATTTATGTGTAAACGATAAAAATAAAGCCATGGCAGAGTTTGAGGAAGCTTTAAAAATATCTCCAAATAACATTGAAATTCTCCTTGAGTTAGGAAAACTATATAACTCTATAGGAGACAAACACAAAGCCTACGAATGTTTTAATGAAATAGAGCAAAACTCAAGAGTTACCGGAGATATTTTATACGAAATAGCTCTTAGTTACAAATCAAAAGAAGAAAATAAAATAGCAATACAATATTTTCAAAAAACTCTTGCCATTAGCCCATTTAACATTAAAGCACAACAAAATTTAGGCGACTTATTAACAAAAGAAAAACAATATAAAGAAGCTTTAAAAGTATACAAAGAAGCTGTTTCAAATTATCCTGACGCAGAATGGGCACATAAAGGAATAATCGCAACAGCAGATTTTGCAAACGATTTTGAAGCAAAAGCCGATTCGCAAAAATATTTACTTAAAAATCAAAAAGACGACGTAGAGCTTTGGTGCGACTNNCAGAAAAAGCATTCAGGAAAGCAGCCGAATTGAGTCCAACATGCAAACGAGCTTATGAAGCTCCTTTGCTCATAAAAAAGGAAAAAGCGTTTATAAAAGGCGAAGAACTCTATAAACAAGCTCAGGAAGGATTAAAGAACAACTTCTTTATATCTTCCGCAGATAAAATAGATAGAGCTTTAAAAGACAACCCAAATGTAGTTTCTTGGCTAAAATTACGCGCCGATATAGCATTAAAAACAGCAGATCTAAAAAAATCGGAAACTGTTCTTTCCAAACTTTATGAATTAAACTCTTTTGATTATATATCAGCCGAACAATTAGCAAAGATTTATGAATTTGAGGTTAAAACCCAAGATGCTATAGATATTTTAAGTCAGGTTATAAAAAACAGACCTTTAAAAATAGACGCTCAAATTCAGATGTTAAAGCTTAAACGAAGCCTACTGCACAGCACAAGCATAGATGCTATAGTCATAGACGATATGGTAAAAGAAGCAGAAATTAAGCTTGACGTAACAGATAAGAATTCGCCTGTTCCAGATATAGTAAAGGCTTACGCCCATTATATCTACTCTTACAAATCAAGATTTCAGGAATACGGTATTGATAGAGCAGAAGAGATTTTTAAAGAATTGTCTGAAAAAAATATAGAAAATGAATATATAACAAAAGGGCTTTTACTATGTGCAAGATTAAAAGGCGACAAAGAACAATCTATTAAATATGCCAAAAAACTTGCCAAAGATTCCATAGAAGATTCTGAACAATATAATTTGGCTCGATTATATGAATATCTTCAACAANNATTTAAAAGAACTCGACCCCAACAATCCAATTTACAGAAGAAAAATAGTTGAGTTAACCGCAGAATTATCCAAAGGTGAAAATAAAAATGAATTGTTAAACATGCTTTCCGAACTATTCAAAGAAATGCAAAAATTCCCAGAAAAAATCTGGCCTATATATGAAACAGCTATAGGGCAAGAACTTGCTGCACAAATTTCTACCCAGAAAAACGATTGGATTTCTAGGTCTATGCTTACATGGCAAAAGGCTTCCAATCACCCTTCGGCAAATTATTGGATTACCTGGGGGTCAGCAGAATGTAGGTTAAAAAATTTAACAGGTAATGATAAAATAAAAGCTGCTAACAATNNATATGTTGCCTTAGCAAAATGTCATTTAGCTCATAATGACTTAAGCCGCAACGAAACAGCTCTAGGTTATTTAGAAAAAGCATGGTTTCTTGCTCCAAATAATGCCGATATCAGTTTACTAGCAGCACAAACTGCAAAAAGTATAGGCAAGTCTGCTCTGGTAAACGCCATAGGCTATAATATGGCATTATGCGAACCAGAAACAGCAAACGCTATATTTAAACTATAAAAGCTAGAGAAGGCTATTAGTGAATAAAAAAATAGAAAACTTAATTAACAGTAAAAATGATAATGCAACAAAAATAAAAATGCATATATCAAGTAATTCCAGTAATCTTGCGCTTATTCGCAAAATTATAGTGGCTAGCGTTAAGCATCTTAATTTAGCTAAAGATTTTATAGAAGGATTAAAACTTGCTGTTACAGAAGCATGTACTAACGTAATACGTCATGCTCACAAATATGATGATTCAAAAAGCTTTGACATAGAAATGCAAGGCTGCAATCAAGCTTTTATAATAGAAATACTTTATAACGACCCAGGGTTTGACCCATCAAAAATTCCGGTTCGTGATTTAAGCGAAGTCAGAGAAGGCGGTTATGGAGTATTCCTAATGCACAATATTATGGATTACGTAAATTACATTACCGATTCAGAAACTGGTAATGTCCGTTTACAAATGGTAAAATTAGCGGCAGAGCAATTAAATGCCAATAGTGTTGGAGGCTCATGTGAAAATTGAACGTGAAATTGATAATGAAAAAAAGATAAAAACCTTTAATATAGAAGGTGAACTTGACACACACAATGTAAAAATGCTTAAAAGCGAAATAAGCGAAGCCATAGAACAAGACGAATGGACCTATGTCTTGAATATGCAAAACGTGGCTTACTTAGACAGTTCTGGTTTAGGTATGCTTGTTTATATCAAAAAAGAGCTCCACAGATATAACAGCACGCTTAAAATAATAAATCTTAGCGATTCAGTCTTAAATGTATTTAAAATGACTAAATTAGACGCTTACTTTGGATTATAATGAAAAAAGCATATTTTATTACTTTCGAAGGTCCAGAAGGAAGCGGAAAATCTACTCAAATAAAGCTGTTAAAAGATTTTTTCTCAAGTAAAGGTTACCCTGTTTATACAACAAGAGAACCTGGTGGAACATACGCAGGCGATAAAATTCGAGCCACCTTATTAGATAAAGCTTGCGGAAACCTTGAGCCAGAAACAGAATTATTTTTAATGCTTGCTCAGCGTTGCGAAAACCTCCGTAAAGTTATAAAGCCAGCAATCGAAAATGGAACTGTAGTATTATGCGATAGATACTTCGATTCCAGCATGGCATATCAAGGCTATGCTAGAGGTTTAGATCCCAAAGATATTTATGAAATACATAAATCATTTTTAGGAGATTTTCTTCCAGACGCTACAATTTTACTCCAAATAGAACCTGAAACAGGACTGCAAAGAGCAAATCACAATGGAAAGAAACAACTAGACAGAATAGAGCTTGAAAGCAAAAGTTTTCACGAAAAAGTTTATAATGGCTATAATGAAATGGCAGCTAAAGAACCTGACAGGTTCATAAAAGTCGAAGCCATAGGAACAGCCGATGAAATTTCTCAAAAAATTATAAACTCACTATATGAAAAATTTCCTGAGTTAAAAAAATGCTAATAAACATTTTTTTTAGTTGCGTAAGTCTTTGTACTGTTATAGAATTGCATATTAACAATGTCTAAAATGAAAATGAATACTGCAATTAGGCTAGATTTGTTCCTGCTATGCTTTTGGATAATAGCAGGAGGATGTTGTTATGCATTTTTCCCAGAGATATCAAAAAATATATATTTTGCTTTAACTTATATTGTTTTGGCAATTATATCTATCCTAATAACTCATTTTCACATAACTTATCATATAACAAAGCCAATTAAAAAGTTCTTATCGATTGCAGACAATGTTATCGAATCAAGTACAGCAGACGGCGTTGAAGACCTAGAAATGATAGGTTTAGAAGAAGTCGAAGGAAGCTTTAAAAACATTGTAGTTTCAATGATTAACACACACGTTCAAATAGCAGATTACGTTAAACAAATCAGCGATATGAACCACGATCTTGAAACAAAAATTGAATCATTATCTACTCTTTATTACGCTAGCCAATCCATGGGCGGAAGCTTAAGCGTAGACACTTTAGCACGCAATTTTTTAAACATTTTCATCGAAAGATTAGATATAAGCGGTGCATGTTTAATGCTTTACAATGAAAAGAACGACATTGTAACCGTTAAAGACTTAGTTGGTATGCCAACCGTCTTATTTGCAAAACTAAAATTCGATTCAAGCAATTTAATAGTAACAAACGCATTTTCATCTGATATTTGCTGGCAACCAACCGAACAAGATCATAATTTAATGGTTGCAGACCTCGAAACAGATGAAGTCAGAAGGATTAAATTGGTTATACCAATGCGAATTAAAGACCATTTTGTCGGTTTATTATTATTAAGCAACAAAACAGATAATAAACAATTCGAACAAAATGAATTCGATATGTATCAAGCAATAGTTACAGTTGCAAGCACTTCTATAAATAACGCTATATTGTTTGAAAATTCAGAAGCAACCAAAAACGAATTAGACAAAAAAGTCTTTAATCTCATGACATTGCAACAATCTAGTCGCATGTTAAGCTCAACTCTTAACCTCGAAGAGCTAATAACAATGTCAATAGATATGTTTATCGAAACGGTCTGGGCAAGTAGCGGAATACTAATGTTAAGAGCTGATGACAAACCAGAGCTAGAAATAAAAGCATTTAAAGGCATAACTCAAGAAGAAATAGATAAGCTTGCCCAAAATCCAGCTGAATCTTGGGCTATGACCACTATCGAAAAAGAACGAAAGCCCATTTTAGCTCAAAACATCACAGGAAACACTTTCCAAAGCTACTTGGCTTTCAATCGTGATTTACCATTTGCCGCTTATATACCAATGTTAAAAGAAGACAAGCTTTATGGTGTAGTAAAGATTGGCGCAAAAATAAATGGTCAGCCATTTACCGAAGATGATCTTGAATTCTTCTCTACCATTGCTTCTCAAGCTGTCATAGCATTTGAAAACGCAAGATTATATTCTCTTGCTATAACCGATTCAATAACAAGATTGTATTTAAACCGCTATTTCCACTTACGTTTAGACGAAGAAGTTTCCAGAAGCAAAAGATACAACTCAACCTTATCTTTGCTTATGTTAGACATAGACCATTTCAAGAATGTTAACGACACATACGGTCATCAGCAAGGCGATGCAGTTCTTAAGGGCGTAAGCAGAATAATACGTAAAAATGTTAGAAACACAGATATCCCTGCCAGATATGGCGGTGAAGAATTTGCTATTATTTTACCAGAAACAACCATTGCCGATGCAAAAATCGTTGCAGACCGTATAAGAAGCGATATAGCAAAATATGATTTCCAATCTATATCATATAACCAGCCGCCAATAAAATGCACTATATCTATTGGCATTGCAAGTTTCCCATTAAACGCAGAATCAAAAGAATCCCTAATAAGAAAAGCAGATAATTCATTATATAAAGCTAAAAACGGTGGGCGAAATCAAGTTGTCCTCTGCGATATAGAATAATGGTAAAGATTTCATCAACCTCAGCCAGCAAAGCAGGAACAAAGTCTCTTTCAGGCAATTCTCAATTTAAAACTACTTCAAACACTAATGCTGTAAATCCAGCAACAACATTTACAGCTGTTCTAAAGAACTCTGCCATTAAATCATTTGATGGCACAATGCAAGAATTAATTGCTATTGTTCAAAAAACAGGCAATATTTTCTTAAGAAATCCAAATGAAGATAATTTGAATTCATATAAAGATTCTCTAAAACAGTATTTAGAGAAATTTAAAAACGAATTTATTTCATTAAGCCAAGAATTTGGTTTAAAACCTAATGGAGATAAAAACGTTTATACAATATTAAACACTATAGAAAGCGACGTAGCCGCAATTACGCGCGATACATTAACAAACAATAAAGCAACAGAATTGCTGGCAACCTTAGACGACATACGGGGTTTGGTTATAGATATTTTGGGGTAAACAGGAAATGACAAAACAAAAATTTCAACTGCTTATAATTACAGGTCTTTCTGGAGCAGGTAAAACAACAGCTTCACATTTTTATGAAGATGCTGGTTATTACTGCATGGATAACGTTCCACCAACCCTGCTTCCGCAATTTATCGAAGTTTGTATTAAAACAAATGAAAGCATAAAAAAACTTGCAGTTGTAATAGACGCAAGAGGAGGCAGTTTCTTCGAAGATCTTTCCGCCTCGCTTGAAACNNCGTCAGCATATTATTCCTTGAAGCTTCAGAAAACACTCTTATTCGCAGATTTTCTGAAACAAGACGCAAACATCCATTAAACAAAGGCGGAAGAATAAATGACGATATTCACCGCGAGAAAGCACTATTAGGTGAAATAAGAGACAAAGCCGACTTCATAATAGATACAACTTCTTTAAATGGTAGAGAGTTACAAGAACAACTAAGAAAATTTTCAGAAGGCTTAATAGGCCCTAGAACCATGTCTGTTGTTTTTGTTAGTTTCGGTTTTAAATACGGAGTTCCACTAGATTGCGATTTAATTTTTGATGTTAGATTTTTACCTAACCCATATTATATTGATGAATTAAAGAAGCTAACAGGTTCTGATAAAGCTGTAAAAGACTATATTTTCTCAAATGAAACAGCAGTTGAATACGGAAAAAGATTACTTGATTTTATAGAGTTTCAAATACCACATTTCATAAACGAACCCAAAACCCGCCTGCAAATAGGCATAGGTTGTACTGGCGGAAGACATCGTTCCGTAGCTTTTGCAGAATATTTATTTAAAAATATTACCGAAAAAGGAATACAAAAGAGTTTAACGCATAGAGACATAACAAAATAAAAAAGTCAGGAGTTTTATATGGAAAAAATGAAATATCGTTGCTTTTTGCTTACTATATTATTCATAGTTTTTTCATTTTCTGTAAACGCAAATGAAATTATAGAATCAACAGCTCTAGTAGTGCCTATAAAAGACCTTACAGAAAGTATAAAGCCTGACGGTAAAAAATATTTTATGCTTTCTCTTAGCGACTTTGAAAAACTAAAAAGCGAAAAACAGCGTGTTATAGATTCTATAAGTTCAATTAAAAAAACTCCCTCTTACGTTAATATTTCATCAACAAAAATATCTGGTACAATAGGTGAAAACTTTATATTTGCAACAGCAAACATAGAAATAGAAAAAATAGGCGATGATTATAAAGAAATAACAATTTTATCAGGAAAACTTGCAGTAGAAAAAGCTTTATTAAACAAAAAGCCAGTTCCTTTAAACTTAAGTAAAAAATTAGAAACAAAGTATACTTTTAAAAGTTCAGACGAAGATTCTGATTGGCATGACATTATTTTTAGTTTGCCTTTAACGCAAAGTGGAAAAAATAATTATGAAATTAGTTTCATTGCCCCAATTTATGAAGACAAATTAACAAAAAAAGTTAGCTTTTCTATAGGAGCAAGTCCTATAACTTTATTAGAGCTAACTTCAAATTCAAAACTCATAGAAATAGACAATACCTCCATACCTAATTATTCAATAACTAACAATAATAATGGCGGTTGCTTGCTTACAGGTCAGCTTGGTTCCACTTCAAATATAAATATTGAATGGCGTAATATAATTCCAATAACTCAAGAAACCGTTAAAAACGATGAAAACACACAAGAAACACCCAATGATGAAAACACTGAAAAAGAAGCAATAGCCAGTGAAACTCAACAAATTACCGCAAATGAACAATCAACAACTCAAGAAACTGCTAGCGAAACAGAGCAAATAGCTGTTAACGAAGAAGATAAAAAAGAAGTAAAAGAAGAAGCTCCTGAACCTCCAAAACCTAACATAATTGCTAATGCTTCAACTATGTTTTCTATAAACACAAATAAGATTTACATTACAAAAAATGTAGATTACAAAGTAAGCAGAGCTCCAGTAGAAGAATTATGCTTTGACATTCCATACGGCATAGACAGTAAAGACATATCAGTATTAGCAAATACAGATAGAATTAGAATAGAAGAAAAGTGTAAATTAAAAATAGTAAGTGAAGACGGAAAAAGAGTATTAAAAGCTACTTTGCCTAGAATAGTTTTTGATAATTGCAGTTTAAAAATTAATTATGCTCAAAACATTGGAACATATACAAGCTTTATTTTACCAGAATTTGTTTGTATGAATGTTGAAAGAGAACGTGGAAAAATAGCGATAGTTTCTCTAGGTTCCGATGAAATACGCACAGCAAACAGCGAAAAAGAACCTCTTGGAAAAAACACAAACGAAATTGACGCCGCCGAACTTCCTTATGAATTAAAAAGACAAGCTGACAGACCCATTTTATTTGCATATAACTATTTATCTGCACCTTCTAATATAGCTCTTTCAATAGCTAGAAACAAAAACATAGAACAAAAATATACTGTTGCGGATAATATGATAATTCGCACAAACTTTAATTCAAATCAAACAAGTAATACAGAAATAGAACTAAACATAAGAAATACAAGCAAACATCAACTCAAGTTTTTTGTCGCTAGCGACACTAATCTAACTTTTTCTCATTATACAATTAACGGAAAAACAAATAAATTAACAATGGATGCTTCTGGAACTCCAACAATTTCTTTAATGCCAGCAAGAAATAGTCTAGAACCAGATAATACAAATATAGTAATAAGTTTTAAACAATCTATAGCATCATTAACAAACAATGGCGCAATGCAATTCAAGATGCCNNCATTTATATGGCTTTAAAGGCTCGCTAGAAGAATTAAGCAATGAAACCAAAATTCCATTCTTCCTTAGCGGTTTTATTTTCTTCTATGATTACGCTAAATCATATTTTTCAGATAAAGACACTTTATTAGGTATTTTTATAATAATAGCAATAGTTTTAATTATTGTATTCTATAAAATAGTTTGGAACGTAGTAAAAGCCGTATTTAGCAGTTTTGGTTCAGGAATTTCAGCTCTTAGCAATTATTTAACCGCAGAAAAGAAAGAAGAAGAAAAACAGAAACAAAGCGGTTGTGGATTCAGTTTAATAGAGTTAGGTATTGTTATCGTTGTAATTGGTGTATTAAGCTCAATGTCTATGCCTAATTTTAAAACTTCCAGATTTCAAGCAAGACATAAAGCATGTTATTCAAATATACGAGTTATTCAAGGCGCAGTAGAAATGTACAATGCAGACAGTAGCAGCCAGATGTCATATTTAAACATGGCCAACCTTGTAAAAGGAGGTTATATAAAACCTGGCATTAAATGTCCTGAAACCAACAAAGAAGATTATTATGGAGAAAATTTAGATAGCGATGGAGAAGTATATTGCTTAAAACATGGTAATTTATCAGGCAGCAAAGTAGGCTCGACTATGGAAAATCAAAGCGTCATGCTAGCAAAACCAAGCCAGTCAGACTCCTATAAATCTAAAATGCCTCCAACACCTGTCTCAATAAAAACATTATCTAAAAAGCCAGAAATGCCTGCACATGAAGCCAGAACCAATTCTTTCGGCGCACAAAAAAGAAGTGGAGCAAAAGCACTCGTAACAAAACTTCAAACAACCAATAATATGCATGATTTCAGACGTGATTTAGTATTACCTGAAATAGACAACAACGGAGCTTTAAAGCAAAATTCCACCTATCCAATAATTCAATTTGGCTATATAAATAAAACCTACCAAAATGGCATTAATATACTAAGCGCAATAATAGCTTTTATATGTGCTATAGGTTTCTTATTGGGCGCAGCAAAGTGGAATAAATCCAAAATGATTACTGCGGTAATAATAATAAGTGTTTTGTCTATAGCAGATATGAACTATTTTATTCTTGGTAGTGCATTTAACACAGTATTCTGGTCTATATTATCATTAGGAGTTGTATTTACTATTCTTAAAAACATTAATAATAAAGAAATGGTTTTAAATAACTCAGGTTTCACTTCATTAATCATAACTTTATTAATATTATTATCTGTTTTATTGGCTCCACCAGCTTTTTCCGCCGAAAATACAGTTAAAAACATAAATGTATTAGCTCCAGTTATAGATTTTTCTAAGATGATAACTGAAAACGGCAATTTTGTTTTCCTAACAGAAGAAGACTACAACTATCTTAAAGATCAAGAAATACCTGAAACAAAAACAATAAAAAATCCAAACCCATTTCAAATAAAATCTATCAGTTATATAGGTAAAGAAGAAAATAAAGATGTTAAGTTTACAGCAAAATATATAGTTGAAGTATTAAATGAAGGTTATCAGGAAATACCTTTAATAAGCAAATCTGCTGTAGTAACCTCTTTAAAATTCGATGGAAAACCTTATCCCGCAGCTTTTTCCAAAGAATATAAATACAATGGTTTATACTGCTTATTAACAAATGAAATAGGAAACCATGAAATAGAATTAGAATTTATAATAAATACCCAAAACGGTGAAGATGAGTTTTCACCGAGAAAAATAACTGTAAATACTATATTTTCTGGTATTACAACTTTAAAGTTTTTGCCAAAGGACAACAGCGAAATAAGCGTTACTCCTGCTGCCTTAAAAGAAGCCCAACAAACTAAAGAAAACTATTATGAAGCAGTAATACATCCTTCAAATAAATTTACGATTACACTTACTCCAAAGAAAACCGCTGAAGCTCTTGCCATTATAGCAGCCAGAGCCGCTGAAGCCGCAAGATTAAAAGCTGAAGAAGAACGTCTAAAAGCAGAGGAAGAAGCAAAGCGCAAAGCCGAAGAAGAAGCATATTTAAAATCTCAAGAAATAGTAGACGAAACACAGCAGGAAGAAATAATAATTGAAACAATTCCAACTAAAATTAATACTAATTGTATTACTTGTTTGTTTGTTCAAGATACATATTTAAGCGGTTTGTTAGACTGTAAATTGAATGTAACTGGAACAGACGGAATAACTAAGTTAAGATTCGCAATTCCACAAAAAGCTAATATTTTAAATGTAACCGATCCAGAAAACAATAAAATAATAAGAGATTGGCAAGAAATACAAATAGAAAAAGACAGATTTATATCAATAACTTTTAATAGCGAAATAAAGAACACAGAAAGACATATTTTCATAACCTTTGAGCAAGACCTTGAAAACAGTAAAGAAAAAAGTTTTGATGTTCCAGAATTTATGCCTCTTAATACAGATGACGCAAAAGGCTATTTAGCTGTTTCCTGCATAAAAGACATTGATATTAACCCTGGTATCCCAGAAGGATATGAAAATTCCAACTTGAGCAATATTCCACGCAGATTAGCAGATTTCTTAAAAGATGGCGTAACTCCGATTGTTTACCACTTTAACAGTTATCCAAATTCTTTAAAAATAGAAGTAAACCGACCAGAAAGCGCAGATGCAATAACAGCTATAATAGATAACGCAGAAGCTTTATCAATAATAAGCCCAAGCGGAGATATCTTTACAAAATATAAATTTAAAATAAGAAACAACTCAGAACAGTTCTTAAAGGTTAAATTACCATCAAGAAACGGCAAATTAGCAGATTTATGGGAAAGTAAATGTGATAATAAACCAACAATAGCTGGTTTAGATGAAAACAACAACACTATAAACATTCCTATAATTAAATCTCAAAGAGATAGTAACGATGACGCTCAACCATTCTTTGCTGAAATAACTTATCATGAAAAAATAGATTCACTTGATAAAATATCCAGTACAACAATATCGCTTCCAAGCGTACATTTAACTATAACAGAACTTAAATGGGAAATTGCCACTCCTTATGGATATGAAATTTCAAAAGAATCAGGCAATGTTGAAGAAACACATAAACTTTTAAGTTTTATAAACGCAAAAGATAAAGCTTACGCCAATAATAACAACAATATAGGTTTATTGCCTGTTTCTTTTAAGCTTCCAATGTATGCAAATAATAAATATTTCAACTTGCTGTCTGTAGAACCAGAAAGCAGATCTCCATTTATTAATTTGAATATTTATGGAAAACCAACAAAAAATCTAAAGACATACACATTATTTGCTTCATTATTGGGTTGTTTATTAGGTTTTTCTCTTGTTCAGCTATTTATAACCCAAAAGCATAAATTACTTTGGATTATTGTATTTGCAGCTAGCGTAATTTTAGTTGGTTATTCAATAACCAATATACTCATAGCTCAAACTTCAATAACAGCTGCTGCTGCTACTATTATAATGTATCTCATAGCTATATTAATAAAAAACTTAAACACCAATAACTTAGAGAAATAAATATAAAAAAAAAGAAAGCCTTTTTATGTTATAATATTAACATGAAAAGGCTTATTTTNNTTTTGCCTATTTATGCAAACAACACAACAGGAATAATAAAACAAAATGTTTCTCGTGAAAAAAATACATTTTCTTTCGCTTCTACTAAATTTCAATTAGACAGTAAAGATAATTTAAAAGAAGAACTTATAGAAAACGCACC
>LXOW01369131.1_pt1 | contig 21433 bp, 20 predicted proteins | sample 1368591 | NCBI WGS metagenome assembly LXOW01 (sample SAMN04884650, study PRJNA319009) | bovine gut metagenome | isolation source: Cow rumen | host: Bos taurus | place: Italy: Legnaro (PD) | collected 2014-07-09
CCGCCATGAGCATGGCGGCTCGGTTGTAATCAAAGCCGTTGCAGCTGCGTCTGGGATTGTTCTGCGTCGTCGGAGCCAGCAGCGCCTGAACTTCGGCAAGCACCGGGCGCGCGCCCTCCATCACGCAGGTCACGCAGGTCCCCGGTGCGTCCTCCGGGCGGCCGGACAGCAGCAGCTCAGAGGGGTTCGGCACCTCGCGCAGCCCCTCGCCGCCCATCTCGAAGACGCCGATCTCGTTCGTCGCGCCGAAGCGGTTCTTCGCTGCGCGCAGGATGCGGTATGCCAGATGCTGGTCGCCCTCGAAGTACAGCACGCAGTCCACCATGTGCTCGAGCACCTTCGGCCCCGCGATAGAGCCCTCCTTGTTGACGTGCCCGATCACGAACACGGTGATCCCCTGCCCTTTTGCAAGCTGCATCAGCGCCATCGTGCAGTCCTTCACCTGCCCCACACTGCCTGCCGGAGAGTCGAGCTCTTCGTTGTAAAGCGTCTGGATCGAGTCGATGATCAGCACGTCCGGCTGCTCCTCGCTGACGGATTCCAGCACGTCCCCGAGACGCGTTTCCGACAGAATAAACAGCCTGTCGCTCTCGACGTTGAGGCGCTTTGCCCGCATTTTGAGCTGATGCGGCGATTCCTCGCCCGATACGTACAGCACCTTATTGGAGCGGCAGAGCTGGCCGCAGATCTGCAGCATCAGCGTAGACTTGCCGATCCCCGGCGCGCCGCCGACCAGCACCAGCGAGCCTCTGACCGCGCCGCCGCCCAGCACGCGGTCCAGCTCCCCCATGCCGGTCGGAAAGCGCAGCTCCTCGTCCGCGCTCAGATCGCCGATCGGGCGCGCTTTTGCGCGCGGCAGCGCACCGCGTCCCTTGCCGGACGGCGCGGCGTTTTTCGGCGCGGCCTGCTCCACGATCGTATTCCACGCGCCGCAGGCCGGACACCGCCCCGCCCATTTTGACGTTTCATTGCCGCACTCGGTGCAGTAAAACACGCTCGTCTTCGCTTTCATAACGCTTCCTCCGCTTCCAGAAGGCCCGCCGCGATCGCGGCGGCCAGTCTCTTTTGATGCTCCGGCGACGTGAGCCGTGCCGTTTCCTCTTCGTTCGACAGAAAACCGCATTCGACCAGGATCGCCGGACAGGTAACGGTCTTCATCAGATAGATCGACGTGTCCGCCTTCTTTTCCTGCTTTGCGCCGTTGTTGACACATTCGTTCAGCGCTGCCTGTACGCTCAGCGCAAGCGCAGCGTCCGGCTTCGCCGTTCCGTAGAACACCTGCGCGCCGCGGACGCTCGGCACGGTCGGCAGACTGTTCTGATGGATGCTGACCAGCACGGCGTTTGGCGTGGCATTGACCAGCGCAGCCCGGTTCCGCAGATCCGATACCTTCTTTTGCCGCAGCGTCTCAGCGCCGTCGCTGTAGACCGAGATGTCCTCTGTGCGCGTCATCACAGTATCACGGCCCAAAAAGCGCATCAGCGCATCCAGCTCCAGCGCGACGGCAAGGTTAACGTCGCTCTCCCGGACGCCGCTGCGCGAAACGGCGCCGCCGTCCTCCCCGCCGTGTCCGGCATCGATGACGTAGACAGGTCTCCTCTGCCCTGCCGCGCAGAACACCGGAAGCACGGGGCGGCAGGTACAAAGCAATGCGAGCAGCAAAAAAATCGCGGCTGCAGCAAATAGCGCTGGGCGCCGTTTCTTAAGAAAAAGCAAACGATCCCCTCCGAAAAGGAGGCTATGCGCAAGCTTTTGTCCGTTATTCCGATTATATCAGCGGCGGGGCGAAAAAGAAAGCCCCGTCGCCGCTTTTTTGCCGGCTGCATAGGATGAATCGAGCGAAGGCTCAATGACAGTAAGGAGGAATCACACCTTGGAAACTGCCAACAGACCGGCAAACATGCTGACGGGCGCAGCCATGTCCGCTGCATCTGCAGCCGCAGCCTGCGGCGCAGGGGCAGGCATGACCCCCGAATGCGCGTCGCTGGCTTTTCCTTATATACCGATGCAGAAGAACGACCCACCACGCTATTCGCAGGACGACGCCATGCGAGCGGGTACGCTGTTCCCCGGACTCGATCTGCCGTTCCAAAAGGAGATCAAATCACGCTTCCCGGAGGTAAAAACACCGCTGACAGAGTTGATGGCGCTTGACTTCGCCATTCAGGAGCTCGGACTCTATCTGACCACGCACGCAGACGACCGGGAGGCGCTTGAGCTCTACTGGTCGTACGTCCGGCTCGGTCAGCAGGGGCGGGATAAGTACGTTGAACAGTACGGCCCGCTGTGCGTGACCGACCTGACGCCGGGGAGCTTTAAATGGCTCAACGATCCGTGGCCGTGGGAGACAGGAGGAAATAACTGATGTTTGTCTACGAAAAAAAGCTGCAATATCCTATCCGGATCAAGACGCCGAATCCAAAGCTGGCGGCGCTCATTGTATCGCAGTACGGCGGCCCGGACGGAGAGCTCGGCGCATCTGTGCGCTATCTGAGCCAACGATTTTCCATGCCTTACCCGGAGCTCAAAGGCCTGCTGACCGATATCGGTACCGAGGAACTGGGGCATCTGGAGATGGTCGGGACGATCGTCTACCAGCTGACGCGCGGCCTAAGCGAAGATCAAATCAAGGCCAACGGCTTTGACGCCTACTTTGTCGATCATACGGCGGGCGTCTACCCCACCGCCGCCTCCGGCTTCCCGTGGAGCGCGGCGAGCATGGCGGTCAAGGGCGACGTGATCGCCGACCTGACCGAGGATCTGGCCGCCGAGCAGAAGGCGCGCGTGACCTACGACAACATCCTGCGCCTCAGCGACGATCCGGACGTCAACGACGTCATCCGCTTCCTGCGCGAGCGGGAGATCGTGCACTTCCAGCGCTTCGGCGAGGGCCTGCGCCTTGCAAAGGACAGGATGAACGAAAAGAACGTCTACTATCTCAACCCCAGCTTTGACATCTGATCACAAAAGCGTCCCGAAACGTTTGTTTCGGGACGCTTTTGTACGATTTCTGAATCACTGCCCGCACGCGGCGCGGAATTCCGTCCAGTTGCGGTTGTAGGCGTCGTTTGCAGCCTCGGAGACGTTCTGGATGATCTCGCCGGAGCTGACAGAGGACGGCACGACCAGCGACGGATCCACAATGTCATCCGCTGCGCCGGTGGTGTTGTAGTAGCCGATGTACTCCATGCACGACTTGCTGATTTCGGGTTCGAGGATAAAGTTGAGGAACTCGTACGCAGCCTGCTTGTTCGGCGCGTTCACCGGCACGAAGGCCGCCATGATGCCGAAGCCGAGCCCCTCCTCGGGATAGACGACCTTGAGACTCGGATTCTCCGCCATGACCTGCGTGACCTGCGAGGTATAGAGAAATGCGGCTGCCGCCTCACCGTTGAGCAGCGAATCCTGCGTGTTGTCATCTTGGATAAGGCGGATGTTCGGCGCAAGCTCCAGCAGCCTCTCCCCCGCCTGCGCGATCACGTCCAGATCCTCCTCGTTCATGCTCTTGCCCATGGAGAGCAGCGTGATGCCGTTGATGACGCGGTAGTTCGCCGTGATGGCAACGGCATCGCGAAGCGAAGGATCCCACAGATCCCGATAGCCCTTGATCGTAAAGTCTACCGCAGCAGGATCGTAGACGATCAGCGGAATACCGGCGCCATAGGGAACGGTATAGCGGTCATCCGGATCGTAGAACTGTCCCTGATAGAGCGGGTTGATATTGCCGTAATTGCTCACAGCGGTCTTGTCGATCTCGCTTACGAGACCGGCCTGCACCGCCTGCTCAATGATATAGTCGTCGGCAATGACGACGTCGTAGTCGCCGCCCTTAGCCGCACTCAGCTTTTCGAGCATGGTCTCGTCGTAGTCGAAGTTGGAGTATAAGATCTCTGTGCCTGTGCGCCGGGTGAATTCCTCCAGTACCTCAGGCGGGAACATTTCCTCCCAGGTGTAAAGCACCAGCTTTTTGCTCTCCTGCTTGCCGCCGCATCCGGCGAGCGTGCTGAGCAGCAGGCAGGCGCAGAGCAGCGCGATCCATTTCTTTTTCATATGGCGTCTCCTGTAACGGTATTATTATGTTCATCGTCCGCATCGATCTTCCTCCGCAGAACGGAGGAGACGAGTTGGATCAAAATGACTGCGATAAGAATGACGGTGCACAGCGCGTTGATCTCCGGCGTGACGCCGGTGCGCAGCTGCGTGTAGACCTTGATCGGCAGCGTGGATACGGTCGGGCTGTTGACGAAGATGCTGATGACCACGTCGTCAAAACTCATGGCGAACGAGAGGATGCAGCCGGACAGAACGGCCGGCAGGATCAGCGGCAGCGTGATGTCGAAAAACGTCCGCACAGGCGTGGCGCCGAGATCGCGCGCCGCCTCCTCGATGGACTTGTCGATGCCGACGAGCCGCGCCTTGACCATCAGAAAAACGTACGGGATGCAGAACGACGTGTGCGCGATGATGAGCGTCGTCCAGCCGAACGGCAGACGCAGCAGCGAGAAGAACGCCATGAACACCATGCCGAGGATGATCTCCGGCAGCATGATGGGGATCGTGGAAAGGTATTCCATCATGCCTTTCGTCTTGTAGTGAACGCGCGCCATGCCGATCGCACCCAGCGTACCAATCACGGCGGCGAACATGCTGCTGACGAAGCCGAGGATCAGACTGTTGCGCAGAGCCTCCATCAGAGCGGCGTCCCGCAGCAGCTTTTCATACCAGCGCAGCGAGAAGCCCGTCCACGCCACGGGGAGCTTCGCCTCGTTGAAGGAAAACACGACGACGATAACGATGGGCAGATACGTGACGAGCATGACAAGCGCCAGGTAGAGCGTGGAAAGCGAAAACCGTTTCTTCTTCATCACAGCATGCCCTCCAGTTCGCTCATCCCTGTCAGTCTGCGATAGAGCCACAGCAGCAGCGTCGTCATCAGGGCGAGCGCCAGCGCGAGCGCCGCGGCAAAGGGCTGATTGCCGCCGCGCGTCATCTGATCCTGGATCAGGCTGCCCACAAGCACGATCTTGTTTCCGCCGAGGATATCAGCGATGAAAAAAAGGCCCATCGACGGAATGAAGGTCAGGATGACGCCGCTCATCAGCCCCGGCAGCGTCAAGCGCAGCGTGACGGTAAAAAACGCCTTCGCGCGGGACGCGCCGAGGTCGCGCGCCGCCTCCACCAGCGTCCAGTCCATCTTCTCCACGCTCGTATAGACGGCGAGGATCATGAACGGCAGCAGCGCGTAGACCATGCCGATCAGCACGGCCGGATAGGTGTAAAGGATCTTCATCGGCTCGTCGATCACGCCGAGCCAGAGAAGCGCGTAATTCAGCACGCCCTTTACCTGCAGGATGATCAGCCAGCCGTAAAGCCGGATCAGAGAGCTCGTCCAGAACGGCACCATGATCAGGAACATCAGCAGGCGCTTTCCCTTTTTGCCGAGCCTTCCCATAAAGTAGCCGAAGGGATAGCCGATCAGCACGTTGAGCGCCGTTGTGGAGAACGCAAGCCGGAAGGACTCGCGGAAGCAACGCAGATAGACCGGGTCGAGCATCTTCCTGAAGTTGTCCAGCGTGAACGCCCATCGAAAGCCCGTTCCCGCGCTGTTTTCCGCAAAGCTGATCAGCACCATATAGAGCGCAGGTCCGAGCACAAAGACCAGCGTGAAGGCGTACATCGGTGCGATGCAGAGCCACCAGCGCTCTTTTCTCATACGCCGGCGCTCCCTTCTCTGTCAACGAGAACGGCGTTCTCTGCGCTCCAGGTGAGGTATACGGTCTCCCCGGCGGAAAAATCGAAGTGAATGCCCTGCCGCGTGATTACGATCTCCGTCCCGTCGGCAAGACGGACCGGGATGCGCAGCATACCGCCTGCAAAGGTGTTCCCTTCCACGACGCCGCGGAGGCAGTTATCCGTTTTCTCGCGGCTGATCCCCACGTTCTCGCCGCGCACGGCGAGCGTCAGCCGCTGCCCGAGCATGACCGGTCGGCTGTCCAGCTGCGCGAGCATCGTGCCGCATGTGCTGCGGAGCAGCACCCTGCTGCCCGTGACGCGTTCCACCGTACCGATGAGAACATTCGCGCTGCCGACGAACTTTGCTGCATAGCTTGTCCGCGGACGGTCGTAGATCTCGTTAGGCGCGCCCTGCTGCTCGATCTGCCCGTCGCGCAGCACCACGATCCGGTCGGACATATTGATTGCCTCTTCCTGATCGTGCGTGACGTAGACGAAGGTCGTGCCGAGCTGCTGCTGGAGCTTCTTAAGCTCATACTGCATCTGGCGGCGCAGCTGAAGATCCAGCGCGCCGAGCGGCTCGTCAAGCAAAAGCACCTTTGGATGATTGATGAGCGAGCGCGCGATCGCCACGCGCTGACGCTGACCGCCGGAGAGCTGCGCGGGTGTTTTTTTCTCGCTGCCGCTCATCTGCACCATGGCAAGCGCGTCATGAACGCGCTGCTCTGTCTCCCGTTTGTTTACGCCGCGGATCTTCAGCGCGTAGGCGACGTTCTGAGAGACCGTCATGTGCGGAAAAAGCGCATAACTCTGGAACACGGTGTTGACGCTGCGCTTCTCGGGCGGCTCGTTGACCATGTCGCGCCCTTCGAGCAGCACCTGACCGTTATCCGGCGCGGTCAGACCGGCGATGATCCGCAGGATCGTCGTTTTGCCGCAGCCGGAGGCGCCGAGCAGCGTGACAAAATCGCCCTCCCGCACGGAGAGGTCGATCCCCTTGAGCACCTGTACGGCGCCAAAGCTCTTTGTGATGTTCCGCAGCTCAAGAATGGCGTTGCTTTCCATGCGCTTTCGTTATCCCCTGCTGTCATACGTTCTGAGAATCTATTGTAACGGTATATTCCATTGATGTCAATGAAGTTTCGCCGTCCTGCGCCTGAAAAGAAAAGGACGCGGAACCGCGCCCTTTCCCTTTTTCAAAGATGTCTTACGCCATCTTCGTCTTGAGGTCGGCGAGGCGGTTAAGCGCCTCGTTGAGCGTCTCGTCCTTCTTGGCAAAGTGAACGCGGACGATGTTGCGCACGTCCTCCTTAAAGAACGACGAGCCGGGCACGCAGGCGACGCCGACCTTGATCGCCATCTCCTCGCAGAACGCCACGTCCGTCTGGTCCTTCTTGAGATAGGGACCGATATCGACCAACGTGAAATAGGTGCCCTGCGGATCGGTGAACGGGATGCCGAGGCTGCGCAGGCCGTCCGTGAACAGCTTCTTCATGTGCGCGTAGTGCGCCTGGAACTCAACGTAATAGCTGTCCGGCATGTCGAGGCCGACCACTGCGGCCTCCATCAGCGGTGACGGCGCGCCGACGGTGTTGAAATCGTGGTACTGCTTGATGCGGTCCATGATCTCCTTCGGCGCGATGGCGTAGCCAAGGCGCCAGCCGGTGATCGAATAGGTCTTGGACAGGCTGGAGCAGCTGACCGTACGCTCCCACATGCCGGGGAGCGAGTTCATATAGATGTGCTTGTTGTCGTCGTAGACGATGTGCTCGTACGGCTCGTCCATGATGGCGTAGACGTCGTACTTGATGCAGAGATCGGCGATCAGCTTGAGCTCGTCATAGGTGAAGACCTTGCCGCTCGGGTTGGAGGGGTTGCAGATGAGGATCGCCTTGATCCCCTGCCGGAACGCGTCCTCCAGAACGTCGGCGTCGAAGCGGAAGGTCGGCGGGATGAGCGGGATATAGATCGGCTCGCAGTCCGCCATGATGAGCTGGGCGTGATAGTTTTCAAAATACGGGCTGAACAGCGCGACCTTGTCGCCCGGGTTGGTCAGGGCGAAGATGGTGTCGACCATGGCCTCGGTGGAGCCGATGGTGACGACGATCTCGGTCTCCGGATCGAGCTTGCGCCCCATGAAGCGACCGCATTTGCGGGCAAGCGCCTGACGGAAGTTCGGCGCGCCCATCGTGATGGGATACTGATGCGGGCCGATCGCGCTGACCTCGGCCAGACGGTCGGTGATCGCCTTGGGCGGATCAAAATCAGGATATCCCTNNAATCAGGATATCCCTGGGAAAGATTGATCGCGTTGTGCGCAATGGCGATGCGCGTCATGCGGCGGATGACCGACTCGGTGAAAAGCTTGTTGCGTCTGCTCAGTTCCTTCATTTTGCTCCCTCTCTTCTATTTCAGGGTGTTGTCCCGACGTTTTGTATTTGGTTGGATAATGATAGTATTCATTATATGCAAAGCGGCGTACCGGCGCAAGAAAAGAATGCACTGCATATTGTCCAATTATCTGCGGCCTCCGTTCGGGTTATTCGTGATTTTATCCATTTTGCGTTAAAAGACCGGCTGACAGCCGTCAGCCGGTCTTCCCTCTTTTCATCTGCCGCAGCCGCAGCCGTTTGCGCTGCCGGATCCGCCGGAGCCGGAATCACAGGCGTCGCCCGTCGGGAAAAAGGAATTCATCGGGAAATCCACGTCCGCAAAGATGGCGCAGGGATCCTCAGCGCTGCCGATCCCGGCAACGGTGCATTCCTCCGTAGGGATGCAGTAGTCGTAGATCGGGATCAGCAGCTGCGTATCGCGCTCAAGCCGCACGATGGAGAACTGACCCAGCGACACGCAGATGCGGCGGCTCTGCGACTCGTCGAGGATCAGCGGCTCGTCGAACGCAGCGAGGATCCCCTCCGGCACGCCGGTGAGCACGCCCGGTACATAGTGGCAGCTGTCGGCAAAGCCTGCGCTGAGCAGCAGCGGATCGATGACCTCGACGACAGCCGTCGGCAGATCGGCGGTCAGATCGAGCGAAACGTCCAGCTCGTCGGCCACCGGCTCGGAGGTGAAGATTTTCGGCCCGCTCTCGCCGCCGCAGAGAATAACGCGCTTGCCGAAGGTTGCAAGCCCCTCGACCTCGGTGTAGCGCGTGCTGCCGCTGAGCGCCTGCAGCGTGATCTTGTAGTAAAAGCGCATGTCAACCGTATAGTAACCGCGGTTGAAATTGACCGGTTCTACGTCTACGAAGGTATACAGCAACTCCGCGCTGCCGCTCCGGATCCCCTGCGCCGAGGCGATCGTCTCCTGAGCCGACTGCGTCGGATAGAAGCGCAGATCCTCGATACAGTCTTTATCCCGGCAGGACGAAAAGATCTTCTTTGTATGAACGCAGACCGCCTCACGGACGCCGTTTGCGCCGCTGACCGATCCGGCCGTCACTTTTTCAGCCATAGCAAACCCTCCATTAAGTACTGATTTGAAAGTCGGCCTTTCAGTTCAGTGTATGCCTCGCGGCGCGGGTGGTTCATGAAAAAGGTCTGTACAAATCGGAAAAAGTGGGGTATACTGCTATTGGTGTGCTTTTGGACGCCAGTCTGCACAGAAAGGAGACTCACTATGCCGCAAGTTGGGTTCATCCGCAGCAAAAACGAGATCAAGTATTTGATCCTGTTCATTGCCGAACGTTTGATCGACCCTGTTCCCTTTGAAACGATGCAGGAGCTTACTATGTGCGATCCCGCCATCGATTTCTTTGAGTTCTCCGAATGTCTCAGCTATCTCGTGCAGACCGGGCATATGACCTGCTCGAAGGAAGGTCGCTACGCCATCACGAAAAAGGGCGTCGAAAACGGCCGCACCTGCGCCGAAGAGATACCCTACTCCGTCCGGCTCAATGCCGAGCGTCTGACCGAGGCCAAAAACCGCCAGATCAAACGCGACCGCCAGGTGCAGTCCCGCGTTACGCCGCGTGCCAACGGTACAAAAACTGTCGAGTTGCGGCTGAACGACGAGCAGGGCATCCCGCTCTGGCGTATGGAACTTGCCGTTCCTGACGACGCAAAGGCAAAGGATCTGATACACCGCTTCCAGAATCATCCAGAGAAGATGTACAGCGAGCTGATCCGTCTTCTGTTTCCAACGAAGATTGAATAGTAACGCAGGAAGCATACGACAAAAGGCGTGAGCAATCTTGCTCACGCCTTTTATCATTTTGCCTATTTCACTACAACATTCGCTTCGCCGAAGCGCTCACGCAGTTCGCGCAGCAGCGAGTCATGCAGATCGCAGGTCGTTCCGATCAGCTTGCCGGAGTCGGCAAGGCGAATCTTGACAGGATTGCGTTTCCCCTCAAACATATAGATTACACGCTTGAAGTGTTCCATTTCCGGCGAATCCATCGAGGGCAGCCGCAGATAGAGCGTTTCTGCGTTCTCCGGCGGCGTCCGCACGAACTGCGCAGCGCTCTCGGCCAGCGGATGGGCAAAATCACACATCAGCTGCGGCGCCTTCTCGTCGCGAACAGAAAGCCTGCCGCGCGCGGTGATGACGGAGCCTTCGCGCAGAAAGCTCCCATAGTTCTCCAAGCACTTTGTGAAGCATAGAAGCTCCATCGAGCCCGTGTCGTCCTCCAGCGTAACGTAAGCCATGAGCGTGTTTTTCTTCGTGGTTTTCGTCTTGCTGGACGTCACCACACCGGCAATCGTCACCTGCTGCTCGTCCGAAAAGACGGACGGGCCCTCCTCCTGCGCGAAATCCTCGCGGATCCTGCCGATCGGCACGGCGCCCGCCGCGCGCGCCGCGCCGCGGTAGGCGTCCATCGGATGACCCGAGAGATAGAGTCCCGTCGTCTCCTTCTCCATCCGCATCAGCTCGCCCGGGCTGAACTCCGGCACGTCCGGAAAGACGACAGCCGCCGCCTGCTGCGGCGTTCCGGAGACAAGACCGAAAAAGTCGATCTGACCGTCGAGATTGGCGCGGTTGCTGTTCGCAATGCCGTCCATGACTTTCTCATACACGGCATTGAGCTGCGAGCGGCGCACGCCCATCGAATCGAATGCGCCCGCGCGGATCAGGCTGTCCACCGCACGCTTGTTGAGATCCGTACCGTCCATGCGGCGGCAGAAATCTTCAAAATCCGAAAAGGCGCCGCTTCTCTCCCGCTCCTCCGTCAATCGGGCAATCAGCCCGCGGCCGATACCCTTGATCGCCACGAGGCCGAAGCGGATGCTCTCACCCTCGACCGTGAAGCCGGCGCAGGAGTGGTTGACGTCCGGCGGAAGCAGCGGGATGCCGATCTCCCTGCACTCATTAAAATAATCATTAATCTTGTCCGAGGAGTCCAGCACGCTTGAGAGCAGCGCCGCCAGATACTCCTTTGGATAGTGGCGCTTGCAATACGCTGTCTGATACGCGACCACCGCATAGCTGACGGCGTGCGCTTTGTTGAAGGCGTAGTTCGCAAAATCGTAGATGTCCTGGTAGATCGCCTCGGCGGTCCGCTCAGGAATGCCGCCCGCGACACAGCCCGCAATGCCGCGCTCCGGATCGCCGTGGACGAAGGTGTATCTCTCTTTCTCAACGTCCTTTGCTTTCTTCTTGCTCATGGCGCGGCGGATCATGTCCGCCTGCCCCAGCGAATAGCCCGCAAGGCGGCGGAAAATCTCGATCACCTGCTCCTGATAGACGATGCAGCCGTAGGTGACCTTCAGGATCGACTCGAGCGAGGGATGCATGTAGCGCACGAGTTTCGGATCGTGCTTGGAGGCGATGAAGCGCGGGATCGAATCCATCGGACCGGGACGATAGAGGGCGATGATGGCGGTCAGATCCTCTACGTTTTCCGGCTTCAGCCCCACGCAGACGCCCGTCATGCCCGCGGACTCCAGCTGAAACACGCCGGAGGTCTTTCCCTGTTGGAGCATCTCATAGGTTTCCGGATCGTTTTCCGGGATCGAAGCCAGCGAGAAGGACGGCTCCTTCTCCTGGATCATTTTCACGGCGTCATCAAGGATCGTCAGGTTGCGCAGGCCCAGGAAGTCCATCTTGAGCAGGCCCAGCTCCTCCAGCGTCACCATCGTGTACTGGCAGACGATCGTTTCGTCGTTCCGCGCCAGCGGAACGTAGTTGACGACAGGCTCCTTTGTGATTACGACGCCGGCGGCGTGCGTGGAAGCGTGCCGCGGCATCCCCTCCAGCGCCTTCGCTGTGTCGATCAGTCGCTTCACGCGCTCGTCCTGCTCGCACTTTTCGCGCAGCTCGCGGGAGAGCCGCAATGCGTCGTCCAGCGTGATGTGCAGCGCGCCGGGTACCAACTTGGCGATCACGTCGCACTCGGCATAGGTCATGTTGAGCGCGCGCCCGACGTCGCGTATGACGCCGCGCGCCGCCATCGTGCCGAAGGTAACGATCTGCGCCACGTGGTCGTCGCCGTACTTGCGGCGGACGTAGTCCACCACCTCGCCGCGCCGCGTGTCGCCGAAGTCCATATCGATATCCGGCATGGACACGCGCTCCGGGTTCAGAAAACGCTCAAAGTAGAGCGCGTACTGCATCGGATCGACGTCCGTGATATGCAGGCAGTAGGATACCATGCTTCCGGCGGCGCTGCCGCGCCCCGGCCCGACCGGGATACCGACGCTCTTCGCATAGCGTACGAAATCGGAAACGATCAGAAAATAGTCCGTAAAGCCCATCTTCTCGATCATATCCTGCTCGTATTTCAGCTGCTCGCGGTACTCCGGCTTCCCTGTGCCGTAGCGCTCGGCAAAGCCCTCGTCGCAGAGCTTTTTCAGATAGGAAAAGCTGTCGTAGCCCGGCGGCAGCTTGAATTCCGGCAGGTGATACTTGCCGAACGTGAAATCCACGTTGCACAGGTCGGCGATTTTGCCGGTGTTCTCAATCGCCTCCGGATACTCAGGGAAGAGCGCCGCCATCTCCTCCGTTGAGCGGAGGTAGAAGTTCTGCGGCTCATAGCGCATGCGGTTCTCGTCATCCACGGTCTTTCCGGTCTGGATGCACAGGAGCACGTCGTGCGCCGCGGCGTCCTCCTTGCGGAGATAGTGCGCGTCGTTCGTTACGACCAGAGGCAGCCCCGTCTCCTCGTGGATGCGGAGGATGCCGCGATTTACGATCGCCTGTTCGCGGATACCGTGATCCTGCAATTCAAGATAAAAACGGTCTGGTCCGAAAATCTCAGACAGTGTCAAGGCATATTCCTTTGCACCGTCATAATCCCCGTTCCGAAGCCTGCGCGGGATCTCGCCGGCAAGGCAGGCGGAGAGACAAATGAGCCCTTCGTGATGCGCGCGCAGCAGATCAAGATCGATGCGCGGCTTGATGTAGAAGCCCTCGATGTGCGCCATGGAGACCAGATAGGAAAGATTTCGGTAGCCCGTTTCGTTTTCGCACAGCAGCACCATATGGCGCGCCTCGGAATCAAACTCGTGCTGCTTGTCGAAGCGAGTACGTGGTGCGACGTAGACCTCGCAGCCGATAATGGGCTTGATCCCTTCCGCCTTGCAGGCGCGATAAAAGTCGATTACGCCGTACATGACGCCGTGATCGGTGATCGCGCAGGCGCTCTGCCCCATCGATTTGACCAGCTTCGGCAAATCTCTGATGCGGCAAGCGCCGTCCAGCAGGCTATACTCCGTATGTACGTGGAGATGAGCGAACGGCATGGTTTACAGACCTTCCTCGTCCAAAAGCTGTTCCACGATCTCGACCGCAGAGGCGATCATGACCGCGCAGTGATTCGTGATGCCAAGAGCCCTGACCGCTTCGCTCGGCTCTTCCTTTTCGTTCTTCAGCAGCTCGCGGCAGCGGAGCGCACCGAACTGCCCGGAAAAGCGCTTCTGCAGCTCACGGGCGCGCGCAACCGCCCTCTTTTTCGCGGCGACGGGATCGCTCAGATCCTTCACCGCGATCAGATCGAGCGCCATCAGCGCGCCGCTGATTGCGCCGCACAGCTCGCCCGTTCCGGCGCCGCTGCCAAAGGCCGCGCCGATGCGCAGGGCTGTCTCCTCCGGGATGTCAAAGCGGTCGGAAAACGCCGCCAGCACACTCTGGCAGCAGTTATACCCGCTGTCGTGATATGTGTTTGCGCGCTCCATACGGTTCATTTCGGTTCCTCCTTTGCAAGCTGCATCAGCTTTCTCATACGGTGGTTCAGGCAGGACTTAGTCAGCGCCGGTTCAAAGGTCGCGGCAAGCTCCGAGAGCGACAGCTCCGGCTGCAGCAGCCGCGCGACCACAACCTCCTGCAGCTCAGCAGAGAGTGTCTCCAGAACGCCGGACTCCGCGAGCCGCGTCAGCGCCTCGACCTGTGCACGGGACGCAGCAACGGATTTGTCGACGTTCGCCGCGTCGCAGTTTACGCGGCGGTTGACGGTGTTGCGCATGGACTTTTCGACCTTTGCCGCCATGATCTCCATTGCGGCGGCAGGCGCGCCCATCTGCGTCAGCAGATCCTCAATGTTTTCACTGTGCTTGAAATAGGTCACGCTGTTGCCGTTGCGGATAACATTTTTCGGCTCATAGCCCATATCCTGCAACAGCGCCTCAGTCTCGCGGCCGGCCTGCAGGTGAGCCGTCGCCAGCTCCAGATGATAGCGCTTGAGCGGATCGGTTACGCTGCCTCCGGAGAGGAATGCACCGCGCAGATAGGCGCTGCGGCAGTGCTCCTCCTCCAAAAGCGCGAAATTGACGTGCAGCGCATAGTGCTGTCCGGGATCGTAACCCAATGTCTGCCAGATCCGCGCCAGCTTGTTCTTCGACGTGATGCGGAAGATGTGCTTCCCCATTCCGCCGTCCTCCGGCAAGGCGTCGAATCGGATACCGAACGCCTTTTGGAACAGCCGCGGCAGCCGCTGTGCAAACTCGCCGCTCTCGGTAACGATGCGTACCTCGCCGGAGGAAAAGCCGCCGGCGTAGAGCAAAACGCCGCAGCTTTCGGCAAGCGCGCAGCACTTTCGCTGCAGCGGCGCGCGGCACAGTTCTTTTTTCACTTCTCCGGAAAAGGACACGTCCTTATCCCACCTTATCTGCGTATTCTCGTGAAACGCCTCAGCCGTGCGTCAGGTCCAGCCGCGTCATATCGCGGTGATTCTCGCCGGTCGGATAGCCCAGCTTCGCGATCCGCTCCGCCAGTTCTCGTGCGATGGCGACGCTCCTGTGCCGCCCGCCGGTGCAGCCGACGGCGACGACCAGCATGGTCTTTCCCTCCTCGCTGTACTGTGGAAGCAGAAACCGGAACAGATCCTCCAGCCGGTTGATGAACTCGTGCGTCTGATCAAAAGAGAATACGTAGTCGCGTACCGGCGAATCCATACCTGTTTTGTCACGAAGCTCCGGGATATAAAAGGGATTCGGCATAAAGCGCACGTCGAAGACGAGATCCGCCTCCGCCGGAATGCCGTACTTGTAGCCAAAGGAGACCACGTTGACCGTCAGCTTATGCTCCTTCGACCGGTCGCCGAACAGGCTGTACAGCTCGCTGCTGAGCTTGGAGGCGGGCATCTGCGTCGTGTCGATGACGAAATCCGCCTGCTCGCGCAGCGGGCGAAGCAGCTCCTCCTCGCGGCGCGCAGCGTCCTCAATCGTGTCGCTGTCGTGCATCAGCGGGTGCAGGCGCCGCGTCTCCTTGTAGCGTCCGACGATAGTCTCCCGGTCTGCGGCAAGAAACAGCAGCCTGCAGTTGACGCCCTGGACGCGCAGATGCTTCACGGTCTCCAACAGCGACGGAAAACCGACGCTGCCTCCACGAATATCGCTGACGAGCGCCACACGGTCAAATCCGTTTCCGGCGCAGAAGCCGGCAAAGGGGTAAATCATCTTGGCGGGCATGTTGTCCACGGTATAGTAGCCCATGTCCTCAAGATACTTAGCCGCGCGGCTCTTTCCGGCGCCGGAAAGCCCCGTTATCACCAGAATCTCCATATCCCTCTCCCTACCGGATCACTTTGACCTCCGGCTCCAGTTTGACGCCTGACACGTCATAAACCCGTTTTTGTATTGTTTCGATCAGCGCAAGCACGTCGGAGCAGGCTGCACCGCCGGTGTTGATGACGAAGCCTGCATGCTTGGGCGAGACCATCGCTCCGCCGACGCTCACGCCCTTAAGCCCGGCGTCCTCAATGAGGCGGCCAGCATAGTAGCCGGCCGGCCGCTTGAACGTGCTGCCCGCGCTGGGGTATTCCAGCGGCTGGGACGCCCTGCGTCTTGCCATCAGCTCGTCCATTTTGCATCGGATCGCATCGCCGTCGCCCGACTTGAGACGCAGGCTCGCGCGCAGCACGATTGCCTCCGGCTGCTCAGTGAAGATGCTGTGGCGGTAGGAAAGCTGCAGTTCTTCCGCCGCAAGAGTCCGCACGCCGTCCGGAAACAGGGCTGTCACACCGGTCAGTACGTCGGAGAGCGATCCGTCGTAGGCGCCTGCGTTCATAACAACGCCGCCGCCAAGGCTTCCCGGGATTCCGTGGGCAAACTCCAGTCCGGTTAGCCCCCCCTGCCAGGCAAATGTCGCCAACCGCGCAAGAGAGACGCCGGCGTCCGCAGACAGCCCGTTTGTACCCTCTTTCCGGATCTCCTTCATCTCGCCGGTCGCGATCACAACAGCGTCCAGTCCATCGTCCGGAAAGAGCACGTTCGTCCCGTTCCCCAGCAGGACAGTCCGGACGCCCGCCTCACGCAGAATTCCGTCCAGAATAATCAGCGCCTCCGTGCTTTGCGGAAATGCCATGCGTTTCGCCGGGCCGCCGATCCGGAACGACGTGTGCTTTGCAAGCGGCTCGCCGCTCAGCCAAGCCATGTCCGGCAGGTAGGCCTGTATCGTTTTGTCCAGCGTTGCTTCCCAGGACATATCGCCGCTCCTTGCTCAGATGGAATTCCGGTCGACCTGCTGGTCGATCTTATCGACAAAGCTCTGTGCCGCGTTGAATCCGTACTTCTTCTGGCGGTTGTTCATCGTCGCGATCTCAGCGATGCCTGCCAGGTTACGCCCGGCGCGCACGGGAATCGTCACACAGGGCACCGGGATATCCAAAATCTTGATATACTCCTCGTCGAGGCCGAGACGGTCGTACACGTAGCCGTCCGTCCATTCCACGAACTTGATGACCAGGTCGATCTGCGTGCTCTCCTGCACGGCGCCCATGCCGAAGATCTTCTGGATGTCGATGACGCCGACGCCGCGCACCTCCAGATAGTCGCGGATCAGCTCCGGCGCGCTGCCGATGAGCGTGTTGCCGATGCGGCGGATCTCCACCGCGTCGTCCGCGACGAGGCGGTGGCCGCGCTTGATCAGCTCGATGGCCGTCTCGCTCTTGCCGATGCCGGAGTCGCCCATGATGATCACGCCCTCGCCGTAGACGTCAAGCAGGACGCCGTGGCGCGTGATCACCGGCGCCAGCGCATGGTTGAGATAGTCGATGGCGATGCTCGTGAACTCAACTGCAGTCAAGTCGGTGCGCAGCAGCGTGCGTCCGTAATGCTGCGCCATTTCCAGGCACTCGGGAAAGGCCTCCAGATTGCGGGAGATGATCAGTGCCGGGATCTCATAGCTGAACAGTTCGCGGAAGCGGCTGCGGCGCTCGTCCGAAGAAAAACCGCGCAGATACTGTACCTCCGCCTTGCCGATGATCTGAAGGCGCTCTTGGTCAAAATAGTCGAAGAAGCCGGCGAATTGCAATCCCGGGCGATTGACGTCCGTGATGGTCAGCACGCGCGTATCATAGTCCGATCCCTTGCAGAGGATCTCCAGGTCAAACTTCTCGACGACTTCCTTTACCTTGACGCTGCGATCTGTCTTCATTGCGCACTCCTCCGATCTGATTCGATACAGATATATTATAATCGTTCGCCCAATTTTTTACAAGTAAAACGCAGATTTTTCGTCCGTACTGCCTCTCTAAAATTTTTTGATGTTTTTTGAAAATTTCCCTTGCTTTTTGCATTTCCATCTGTTATCATATCAACTGCTTGTTCGGGATTATCCGAAAAGTGCGATTTGATTACAGCAAGGAGGTGCAACGGATGGCAAAGTGCGAATTTTGCGACAAGGGCGTGACCTTTGGTATCAAGGTCTCCCACTCCCATCGCCGCTCCAATCGTGCGTGGAAGCCCAATGTCAAGCGTGTGAAGGCGATTGTCGACGGTACGCCCCGCCATGTGTACGTTTGTACCCGCTGTCTGCGTTCGGGCAAAGTTACCCGCGCGATCTGAGAGTAAAAAAGAAGAGCCGCATGAGCGGCTCTTCTTTTTTATTGTTTTCTGGCAAGCGGCAGCTTGCCTTCCTCCGGCGTCGTGTATATAGTCCGGCAGGAATCGTAGACCACCATGCCGGGCCTGGCGCCGGCGGGCTTTTTCACATAACGCACCGGCGTATAGTCCACAGGAACGTTATCGCTCTGTCGCGCCTGCGAAAAATAGGCCGCCAGCATCGCCGCCTCGGCGACGCTCTGCTCGTCCGGCGCAAGTCCGGCGGTGCAGAGGATCACGTGGGAGCCGTGTATCTTCTGCGCGTGGAACCAGAGATCCCGTTTGTCCGCGCGGCGGAGCGTCAGCTCGTCATTCTGCGTGTTGCTGCGGCCGACGAGGATGCGGAAGCCGCCGCTTGAGCGGTACTCCCGCGGCGCAGAGATCCGTCTGAGCTCTTTCCTTTCTTTTCCGCGGCGCAGATAGCCGGACTCCTGCAGCTCGCGGCGGATCTCCTGAAACTCAGGTTCGGTCTCCGCCAGTGCGATCTCCTGCAGTACGCTGTCGAGATAACTGCGTTCCGCCTCGCTTTTTTCGATCTGCTCACGCAGATGATGTTCTGCGCTCTTTGCCTTGTTGTAGCGCTTGTAGTATTTTGCAGCGTTCTGCTGCGGCGTCAGCAGCGGATCGAGCGGGATTGTGACCTGCTGCTGCGCTTCTTCGTAATAATTCTCCGCTGTCAGGCTGCTCTGCCCGCGCTCCATGCGATAGAGGTTCGCCGTGACGAGGTCGCCGTACAGGCGCAATCTGTCGCGATCCTGCGTCGCGGCAAACTCGCGCCTGAGCGTCTCGCACTTGCGCGCGAGGCGGTCGCGCGCGACCGTTGCGGCGTGCGTCAGCTCGCGCCCGCGACGCGCGGAGAGCTCCTGCCGTTCGCGCAGCTCGTAAAACTCATCCAGCAGCGCAGAGAAAGATCCGCGCGTCTCGATCGCGGTCTCTGCGCCGTATTGTGTGACCGGCAGATAGGTGTAGTCAGCCGGTGCGCCGCCGCGCAGCAGGATCGTCGGCGAAAATTGATTGGTTTGCAGCATATCTGCAAGTGATTTCACTTCACGAATCATAGCGTCGGCCTGCGTGGCGCTCAGCTCGCCGAAGCGCGCGTCGGTTGCGCCGGCTGTGCGGTGAACGAGTTCCCTTGCAACCAGCGGCGAGACGCCGAGAAGATGATCCACGAGCCATTGATCCACAGGCTCCTCCGGCTCTCCGCCCCGCTCCAGCAGCCGGATCGCCGCATCCGCGTCGGACAGAAGGGATGCCTTGGCAAGCGGCGTCGGCAGCTTGTAATAGAGTCCCGGCAGCAGCGCACGGTCGCTGTCCGGCTCGAACGGGACACGCCGCATGCAATCCAGAATGCGATCCTCGGCGTCCAGCAGGATGAGATTCGCACGGCGCCCCATTGCCTCCAGCACCAGTCGGCGGCGTCCGGTCTCGCCCAGCTCGTCCGTGACGCGGAGCGTCAGCGTGACGACGCGCTCCAGATCCGGCTGCTCCACGGATTCGATCCGCGCGCCGATGAGATGCTTGCGCAGGAGCATGCAGAACATCGGCGGCTGCGCCGGATTGTCGCGCAGCTGCTTCGTGAACTGGATGCGCGGCTGATTGGGGTTGGCGCTGAGCAGCACACGGTCCCGGCCGCGCACCGTCAGCACGATCTGATCGCGCGCCGGCTGCTGCACCTTGTCAATGCGCGCACCGATCAGATCGGGGCGCATTTCGCACACAAGCGCGCGCAGGCAAATGGCGTCAAGTGACATCCTGTCCCTCCATCATCGCGGCAAAGAACTCGTTGATGCGTTCCTTCCGACCCTTCAGATACAGCCAGCCGAACAGCGTCTCCAGCGCCGTCGCCGTCTGATAGGTCGCGCGATCCGCGCTGTGCGGGATCGTGTGTACGTTCGCGTTGCGCCCGCGGCGGAACACGTCGCGCTCCTCCTCCGTCAGCAGCGACTGCAGGAGTTCGCTGAGCTCAGCCTGCTTCGCGGCGCAGACCAGCGCGATCGTCGCGCGGTGCAGCCCTTTCCCTGTCGCCTTGCCGTGCACGCACAGCCAGGTGCGCACCAGCAGCTCGTACACCGCGTCGCCGAGGTGCGCAAGGCCGATGGTGCTGATGGCGCGGATCTCATCGTCAGACACTTTTGCGGACAAATAATCCATTTCGCATCTTCCCCGTCATACAAATAAAAAAGACGAACATCCGAAACCGGATGTTCGTCTTTTGGTGGAGATTAGCGGGATCGAACCGCTGACCTCTTGACTGCCAGTCAAGCGCTCTCCCNNCTAAACCCCCAAACCGCTCGGAACGAATGAGAGTATAGCATAGGCTCATTCTTCTGTCAAGCCCTATTTTTTGATTTTCAGCGTCTTCAAATAACCTTTTTGCTCGTCGGAAATACGACGGCTTTCAACAGCTTTTTGGATCGCCTTGTTGTGCGTCCACAGATCCAAACGGCGCTGCTCAAGATACGGCAGCGCGGCGTCCTACTGCTTGGCAAGCGCCGTGGCAAAGTACCAGGCGATCATCATGTTGATATAGTACTCCTCGCTCCGCAGCGCCGCAACACGCGACAGGTACTCCGGCTGAAAACCCGCATCCAGATAGTGCTGCATCAGCATACCGATGCCGAAACGCGCCGTGTAGGTATGCTCCGACGCGAGCCAGCGGTCGACGGCCGCAAGCAGCTCCGGCGGGCGCGAACGAAATGCCGCGGGCGAAAGCTGGTCGCAGGTCGCCCAGTTGTCGACGTACGGCAGGAACGCGTCCACAGCGGCGAGCGCCGCACCATGATCCTTATTGAGCGAGATCAGGAACGCGTGGAGCTGATCCTCATCGAAGTACCGGTTCGGCAGCGCCGCGAGGAACTCCCCGGCGTCGCCGCGGCCGCTGAACTCCTTCGCAAGCTGCCGCAGCGCGGGCGTGCGCACGCCGATCACCCGCTCCTTCGGAACGGTCGGGATCAGGGCGCTTAGAAATTCGCGATATTTCAGATCCTGTAAGGCAAAAAGCCTTTCCGGTATTTCCGCGCAAATCGTTCCCATATCCTTATCACAGCAGGCTGACCTGCCCGCCGTCCTCCTTCGCCGCATCCTCTCCGCCGTCCAGCATCGCAAGGAACTCGTCCTCCGTCAGAACGGGGATACCGAGCGCGTGCGCCTTGGTCAGCTTGCTGCCTGCAGCCTCGCCAGCCACGACGTAAGTTGTCTTTTTGGAAACCGAGCCGCTCGCCTTGCCTCCGCGCCTCTGGATCAGCTCTGTTGCCTCGTCACGGGTAAAGCGCGTCAGCGCGCCGGTCAGAACGAAGGTCATACCCTTGAACGCGTCGTCCACAGGCTTGTCCAGACACTCCAGATTGACGCCAGCCTCGCGAAAACGGTTCATCAGATCCTGCGACTGCGGGCTGTCCAGCCAATCGCGCAGGAACTTCGCCGTGATCTCACCGATGTCGACG
>LXOW01405816.1_pt1 | contig 21397 bp, 14 predicted proteins | sample 1368591 | NCBI WGS metagenome assembly LXOW01 (sample SAMN04884650, study PRJNA319009) | bovine gut metagenome | isolation source: Cow rumen | host: Bos taurus | place: Italy: Legnaro (PD) | collected 2014-07-09
CCGTTCCACCGGCATAATAAATTTCCGGCATTAAAAGCAGGTCATCCTTGCCAAGACCGCCAGCAAGGCTAGCAACCAGTTCCGTACGCAGATTCCTTGTCGGTGTGAAGCCATGCGGCTGATACACGGCAAAGACCCTTTTTCCTGCGGACTTCAATGCGGACAATGCGGCGGCCAGCTTGGCCGGATTGTGGGCAAAGTCGTCTATCACCCGGATTCCGTTCTTCTCGCCGATCAGGGCAAACCTGCGCTCCACCCCGGCAAAATGCCTCAATGCCTCGGCGGCCGTTTCCAGGGACACCCCGTACATTGCAGCCCCGGCACAGGCCGCCGCGGCGTTTTCCGCATTGTATTTTCCCGGAGCGGGAATTTCAAACCTAACTCCGCCTATGTAAAATTCGGAAGAAAGTGGATGCAGTTCCAGTTTTGCAATCCTGAATTTTCCCTCATTGATGCTGAAAGGTATTCCTTTTCCGCCATTGAATGTCTCATGGCAAATTGGATCATCGTCATTCCAGCAGAATTTCCCTTCCTTGTCTCCGTCAAGACAGTTATTGCGGAAATGAATGAAAATCTGTTTTAACTCGTCTATGGTCTTATGATCCCTTGTTATGTTCAGGGCAAGTCCTTTCGCCGGGCGGTATCTGACAAGACTGCCGTCGGATTCGTCGCCTTCCACTACAAGTATATTGCTTTTTCCCTTTAAGGCATTTCCAATAAGGCCTTTTTTCTGCAACTGTATCAATGCTCCGCCGGTTATCACGGAAGGGTTAAGACCGGCATGTTCCAGTATGCAGTATGTCATCGCGGTCACGGTGGATTTGCCACTTGTTCCGGAAATGACTATGCTATCCGCATTGTTCACAAATTCCGCCAACACCTCGGAACGGTGCATGACAGGCACATTGTGCTTTTTCGCGGCGGCTATTTCTGGACTGCTGTCCTCAATTGCCGTAGATACGACAAGCCTCGCCGTGATTTCCGTCACACCACTGCCGTCCTGTGGAACAATCCTTATTCCCATACGTTCAAGGGCGGATCGCATTTCCGGCTTATGCCCACGGTCAAATTCACGGTCAGAGCCGGTAATCTCAAACTCACCACCGACGGACATCTGTGCTATCGCGCTCATGCCCGCACCTGCGATTCCTGAAAAATGAATATTCTTTGCCATATATACATTATATTATTTTATGCCGCCAGATATTTTGTAAAATCTTATTGCAATGAGTAGTGATCAATTGAGGAAACACCTTACAGGAAAATTTAAAATTCTCGTAGTCTATGCCAACATAAATGAGTATTAGTCTAAAACAATAAATTTTCCTGCAATATTGAAGTTTTGGCTTCCTCTAATCGTTTTAATGATGTTTTGTAGTATTCTTCCTGTTGTTCAAAACCTATGAAATGTCGTTTAAGCTGCATTGCGGCTATAAGCGTGGTAGAACTACCTGCAAAGGGATCTAAAACCGTATTGTTTTCTTTTGTCGTAAGCTCTATTAGCAGTTTCATTAGCCTTAAAGGCTTTTGAGTAGGGTGAAGTCCCCGATCATTGTTTTCCGCCTTTATAAAAAACAAGTTGTTTGAATTCTGGCTATATTTTTTCAGGATATTTTCATTATATGCTCCTAATCCGTATTCCAAAACATTATCTGCCAGTGTTCCGCCTATCTTATAGGGTTTCATAAACCACAATATAGGTTCAAAAACAGGACGAAGATTACCTATTTTCCAGCCTTCCCATTCCTGGGAAGAATGAGTGTCATTTCTTCTTTCAAAAACACAGCTTATGTGCTGAGCCCTATGGGCAGCTTTTTCCTTATCCCAACCAAGCATATCTTTGTATATAAATCCAATATCTTCAAATGCACTTACGCATCGGTGAGCAAGTCTCCTACCTGCAAAAACAAATGCGCTTCCTCCGGGTTTTAAAACACGCATCCAATCATTTGACCAGGAACATACCCATTCATAATATTGTTTTGGAATTAGCTTGTCCGCTTCTGACCAGCCATTTAATGGCTTTCCCCTTTTTTTGAAAATATTTCCTGCCTGTATTTGTGATGGGCTTGAACCTAACAAGGCAGAGTTCGTGTTGCTGTGAAGAACGTCCCAGCTCTCAGCAGAAATACCATAAGGTATGTCGCTTAAGATGAGGTCAATGGAATTGTCGGGCATTTCCTTTATAAGTTGGCGACAGTCCCCAAGATAAATATCATCCAAAAACATATTCAGCCCTTAATTTGATTTAAATGATCCTGTATTGCACTTATTTTTTCATTAAGTTTTAAAGATTTTATAAGCATATCAATAGCCCTGTCCCTGGAATAATGCTTTATTTCTTCAATTCTTTTCTTCCAAAAATCTATCTCTTCGTTTCCACGTTTAATGATGTGTTCCTTGAAGGAAAATATAAGGTTTTCAAATTCCTTGTCTGACAACTCTGCTACTTTTTGAATAAAATGGTCTTGTTGATTAAGGAAAGAAAAAGCAGACTGGACTGCTGAAAATTACCAGAAGCTTCCTTTATTATTTTTCTAAGCTCTTTAAATTCCATTTTTAATTCCTGTTTTTTTGCATTATCAGTGTTATTATAAAGTTTATCAAATTTGATTCCATAAATATATAAGAGTATTTGCAAAAAAAATTTGATAAAATTAAACAATAGAAGAAATGCGGAAAAAAAGCCTTTTTCAGCATTTAAAATAAACAAATTTTAGGAAATTCACTATATAGTCATTGCGATGACGATTTCATATTTTGATTTAAAATGAACAAGATAATAGAGAAAACAAAGGAAGTCGCAGAAAAATTACCCGTCAGAAAGAACTGGGTCAGAAGGATTGTCTATACCGCATTGGCAATACTGATTGTTGCCGTCGGATTGCAGGTATACACATCATACTGGCTTGCCCACGGCGGAAAGGACAGGATTTTTGAGGCATTGTCCTCTGCGGCAGGAATGGATATAACCTCCGGAGGCATTAGAATAGGCTTCGGCAGGCTTATCGCAAGGGACATTGGACTTTCTGCAAATGGCAAGACCTTTGCGGAGATAAACGAGCTAGCAATAAAGCCGGATTATGCGAAATTACTGCGGCGGCAGATCGCGATAGGCGTTATATATACAAAAGGAGTTAATCTGACCCTGCGGCGCGACAAAAACGGAAATTTCGGACTGCCGTGGGGCAATGAAACTGTTGAAAAAGACGCAGAAAATGACGTAAATTCCGAAGAAAATAGCAAAAACATTGAAAAAGACACGGAAAAAGAGAAAAAATCCCCTCAAAATGATGAAAATAACGAAGAAAACGGCATAAACACGACAGAAAACACCGAAAAAAAGCCAAAGGAACAAAAACCTCCTGAATTGCCTTTCAGGCATCTGAGCATGGAACAGATTTCTGGCACATATTACGACGAAAAAGATGATATGTCAATGTCCTTTCACAGCGGCATTTTAAGGATACGGGATTTTTCGCAGGAAAGGCCTTTCCGGGCAATGCTTGCGGCAAAAATAAGGGGAAAATACAAGAAATTTGACATACCTGAGACGGAAATCAGCGTGAAATCCCGTCTTTCCGGACCTTCCAAAGGTGGTGAAGGAAAAGCGGAAATAACAAGGGGCAAAACCTCTGCGGAACTGTCTTTTTATGTCCCTCCGGCAGAAAAAAGGCAGGAAATAAGGCCAAGAATAGATTTTTCTGCGGAAGACCTGGAAAAACTTATTCCTGACCATAAGATAATAGAAAGATACGGGCTTAAAGATACGGATATAAGATTTTCTGTTGTATTTCTTCCAAAAAAAATAAGGGCGGAAAAAATCCTTCTGTCCTCAGGAAGGACAAAAATCTCCGCCGATGCTATTTTTTCCCTTGAAAAGGAAAAAGACCTATTTCCCCTGATGCTTGAAAACCTAGAAATAAGCGGACTTAAATCATCATACCGAAAATACAAGGATGGCACAGACAATATGCCGGAAATAACCAGTTTCATACACTGGTTTTTCTCAACGCCGTCTGCTGTGGATTTCCGTATGAAAAAAGCCGTACTCAAGGATATTGATCTTGAATATGCGGACGAGAGTGATGCCGAGAGGTATTATCTGGACGACCTGAATCTTGTCCTGACGGACTATGCCTCTTCTGGCAAATTTTCGCTATCTCTTGAAACAAGGGGCGGACTGGAAAGTCCCTGGTATTCACAAAAGGCACTGGGATTGTCAATCAAAGGCAGTGCCGACCTGAAGGATTTTGACATGGCCAAGGCATATACCGACGCTGAAATAACGGTTTTTTCCGAGGGAATCCCCCTTTCAATAAAGGGAAACTGCAAAAACTTCATCAGGCCGCATGGACGTGCGACAATAAAGACCGTCAAAGGGGCAAGCGCCTTGCCGGATTTCGTAAAAAGATTCTGGGACACAAAGAAATACCAGGCCGAGGCGGACATATCATTTGACATAGCAAAAAAAAGGGCGGATCTAATACAAGGCACAGCCGAGGGAATGGGTTCAAACCTGTCCTTGAAAGGCTTTTACAGCTGGGCAGGCAGACATGACTACGAGGCACATATAAAGGGAAATCTTGACCTGGGCAGGCTTGGCAATGACATTCCGGCGGCAAAAGACTATATGCTGGCAGGAAAGACAAAAGCCGACATTTATTTTTCCCCTCGCAAGACCGAAATATCGGCAGATATAGGCAATGGTGGCTTCAAACAGAAAAAATTGGGAATTTTCACTGGTATAAACACAAAAATACGGGTAAGGCCGTTTAAGGAAATAAGCATTTCAACATTCACGGCACAGCTTAACGATTCCCCTTTCACCATGGGATTCAGCCTGACACAAAAGGACAGTATTGCAAATGTCGGCATCCTTCTCAAGGCGGACAAGATGGTCATAAGCAAAAGTGAGAAGACAAATACGGCAAAATCAGCTCCTGTCAGCACTGAGACAGAAAAATCAGACGGGGAAGAAGGTTTTTTGGACAAATGGCTTGATTCCATGCAGACAATAAATCTAAATACTGAGATAGCCGTAAGGCATTTTGACAGCGAGTTTTTTGAAACATACGGACTTCTGCTAAAGGCAAATGCGTCGGGGCTTGATGACGACATGAAAAACGTCAACGGAAACGCTCTCATTTCCACCACGCTCGGAGGAATAAAGGTTGAAAAGGACAAGATTTACAATATAAAGAACAGCTACGAGCTGATACTAAGGGCAATAACCACCTTTGACCGTGTCCTCGGCGTATGGCAAGTAGTATACAAGGTCAAGGACATGGTATCATCAAAGGAGAAAAAGGCACAGGCAAAGGCATTAAGGAAGGCACAGGCCGCATATCCATTGCCGGTGGAACGTTTTTTTGCCGATGTGGATATAAGAAATGGCCTTGCCTCAATAAATGACTTCTACCTGACGTCGGAACAGTTCTCATTCAAGGCCACTGGGAATATAAGTCTGCCCGAAAAAAATCTTGACCTTACGGTAAGAGCGGCGGCAGACAAGGCTCCTCCTGACGGGGTATTGCCAATAAAGCTGAAGATAACCGGCCCATTTGATGACATAGATACGAGGCTTGGCAAGACAAGCACAATAACGTCAATAGTCGTGCAACCCTTCACGAACAGGGGGCCTATAGGATTTCTGAAGAAAAAGCTAGGAATAACAAAGAAGGAAAACACCAGGGACAAGGAATATTTCAAACAGGAATACTGACGTAATCATAAATCACCTGTCCCCAAATTCCTCTTCAAGCTCGGCAGGAAGCACATCAATGTCAAGCACATTGTCGTCTTCCTTCCCGTGATGATGTCCGCAGCAACAATCGCCATCATGATGAGCCTCATCGTGATGCTCATGCGTCTCTGGCTGCATGTAATCACTGTCGGTTATCTTTTCCGGCTTTAGATATTCAACGATCTGCCAATGAGGGAAATCGCCATAATTGTTCCGGCGGGCTATACGTTCAGCCTGCTCAAAGGAATCCGCCTGTATGATATCCAGTATCTGAAGGTTATTACATTCCTCGCCGGAATTGTCATAACTGGAACCGTCGGGACTTATTACCATGAATTTTCTGTCTGCCATAAGGATATTTTAGAAATTCTGCGTACGAAAACCAAATTTCCCATTTATGCTATTATATATATATGAATTGCAAAAGAGAATCTAACCTGTCCGGCTGCACCTGTACCGCACCCGGATGTCCACGCAAGGGAATATGCTGTGAATGTGTAGCCTATCACAGGGCAAAGGGACAGCTTCCCGGATGCTTTTTTACGCCAGAAGGCGAAAAAAGCTATGACCGCAGCATTGAAAATTTTGTAGCAGATTACTTAAAACACAAGGAGCAAAAATGAAAAACATAATCATCGCAGAACGCGCACCGGCCGCAATAGGCCCATACTCGCAGGCAACCGAAAAAAACGGAATTGTTTTCATTTCCGGTCAGCTGCCTATCACCGTTGCCGGAGTAATGGCTCCGCCCGACATAAAGGCACAGACAGAACAGAGCCTTATGAACATAGAGATAATACTCGCCAAGGCCGGCCTTACTATGGACAATGTAATGAAGACAACCGTGCTTATGACGGATCTGTCAAAATTCGGGGAAATGAACGAGGTTTATGCCAAGTTCTTCCGCAAATCCCCCCCAGCAAGAGCAGCCTATCAGGTCGCGGCCCTTCCCAAGGGAGCGATGGTTGAGATTGAAGCGATAGCAATGCGTTAGATTTTACAAAACAAATAAAGGATTAAAGAAATGCACGACCTTTTAAGAACAAAACATACCGGCGTGTTATTCCCGGTTTTCTCCATGCGGTCTGAAAAGGACTGGGGCATAGGAGACCTAAAGACAATGGAACGCTGGTTTCCAAATCTGAAGGCAATGAACCTGAACCTGCTTCAGGTCCTGCCAATGAACGAGATGCCCACCGGCGTAAACTGTCCGTATACCGCAATGTCAGCGTTCGCCATTGACCCGATCTACATTTCGGTAGAAGACCTGCCGGAAATGAAGGATTTTCCGTGGATAAGGGCGGAAATTGAATCAACCGATTTTCAGGACAGGCTGGCATCACTCCGTGCGTCAGACAAGGTGAATTATGAGGAGGTTCGCTTCCTTAAATTCACAATGATGTGGAAGGTATTTGAAGCATTCAAGGGAGTGCATATTGACAACAATACGGACCTTTGGCATGATTTCCAGAATTACTGCGATGTAAACGCATACTGGCTTAACGATTATGCCAATTTCCGCCACCTGAAGGACAATTACAAATGGAAGAGCTGGCTGCAGTGGGAGCCATGGTTCAGGGACAGGGATCAGGGCGCGCTTACGGATATGTACAACCGCGAGTGGATGCAGATAACCTATTTCAAATACATGCAGTGGTGTCTGCATCGCCAGTGGACCGATGCCCGTGCCGTAGCCAAGGAATGTGGAGTAAAGATACTTGGCGATCTTCCATTCATGGTAAATCAGGAAAGCTCCGACGTGTGGAGCAGAAGGGAGGAATTTGACCTCACCAAGGAAGCGGGCGCTCCGCCGGATGCATTCAGTGCTGACGGACAGCACTGGGGTCTGCCAGCCTACAACTGGACTGCCCAGCAGGGCAATGACTTCAACTGGTGGAAACAGAAAGTGGCCCATGCGGCAAATTTCTATGACTTCTTCCGTGTGGATCACATGGTAGGCTTTTTCCGTACCTGGGTAATACCTTTTGACAAGACACAGAAAGCCAACTTTGACATACTTGATCCAGTAGCCCAGAGAAAGAGAGGCCATGACTTCCTCGTCGCTGTTGCCGGAGCAAGCAATATGCTCCCTGTTGCCGAGGATCTGGGCGTTATTCCGCCTTATGTCGGCGAGGTGCTTGCGGAATTGCAGATTCCTGGCTACAAGATTGTACGCTGGGAGCAGAAAAAGGGCGTATTCACCGAGCCAAGCGAATATTTCCCGATAAGCATTGCCACCACGTCAACGCATGACATGGAGACAATGGCAGAATGGTGGAAGACAAAGGCAAATGTCAAGGAACGCAAGGCCTTGTGGACAATGGCCGCTGGCAAGGGAGTAAGGGTGCCTTCATCTTATGAAAAGGCAAAGGAAACTTTGATCAAGAAGATGTTTACCGCCGCCTCAAAGCTGATTGTCCTGCCCATACAGGATATTACAGGCGAGGACACGCGCATGAACCTGCCTAACTCCGTGGGCGACCATAACTGGACATACAGATATGCAGTCAATGCGGAAGAGTTCCCGATCAAACAGGCAAAACTGGTCAACATGATGGCCAAACTCGCCAAGGCGAGACTTTGATACGTCCAATCCCCTCACCCTACAGGGGGTGAGGGGAACAAAGACATTAAGGAGATGTTTTCAAATGGCATTAGGAAACATTATCAGCAGAAAACTTCCTGTATTGGCGGCAGCCATTATGGCAGTCATGCTGGCAGGTTGCTCACTCAACAGGACTACTGCGAGAGTGGCATCAGGACTGGTAAATTCCGGGCTTGACACGGTTTTCTCACAATCCGACACGGAATATGTGAAGGAGGCCCTGCCGTCCAACCTGCAATTAATGGAAATCATGCTTGCGGCTGACCCAGGCAACAGGAAACTGCTTACAAACGCCGCAATGGGATTCTGCGGATATTCATTAATGTTTCTTGAAGACGAACAGCCGGAAAGGGCATCAGGCTTTTACCGCAAGGGACAGGATTATGCGGCAAAAGCCCTGGGTAAAAATCAGGACAAACTTGAGAAACTGGGCAAGAAGGACGCTCCCGCCCTGTTCTGGCATACATTCTGCAAGGCAAATTACCTTAATCTGAACAAGCACAAGCCTGCGGCCATAGCGGAGCTTCCCTCTCTTGAACCGGCAATAAACCGTCTAGAGGAGCTTGATCACGAATATTATTACAACGGAGCATATATTCTCAAAGGAGCGTTCTATGCGATAAGACCCAGAATGTTCGGCGGCGATCCTGACAAGGCAAAGGAATACTTTGAAAAGGCACTTGCTGGCAAGGGAGAAGGCTTCCTTATGACCAAGTATGAATATGCGAAAATGGGTGCAGTCGCAGATCTTGACGAGGAATTGTTTGACCGCCTGATTTCCGAAATACTCAATGCGGAAATAAAGGACGGCCCGGAACGCCTTGCAAACGAGGCCGCCAAGATAAAGGCAAAAAAATTACAGGAGCAGAAAGATGACATTTTTTAAAAAAGCAACCGCCGTATTCTGCGCATCAATGCTGTCTGCGGCATTTGCGGCAAATTCATTCGCAGCAACCAAGACTATAAAATTTGCAACGCAAGCGCCGGAAGGCACGGCCTGGATGAACTCCATGCGTTCATTTGCCAAAGACGTAGAGGAAAAGACCGAGGGCCGGGTAAAATTCAAGATTTACGCCGGAGGCACACAGGGAGACGAGAAGGACGTTGTTCGCAAAATGCGTCTCGGACAGCTGCACGGAGCAGGAATGACCGGAGTAGGCATCGGCGAGATTGCCCCATCCGTGCGAATACTTGACACACCGTTCCTGTTCAAGAACCCAGCGGAAATTGACCATATTTACGACGTGATGGACAAGGATTTCCGCAAGATATTTGAGGACAAGGGATACGTTCTCCTCGGATGGGCGGAAGTCGGAATAGTTACGATTTTCTCCAATGAGCCTATCACAAAGAAAGAGGATTTCAAAAAGGTAAAGATGTGGCTTTGGGAAGGCGATCCCGCCGCAGAGGCCGCATTCGCCGCCCTTGACATAAAGCCGATCCCACTTTCAATCACCGACGTCATGTCCTCATTGCAGACCGGAATGATAAACGCGGTATACAATTCCCCCCTTGCGGCAATGGCAATGCAGTGGAATACGAAAATGAAATACATGCTCACGCTGCCGCTTACCACCTCCGCCGGAGCGGTTGTCATTTCAAAAAAGACTTTTGACAGCCTGGAAGAGGCAGATCGCAAGGTACTGCTTGAAGAGGGAGCGAAACAGTTCCGCCAGCTGACGGAGCAGAGCCGCAAGGACAATGCTGAATCCCTGGAACTGCTGAAAAAGAACCTCACATTCACAAACCCGGAAAATGCAGCAGCCGTAAAGGCCTTTGAGGATGCCGGAGAAAAGGCCAGAGTAAGCCTTACTGGCAAACTGTACTCAAAGGAGCTGCTTGACAAGGTTCAGGCAGAATTAAAGGCCTTCCGTGCGAAAAAAACGGAAAAGCCAGCAAAGAAATAGTGGAAAATTAGCAATTAACAATGAGAAGTTAGCAATTGCGGAAATCTCAATATGGTCAGCAAAAACAGGGTCTTTCCCTGTTTTTGTTGTTTTAGGGGTTATTTATGAAAAAAAATATTTTTGACAAACTTAATTTAAAAAACATACTTTCAGTAGCTTTTTCCGTATTCTTCCTTGCATTTTCTTATGCCTGTGTCATACCTGGCAATGCAAAAATCAGTGGATCAGATACTGCTTATTCACAATCCGGCAAGCATTATACATATTACAGGCCGTACAGGAACATTATGCGGACCGTGACAGGCCATGCCGGAAAGCCGGATGGCACATACGACATTCACACGGGGGAGACAATCTCCTATACGGAAGGATACTGTTTTTCATTTCATCAGAATGAGCCAGATGAGAATGGCAATTTCAAAAGCGTATACGGCAGATACACGGAGGCAGAATATGACCGCATAGCGAACGAATTGGCGGGAAAATACGACCTTCCTATAAACATTGGTGTTTACGATGGATCTCCGGAAGTGAGTTTTTACAGCACGGATCTTAATATTGCGATGTCCGTGGCGGAAAAATACAATCAGCAAAGCATTTATGACTGCAATGAGGACAAATTGATAGAAAATCCCCATTACAATCCAAAATTGAACCCGATGAAGCCTTGAAAATCAGGTTTTTTATTGTTGTTTAAAACAACATTTTTATTGATTTTGTTGCTAGAAACAACATTTTTCTGATTAAATTTTGATTTTTTACAATTTTTGGCAATTTTTTTGCTTTTTTTGCTATTTTTTCCATTATTTTTGATTTTTTTATCTTTTTTGACAAAAAAACACGTTTTTTTACTTTTTTTCAGATAAAAAGACATTGCTACAAAAATTAATCTAGCAGTCAATGCTTGTAATTTAATAATATAAATATATAGTGATAAAATTGTTGCTTTCACTTCTGTTTGTCCTTTTCTCATTTCTGCCTGCACTGAATGCGGCGGAAAACACTCCTTATGACCTGTTCCGGCAGGGTTATCTGAGCAAGGCCGCTGAGGCTTATGCCGAAGAGGGAGACAAGTCAGGAAAGGCAAGACCGTATATGAACGCGTCAATGTGCCTAAGACAGGCAGGCAGGACAAAGGAAGCAATTGCGATGCTGCAGAAGGCACAGGCAATTGATCCGGGAAATGCGGAAATTCATTCGGAACTGGGATGGCTCAAATTTCATTCAGCCGACTATGCCGGCGCGAGACAGGATTTTGAAAAGGCACTCAGTATCAACCCTGAACTATCCCGTGCGGAGCTTGGATTGGGCAGCGCATACGCCAATACCGGTGAGAAAGAGGGCATGATACAGCATCTTAACGCCTACAAGCAGATGCGTCCGGAATTTGCCGGGGTTGACTATGTTCTGGCCTGGAACTATTTCAATTTCAAAATGTACAAGGAGGCCGAGGAAGCCCTTGTAAGCGCATTACGCAAGGATTCCACATTTGTGGAAGCAAGAATGTCCCTGGCCGGAATATACACCAGGCAGAAAAAGCACAATTCGGCATGGAATCAGTATTCAAGGGTGCTTGACGTAGCCCCAAATCACCCCATAGCCAGGCAGATGAAGAAAAAACTGGCTGGAAAGCTGTCAAGACAGCCAGAGGAGATAAGACAGCCATTCCGTATTTACAAGCCGCTAAAAATGGAGCCTGTTGATGCCGTAAGCAAGCTGATGAGATCCGTCAAGCTACGCGTTGGACTAGGCACGAACATGGTTGGAAAGCAGGGAACGAACAATGTTCTGCGTATAAAGTCCTTCAACGGCATGACAATAACCGGGAAGGCGTCAAAAAAGGTTTTCGCAAATGCTCCGGCGGATCAGGTATGGACGGCTACATTCCAGGGTGGAAACAGCTTTATCATGCAGAATTCCGCCGGAACTAAGATAGGGCCTTTCACAGGCACGGTAATACTGACGCCGGGCACAAAGAACGGAACTATAATATTTGAGGCATACAAGAAAACCCGCAATCCCTGGTTCAGGAACGGGGACAGGCAGTACCGTGGCATTATAGAGCTATTCCCGATAAAGAACAAGGGTATAGGCGTGGTGAACGTGATTGAATCGGAACTTTACCTGCTCGGAGTTGTTCCAAGCGAGGTCAGTCCGCAATGGCCTTATGAATCATTAAAGGCACAGGCCGTGATAGCACGAACGCAGATACTAATACGCCGCACGAGGGGTGGAATGCACAAGGGGGACGGCTACCATATCTGCGACGGACAGCATTGTCAGGCATACAAGGGCAAATCCAATGAGTCCAACAGCACAAGCCGTGCCGTCATAGACACTGAGGGAGAAATCCTTACATACAAAAACCGTCCGGCGGAAACATTCTTCCACGCCAGCTGCGGAGGATGGATTCAGGCCTCCGGCGAGGTAAACGGCTGGGCCACCGTTCCCTATCTTACATCGCATGATGACGGAGATCCTGATCATCCAAAGGCATCGCTTGACCCATGGGATCTGCATTTGTGGCTTACGAACCTCCCCCCCGGCAACTGCAACGATCCGCAAAGGGTATCGCCGTCAAAATACAGATGGATGAAGATACTCCGTCAGAAGGACCTGTCCCTGCGTGTAAACAAAAGCCACAAGGTCGGCGACATTACGGAAATAGTGCCATTGCAGCGTAGCCGTGCGGGCAACGTCAATTCAATCAAGATAACTGGAACAAAGGGATCAGTAACCATAACCAGGGAACATCTGATAAGGAACATTCTCGGATTCAATTCCCTGAAAAGCACCCTTTTTGACCTTGAAATAAACAGGAAGGAAGACGGCAGCATAAGGAATTTCTGGATTTACGGCGGCGGCTGGGGACATGGCATAGGACTTTGCCAAAGCGGATCTGCCAGTCTCGCCGGAAGATATGGCAAGTCATACAGGGAAATTCTCAACTTCTATTTCCCAGGCACGAAGATAAGCCATATAAAATATACCACGAAGAAGAAAAAGACAGCTCCGCAAAGCAAGCTGACACCGTCCAAGCCGGATCAGTCCACGGAGAACGCGAACTCGGATTCCTCTGACGACATAATGCCGGATATGCCAATGAATCTGGGTCCTTCCGTCGCTCCAAAGGACGACAATTCCATAAATCAGGATCAGGACGACACGCAGGACGCATTCTCCTCGTCATTCCAGGTGATAAACTCATACACGCCGCCGGAAAGCAGCGACGTACCGGATTTCCTCAGGAATTATTCGGGAGAAAGCACCATACTGCCACTACGGCCAAACCAGTAGGAAAATTCCTAAAAATTTTTTTTGAACATTCATTTTGCGACAATACGTTGTCGCATTGACCTGCTATAATATCATTATAACGAAACAAAAAGGAGCAGGAAATGAATAACAATATAATAGAACAATCAGCAGACAAGGAACAGATGCCTCGTGAGAAAATGCTGCGATACGGTCCGGAAAAGCTATCCGACAGCGAGCTTCTGGCACTTGTTCTTGGAACGGGAACAAAAAAGATGGACGTGCTGTTCCTTGCGGAATCCTTGATAAGCAAGTTTGGCCAGTCAGGACTGCCATACGCCTCCTGTGCGGATTTGAGCATATACAATGAACTAGGTCCTGCCAGGGCCTGCCGCACCGCCGCCGTATTTGAGCTTGGCAAGCGTTTTCTACAGAACAAGAAGACAAGCCTCTATATGAAGCCAGAGGACGTATGGGACAATATGAGGGATATAAGAAATTCAAAAAAGGAGCATTTCGTCGTGTTCTTCCTGGATTCCAAAAATCAGGAAATAAAAAGGGAGCTTGTGAGCATTGGCACTATAAATTTCTCCCTTGTACACCCACGAGAGGTGTTTGAGCCTGCCGTACGCAATCTGGCCTGTAGCGTGATAATTGCCCACAATCACCCTTCCGGAGACACAACACCATCAAAACAGGACGTTGAAACGACGAGGAGACTATCCATTGCGGGGAAGATTCTCGGCATAAAGGTTCTTGACCATATCATTGTGGGAAAGGACAAATTCACCAGTCTGAAACAGGAAGGTCTGATGAATGATATGGAAAGGGATCTTGCCAGTTTCCTGTATTAAGGCAAGACGGAAAAAGATACTTTTCCGTCTTGCCAATGAGCAATTAGCAATGAGTAATTAGCAATTAATGTAAAATTCCTTATGCTCGTCATGCTGAATTTATTTCAGCATCTATGTACGGTGAGATCCTGAAACAAGTTCAGGACGACAGCAGTATAAATGTTTTCAATTAGCAATTGTAATGACGATAAGAAAACCGGCGTGGCAATATGGATTGCCACGCCGGTTTTATCAGTATACTGCAAGCAGAACTAGCCCATTACGGACAATGTCTTCTGCATCAGTTTCTTCAAGTCTTCCGGATCTGGAGACCTGTTGATCGCTTCCTGATATGTCACCTTCTGCTTTCTGTAAAGCTCTATCAGGGACTGGTTCATCGTTATCATGCCCCTGTTTCCGCCCGTCTGAATCGCGGTGGAAATCTGCTCAACCTTCTGCTCGCGTATAAGATTGCGTATGGCAGAGGTGCAGAGCATGACCTCGCAGCACAATGTCCTGCCCTTTCCATTGGCAAGTGGGAGCAGCTGCTGTGCGAAAACACCCTGAAGCACGAATGAAAGCTGTACACGGATCTGCTCCTGCTGATGAGGAGGGAACACGTCTATTATACGGTTGATTGTCTGTGCGGCATCGGATGTATGCAATGTTCCAAGCACAAGATGGCCTGTTTCAGCAATATTCAGAGCCGCGGTGATTGTCTCAAGGTCACGCAACTCGCCGATAAGTATCACATCAGGATCCTGCCTTAGAACGTGGCGAAGAGCGGAATTGAAGCTCTCCGTATCTGCTCCCACCTCACGCTGATTCACAATGCTTTTCTTATGGGTATGCACATATTCAATAGGGTCTTCAACCGTCATTATATGATAGTTCTCATGCTCGTTGAGATAGTTTATCATTGATGCCAGCGTGGTTGACTTTCCTGAACCCGTAGGACCTGTGATAAGCAGCAGACCCTTTGTAAGTTTCATAAGGTCATATACCACTGGAGGAAGGTTCAGTTCCTCAAATGTCTTGTATTTGGCAGGTATTGAACGGATTGCCGCACCAACCATGCCACGCTGCCTGTAGGCATTCATTCGGAGACGCCCCATTCCCTTTATTCCAAATGCGAAGTCCAGCTCATTCGTAGCCTCAAAACGCTGCCTCTGGGAATCGGTCATAAGGGAGAAAATCAGCGACTGGCACAAGTCCGGTGTCAGCTTGTCAAAAGGAGTGGAAAGAAGTTTTCCGTCCACACGAACAACGGGGGTTGTTCCCGCCGTAAGATGCAGGTCAGATGCACCATGCTCGTGCATATAGATAAACAAATCGCTCATTGTTACCATAAATGCGTCTCCTGAAAAAAAATCAAATCAAAACAGGCTTTGCAATCAGCCTAGGATTATATTTTATAAAAAAAGACGGCCCTATAACAAAAAATACGCAAAGCCCTGTCAGAACAGTTCCTCATCGGATTCCATGGCCTTTAGGAACGCCTCATTGGAATCCTCCTCCGGCTGTTCAAAGCCAGTAGGCACGGACTGGGAATACTTACGTTTGGGAGCAGGCGGCAATGGAAGCTGCTTTATAACAGGCTCCTTCTTGTAGGTCTTCCTTGGTGCGACCTTGTTCTTGGGCTTGGCCGACACTGATGAGCCTGAAGATGGGGTATCCTTCTTGGCAACCTGTCTCGGGGTGTCAGAATCGTAGGTATCGCGTGCGGGAACGGCCCTCGCGGTCTTGGTATTGCCCAGTTCAAGCAAATCTATGGCATTGTTGTTTATGCCTCTCAAAAGGGTGTTGCTGGCCAAATCAACTTCAAACTGATAATACAGCGGATCCTGCCTTGATCTTGGCAGCTGGAATGCCACCACATATATATCCTCGTGCAGAGGCGTACATTTCCACTCGTTCCCAGTAAGAGGTGTTGTCGACAGGAAGGCATTTGAGAACCAGTTGTTTATAGTACCCCTTCCTCCGGACAGACGGTAATCCTTCACTATCGCAATGGCACGATCTTCCTTGCTTAACGAATCCAACGCCGGCTTGGATTCAGTATCCTTACCTGCATTCTCGTCCTTCCTGACTTCCTCTTCGGGCTGGGGTTTTGCCGGTATTTCTTCCTTTGTGGCAATGTCGCCCTCTTCCTGCTTGCTGTCAGCGACAGGGACTACAGGGGCAGCTTCCTCCGCCTTGGATGCGGATGAGGAATCCTCTTCCTCGTCATTACCTGTTATCGGATTTGGCTCCGCCGGAGTTGCCGATGCGACATTGGTTTCCTTGCCAGATCCAGCCTTGTTGCCACCGAGCATAAACAAGGCCAACGCTCCCATCACAACACACATAAGAAGCATGACAAGGACAAGCATCTTTCTGCCACCCTTCTTTGGCTTTTCCTCTGTACTTATAACGGTAGATTTCGCACCAGTATCCTTGGCAGGATTGTCTGTCATTGGCTTGAGAACCTTGCTCAATGTTCCACCGGATACGGTTCTGCTCTGTGGTTCGTCAATAGACGCTACCACGCTATCAACAGGCACGGAGACAGTCTTAACGACGGAGGATTTGGGTTCTTCCGGATCAAAATATTGTACCGCGGGAATTACGGCAGGTTCAATGGACAATGCGGGATCTTTTTCAGCTGGCTCAGGAATTATGGGTTCAATCTTTGCAGTTGTTTCCGGCTTTTCCTCTTTGCCAGGAATATTGAGTTCAAGTGCGGGCGGCTCATCTTCTGCTGGTGATACGGATTCCTTGTTGTCATCATTTCCTTTTGAGGGAATATTGAGTTCAAGTGCGGGAATAGTATCCTCTTCCTGCTCCGAATTATCTGAATCAATCTTTTTGGCACTGGGAATTATACGGGCACTGTCATCAGATGATCTTATTCCACTTATTTTGGCATGTGTGCTTTCAAGTGGGGACAGCTGGACATTGAAATCTGGCATATTGTCCCAGTCATTGTCCTCTGAAGATGAATCCTTCTGCTGTTCCTCGGCCTTGCGTCTTGTGGTCCTTATTGACCTGTGTATGGACGAAAGGCTTGCCGGAATACCCTTTACTATCTTCGGGCCTTTGTCCCTTTTTGATTTTCTGCCCGATTTCTCTTCTGAATCTGCTTTGACTTCCGCATCTTCCCCAGTTTCTGCGACTTCCGACTGACCTTGCTCCGAATCGTTAGTTATATATGCGTCAAATCCATTGTCAGCACTGTTTACAGCATTTGCGGAAACGGATTCTCCTGGTACGGAATCAACATAGTAATCCGCAAATGTGTCCAGACCGTCCTGCCCCCCCTCCTGATCGGCAGGAAGTATGTCAAGGAAGCTGTCAGAAAGCACGTCCTGGCTATCGGTATCAGAAACCTGTCCTTCTGGGAATATCTCATCCGCGAGGACATTCTGCTGTGGCGTGGAATAAATATCGGCGGCCTGGAACGGATTATCAGACGCGTTATTGAATGATACGGTCTGCTGCCTGTCCTTTCCTATGTTTTCTATGGAAGCTGCCTGCAACAGGCTGCCCGCATCAAAGGCCTGATCCCATTCCAGTGATACTGTCTGCTCGTCGCTTGTCTCATTATTTGCAAACAATGTGGGATCCTTGCCCGCAAGAATTGCCTCATAAGTTTCCTGCTTGATCCTATCCTCGTCAGACATTGAGGCAAGATCCGAAACATCTGTCTTCTTGTCCGCACCGGTATTTTTCGCAGGCCTGACTTCGGAAATTTCCTGCAACAACGGACCCTCGCTCTTTGAGGAACGTTGTCTTTCCCTTTCGGAAACCTCCATACTTCTGCGACGATTGCTTCTGGCCAGGGCAGAGGACTTTATGCCTGAAAGGCTGATGTTTTCTTCCTTTTCCTTGCCAGACTTGCGATCCGCTTTCCGATCTTCCGTCTGAGATACGGTCTTCTTGGAAATGGCCGCCTTTATTTCCGAATTGCTGCGACGTGAGGATTTTTCCTCTGTTGAAACAGATAGCTTTGCGGAAACAGGCTGGGCGACAGTCCTTCTTCCAGTGCTTACTTTTGCGGGCTTGCCAGCAAGGGTGGTAAAATCGTAAACCATTCCTCCGGCCTGCTGTGGCAGGAGATTGAAGACCTCGTCTTCATTACCGTAGGAAAAATCTATCTGGCCGGTACGGAAATCATCGGCAAGGCTTATCTTCGCAATGGATTCATCCTTTTCCTTTTCTGCGGGACGGCTATTCTCGTAATAATAGACAGGCGGTCTGCCTCCGTCTTCGGAAACATTGTAAACGTTTGAAGCCTGAATCTTTGACGATGTGGATGGGGCAGGCTTGTCCTTGCTGACGGATTCAGCCTTTTTCTCTTTTTCCTGTGCAGGAACATTGTCTTCCTGCTTCGTTTCCCCAGTATTGCCAGATTCCTTTACAAATCCTTCTTCAAAATTGTCATCAGCCTTTGCGGCTGTCTGCTTGTCCGCCTTTTCTTCCTGCTTTGGAGTTTCTTCCTTTAATGGCAGAGATTGCTGTGCGGCCTCCTGCGGGGTAGGCATATCCTCGTCAAATACACTCTTGCCGCCCTGCTGATGGGCCTTGCTCCTCAGTGTCTGTATCAGATCGTCTATGCGTTTCTTCCTGTCGCTCTGCCCCATCTCGTGAAGGCTAAGCTGGCCAAGCAGGAAATCCTTTTCAAGCCTTACGGAATCAAGCTCTTCCTTGACATTGCGTTTGGATTCAAGCTCATCTGAGATTTCCTTCTTGAAATCAGAGACGGATTTCGGAGGCTTGTCCGCACCAATTGTCTCTTCCTTGTCCACACCCAGTATATTGTCAAGAGAAGATAGAAATTCATCCAATGAAGGCTCTTTGCTGTCATTATCCGTCGCAACTTCCGCAAAACTGGATTTATCAGAAGGCTTTTCTGAAGGTATTTCCTGTGCCGTCTCCGTTTTTACAGACTGGGATATATCGTCGGATTTGTTATCTGATTCGTGGCTATCAGCGATTTCCGCATTTTCAATGGTTTCAGCTTCCTGAACATTGTCCGCAGGGACTTCCTTTTCGGGCGTATCCACCCCACCTACTATCTCGGCAGCGGTAGTATTTTCTTCCGTACCCTCATCTGTCCCTGCAAAATCGTTCTTTTTATCCAGATCTGAAATCTGGAATGAATCAAGGGAAAATTCCTTGCTGTTAAGTATTTTTTCAAGGTCTGATATTCCGCTACTAATAACAGGTTCTGGCTTTGCGGTTTCCTGCTCCGAAACAGGTGAATCCGAAGGAACATCAGCTGATTTTGCCTCTGTTTCGCCAAAATTGTTTTCGATGGCAGGTTCTGGCAATTTACCGTCGGAAAGAATCTCGGTCCTTATCTCTTCGACTATAGGGGATGATTCCGTTTCCTCTACGGAAGAAATGGCATTTTCCTGTGGTACTGTTTCCGTATTTATAATTTCGGGCTGGGCAATTACATCAGGGGATTCCTCAATATTGCTGTCATTTGACGAGGGAATTGGGCTTTCCGCCGCTGCCACAGTATCGGAATCCGGCGTTGGATATGAACTATCCTGTTCCGGCATTGCCGCTCCTGTCTGAGCAGCGGTCATAATCTCCGCAAATTCCGGGAATTGTGATGCGGGCTTCCAATCGTCGCGACCAGCGTTGATGGAATTTTCGTCGCAGACAAGGCTTTCTTCCGTAAAATCGGGAGCGGCCAGCAGTTCTGCCGGCTCGTAGGGTCCCAATATGTTTCCGTCGGAATAAAGCCAATATTTCATACTTTATAAATCAAAATTCAAAAAAAAATAACACAAAACCAGGCGGCTTTTGAATTATCAAAGCCTCCCGGGTACTGCTATGCAAGCTCCTTTGCCCTGCTTATACGCTGGAGCGTTCTTTCCTTACCTATATATTCTATCATTTTAAACAGCGTTGGCCCATCAGTCCGTCCTGAAAGGGCTACGCGGACAGGGTGGAATACCTGACCATTCTTGAACTTGTGCTCCTTTGCCCATTTCCTTGTGGCAGGTTCTATTTCCTCCGCGACAAAGTTCTCAATGCCAGAATAAAGTTCCGCTATTCCAGAAAGGATTTCCGGCACTTCCGGCTTTTTGAACACCTTCTCAACCGCTTCCGGGTCATAGACAGGATCTTTGTAGAAGAAATCCAGTCTTTTCGGAACATCGGTAAGCAGGTGGAATTTCTCATGCTCCAGCGTTATCAGTGTGAGCAGATCCGGGCCTTTGGACGTATCAAGTCCGGCTTCCTTTATGAACGGCATCGCGTATTCCATTATTTTCTCAGGAGCAAGCATTCTCATGTACTCGCCGTTCATCCATATCAGTTTTTCCGTGTCAAAGACTGCCGGGCTGGGCTGGCAGCCTTCCACATTGAATTTCTGCTCCAGCTCTCCTGGCTTGAAAATCTGCTGGCTCTCGCTATTGGACCACCCAAGAAGGGCAAGGTAGTTGAACATTGCCTCCGGCAAAAATCCGTTTTTGCGATATTCGCCTATGCTCGTCGCACCATGCCTTTTGGAAAGACGTTTTCCGTCCGGTCCAAGAATCATTGATATATGTCCGAATTTCGGGCATTCCCATCCCAATGCCTTGTAAAGCTGTACCTGCAAGGGAGTGTTGGAAACATGATCATCTCCTCGCAGTATATGGGTCAGGGACATCAGGTGATCGTCTATGACGCAGGCAAAATTGTATGTCGGATATCCCGATGCCTTCAGCATGACGAAATCCGCAAGCAGATTGTTCTCAAATGAGACATGGCCTCTGACAAGGTCATCCCATTCCGTCCTGCCTTCTTCCGGCATGGCGAAGCGTACAACAGGTCTGCGTCCCTGTTTTTCAAATTCAGCCTGCTGTTCCGGCGTAAGATTGCGGCATCCGCATTTGCTCACCCTGCTACCCTGTTTCTCGTGTTCGGCCTGCTTGCGATCCTCATCGTACTTTTCATGCACGCAGTAGCATTTATATGCCTTTTTTTTAGCGATGAGCTGATCTGCATACTTGCGGTAAATGCCAAGAGCTTCTCGGGCGCTCTGCACATAGGCTGTCTCTTATACACATCT
>LXOW01420434.1_pt1 | contig 21385 bp, 14 predicted proteins | sample 1368591 | NCBI WGS metagenome assembly LXOW01 (sample SAMN04884650, study PRJNA319009) | bovine gut metagenome | isolation source: Cow rumen | host: Bos taurus | place: Italy: Legnaro (PD) | collected 2014-07-09
CCCCGCAGAGCCTCTCCCGCTACCCGGACGGCGCCGACGTGGACCGTCTCTGCGAAGACTTCCGCCTCGCCCCGCCCACCCCGGGCGCCCCGAACCGACAGTACAATTAAAACCAATTATCCCGTATGAAGAAAATTCTCCTGATCCTTTCCGTGCTGGGGCTCGCCCTGTCCGCCTCGGCCCAGAACCCTTATCTCCCGCTGTGGGAGCACCTGCCTGACGGCGAACCACGCGTGTTCGAAGATCCCGACAACCCCGGGAAATACCGCGCCTACATCATCGGTTCGCACGACATCACCTATTCAGCCTACTGCGGCAGCGACATCCGCATGTGGTCCGCGCCCGTCGAGGACCTCTCGCAGTGGCGCGACGAGGGCCCGATCTTCACCTGGTTCGTGGACGGGCAGTGGGACACGATGTACGCCCCCGACCTCGTGGAGGTGACGGACAAGGACACCGGCAAGAAAGTTTATTATCTGTACCCGCACTCACGCGGGCGCGGGCGCGTGGCGATGGTCTGCAAGGGTGACCGCCCCGACGGCCCCTTCGTCCCGGTCAACGCCACCGAGGACGGCCGTGGCTGCCTGCCCGGTTCGATCATCGACTTCGACCCCTCCGTGTTCATCGAGCCGGTCACGAACAAGAAGGATCCCGATTTCGCGCGCGGCTTCCGGGCCTACGCCTACTACGGCTTCCAGCATTCGACCGCCATCGAGCTGGATCCGGAGACGATGTATTCGATGCGCCCCGGCACCGAGATCCACGACTACTTCCTGCCCGCCAGCTCCCGCTACGGCGTGGTGCGCGATCCCGAGGGGACGGAGTATCCCACGCTCTACAAGGGCCAGGACCCCGGCGCGTTCAACTTCTTCGAGGCTTCCAGCATCCGCCAGGTCGGCAACAAATACGTGATGGTCTTCTCCGGCTACAGCGGCCCGGACTACGGCCTCGAGTCCACCAACTCCGCCCTGCGCTACTGCTACGGCGACTCGCCCCTCGGGCCCTGGCGCTCCGGCGGCGTGCTCGTGGATTCGCGCGGCGTGGTGCCTGACGAGAACGGCGAGCACCTGATGACGGCCAACGCCGCCCACAACACGCACGGCTCCCTGCAGGAGATCAACGGCCAGTGGTACGTCTTCTACCACCGTCCGCCGCGCGGCTTCGGCAACGCCCGCCAGCCGATGGTGGCGCCTGTCAAGATCGAGTGGGACAAGAAGAAGGTGGCCGACGGCGGCCAGGTCCGCATCACGGCCTACGATCCCTACGCCAAGGACGAGAAATGGGTGGCCGCGGCGGCCGACGGACAGACCTACACCGGCGCCGAGGTCACGAGCGAAGGCTTCCAGATCTACGGTCTGCCGCCCTACCGTTATTATTCCGCGGGCTACGCCTGCTATATAACCGACCAGAACTGGATGCAGGACAACCATGACGTCTGGGACAACAGCATGGATCTCGCCGGCATCAAGAACGGCGGCATCATCGGCTTCAAGTACTTCGGCTTCGGCGGCCTGGCGCAGGACAGCAAGGGCGTGAAGGCATTCGCGGGCACGCTTCCCGGCGACGGCACGCAGCTCGCCCTCTACCTCACCCCGAGCGGCAAGGGCGCTTTCAAGATCCACGTGTTGCTGGACGGCCCGTACGCCAATGATTTCTGGAAGGGCCGCGAAATCGGGGTCATCGAGGTGCCCGAGGATGCACCGCGCCAGGCGCAGTGCTACAATGTGGCCGTGCCGCAGGTGGAAGGCCTGAGCGGCAAGCACGCCATCTATTTCGTAGTGGAGGGTCCGGAAGTGCCGGAGCCGCCGGCACCGCGTTTCCCGGGTTACCGTCCGCAGACGCCGCAGCGCCCGGTGGGCCTGTTCGACCTGCACGGCATCAGCTTCTCCAAGGCGAATGAGCCGCTGGAGCGCCCGGTGGTGCCGACCATCACCATGCGCTGTGACGGCCAGCCGCTCTTCGTGCCGACGACGCCGATCCGCTGCTCCAACGCGAACGGCCTGACGGACCAGATCCGCTATCAGGTGTACGCGCCGCTGCGGGAGGGTGCACGCCTGGAGGTCCGGGCTTCCGACCCGGCCGTAAAGATCCAGGTCAGCCCGGTCGTCGAGGGCCGCGCCACCGTCACCTGCACCTACAACGGCCTGCAGAAGATCTACCTGATCAACTAGCGCCCCACTTTTCCTATGAGCTATAACTGATTGTATATTAATTAAATGTCGTTTTGTGCTACCCCGATTTTCGGGGTAGCACAAAACGTTAATAGCCTGATGTCCAGCCGGTTACTGCTCATAGGAAGATCCCCGATCAGGTCGGGGATGAGGGCAGGAGGGGATCCGGGAGGAGGGAAGAATAAAAAATCAAAAAAAAATTTGCAGATTCAAAAATTCGTCTTACCTTTGCAGTGTACTAATGAAGTAATACACTAGAAAATGAAAAAACTGATTGTTGTTACGATGATGATGCTGGCGGCCCTGAGCGCCAGTGCAAAGGCAAAAGGTGATTGGAAAGGTAAGGTGGTGGACGAGAAGAACCAGCCGATCGAATTTGCGAACGTGGTGGTGCTCTCCAAGGCCGACTCCACCGTCCTGTGCGGCACCGTTACGGCCGAGGACGGCACCTTTAATATTGTAACGAAAGAGAATGACGGCATCATGATGGTCGCCATCATGGGTTACCAGACGGTGTACCTCGCCCCCGTGGACGGTGCCATCATCACGCTCCGCGAGGACGCTTCCCTGCTGCAGAGTGCCGTGACGACGGCCGTGATGCCCAAGACCAAGCTCACCGGCGAGGGTCTCCAGACCAACATCCGCGGCTCTGTGCTGGAGAACGCCGGCACCGCCAAGGACGTGCTGGCCAAGACCCCGGGCCTCATCAAGGGCCAGGACGGGCTGGAGGTCATCGGCAAGGGCGCCCCGCTGGTGTACATCAACGGGCATAAGCTCACTGACGCCAGCGAACTGGACCGCCTGCAGAGCAACGAGATCCAGAACATCGAGGTCATCACCAACCCCGGCGCCCAGTACGACGCCACCGTGCGCGCCGTGGTCCGCATCAAGACCATCAAGCGCCAGGGCGAGGGTTTCGGCTTCAACTTCTACGCGTCCGACTCCCAGTCCCCGAAATACAAGGATCACAACGACCCGACGGCCAACCTGAACGTCAACTACCGTACCGGCGGCGTGGACCTCTTCGCCGGCGTCGACTACACGCACTTCACCTTCCGTCAGGACAGCGACTTCAACAAGACGACCTTCGGCAAGGACTTCACCTTCGTCGAGCAGGGTCCGCTGTGGGGCGTGAATCGCGAAAACAACTTCCACGGCAACGCCGGCATCAACTGGCAGATCGCCGACAACCACTTCGTCGGCGGCAAGGTCGAGTGGGGACGGACGCCGTCGCTGAACGACTTCACGGAAGCCCATGACGAGCTCTTCGAGAACGGCGTGCTCGTGGACAAACTGGCCACCCGCACGGAGGACTGGCTCGGCGAGCAGGTCCCCACGAGCCTCGGCGCGAACGTCTACTACAACGGCCTCGTCGGCAACAAACTGGGCATCGACATCAACCTGGACTACTACGGATCGGACATGTCCACCGTCTCCCTCGCCAAGGAAACCAGTGCGATGACCCACGACGCCGAAGTGCACAGCAACAGCAACAACCGCAGTCGCCTCTATGCCGGCAAGGCGGTGCTCTCCTACCCCGTCGGCCCGGGCCAGCTGCAGCTGGGTACGGAAGAGACCTTCTCCCGCCGCAATGATGTGTACAACATCACCGGTGTGGACATCCCGGCCTCGAAGGCCTTCATCCGCGAGGACAACTACGCCGGCTTCGCCTCCTATGCCTTCGCGCTCCCCAAAGTGGGTCAGATCAGCGCCGGCGTCCGCTACGAGCACGTCCACTATTCCTATGAGGATGAGATCACGCCGAAGAACAACCTGCAGCGCAACTATGGCAACTGGTTCCCTTCCGCCTCCTATGCCAACGCCTTCGGCCCGGTGATGGTGATGCTCAACTACAGCGCCAAGACGCATCGTCCGAGCTATTCGAACCTCTCCAACGCCATCCGCTACAACTCCCGCTACACCTGGCAGAGCGGCAACGCCCAGCTCCAGCCCGAGCTCTCGCACAACTTCGGTTTCACGGCCGTCTGGAAGTTCGTCACCTTCATGGTCAACTACACCCGCACGGACAACGCCATCATGAACTGGTCCGCCCCCTACGGCGACGAAGGCGTGGTGCTCGTGCAGCCCCGCAACATCGACACGCCTTACCGCGCGATGTCAGCCCTGGTGAACCTGACCCCGACCATCGGCCCCTGGACGATGAACTACACCGTGGGCGTGCAGCCGCAGTGGCTCACCATCAATGTCCAGGACCCGCGCGAAGCGTCCGGCGTCCGCGAGGCGAAGTTCAACGGCAAGCCCATCTTCTTCGCGCAGCTGCAGAACACCATTACCGTCAAGGGCGGCTGGCAGTTTGAGCTCGGCACCACGGTCCAGTCGAAGGGCTACCAGGCCAACCTGCACATGAACAACGTGTACTGCGACCTCAACGCCGCCGTGCAGAAGACCCTCCTCAAGGATGGTTCCCTGGTGCTGCGCCTGGAAGGCGCCGACCTGCTCGGCCTGGCCTGCTACAACGTAAGCTCCGACTTCGGCAGCCATACCATCACCCAGACCAACGCGTTCGACACCCAGCGGATCAAGTTCTCCATCCGCTACAGCTTCAACACCGCCCAGAGCAAATACAAAGGCACGGGCGCCGGTAAGGACACCCGTGACCGAATGTAAGAGAATATTACAACCTGAAAAACTCCCGTCAGATGCTGACTTCCACCGCCTGGAGGTCGGCATCTTTCGATGAACCGCCGTACAGCAGCTGGTAGCGGCCGGGCCTGATGGACAGCTCGTCGATTGAAGCGTCGTAGAACTCGAAGGCGCCCTGGCCCAGCTCCACGGTCACGTTGGCCGTCTGGCCGGCCGCGATCTTCACGCGGGCGAAGCCCTTGAGCGACTTGATCGGCGCGTCGGGATTGTCGAGCGACTTGACATAGACCTGGACCACCTCCTCGCCGTCACGCGCGCCGGTGTTGGTCACGGGCACGGTCAGCTTCATCGCGGCCGGCTTGCCCTGGACCTTCGCCTGGCCATAGCTGAACGTCGTGTAGCTGAGGCCATAGCCGAACGGATAGAGCGGCTCGCCGCGGAAGTAGCGGTAGGTGCGGTTCTCCATCGAGTAGTCCGTGAAGTCGGGCAGCTGGTCGGTGGAAGCGTAGAAGGTGACGGGCAGACGGCCGGCGGGATTGTAGTCGCCGAAGAGCACGTCCGCGACGGCGAGGCCGCAGGCCTGGCCGCCGTACCACGCCTGCACGAGGGCGTCGTACTGCTGCTCCACGGCGCCGAAGGCGATGGCGGAGCCGGACACGTTCACGAGCACGACCGGCTTGCCGGTGGCGTCCATCTCGGCGAGCAGCTGGCGCTGGATCTCGGGCAGCTCGATGTAGGTGCGGTCGTGGCCCTCACCCTCCTCGTTGGAGGAGATGCCGCTGACCATCACGATCACGTCCGCATCCTTCACACGCGCCGCCACGGCCGGCAGGTCCACCGGACGGCGGCTGTAAAGGTCGAAGGAGAAGGAAGCCGACCTGGCCTCCGGCTGCGCCAGCTCGATGCTGACCTCGTAGGTCTGGCCGGCCACCACGGGGAAGGTCGTGGGCGCGAAGCCGCGGAAGAAGCCCCCGAAGCCGCCGAAACGGCCCCGCGGCGCCTCCGCCTGCTCGGAAACCGTCTGGCCGTTCACGACCAGTTTGTATTTGCCGCTGCCACGGATGGAATAGACCATGTCGCCCGTGTAATCGGCCACGAAGGAGCCGCTGTAGCGGGCGGAGAAGCCGGTCAGGTTCAGCCCGTCCGTCCAGGCGCAGTCTTCGTGCGCGAGGGCCGGCGAGGTGGTATTCAGCGTGAGCGGCTCGTCGTAATCGACGCTCGCCACGACGGCGCCGCCGAATTCGGTGTCATTGTAGTAGTCGGCGTGCAGGCCCCGGCCCTCCCCCATGCGGGCGAGGTAGTGGGTCGTGATGAACGGATCCACGAGGTCGCAGCCCTTCTCATAGATGACGTTGGCGCCGGGCGCCGCCGCGCGGATGGCCTCCAGGATGGTCTGCGTGTTCGCAGCCGTCGGGTAGCCGTTGTAGTTGCCCAGGATCACGCGGGCGTCGTCGGCGTTCGGGCCGACCACGGCGATGGTGATGCCCTCCTTGCGGAGCGGCAGCACGTCGTTCTCATTCTTCAGCAGGACGATGGCCTCGCGGGCGGCCTTCGCGGCCAGCGCGGTGTGCGCGGCGCTGCTCAGGTCCTTCTCGCCGAGCTTCGCCCAGGGAAGGCGGTTCGCCGGGTCGAACATGCCCAGCTTGATGCGCGCCTCGAGGATGCGGCGCACGTTCACGTCGATGTCCGCCTCGGAGATCAGGCCCTTCGCGATGGCGTCGGTCAGGGACTTGTAGCTCGTGCCGCACTCCACGTCGGTACCGGACAGGACCGCGTCCGCGGAAGCGCTGGCGGCGTCGGCATGCGTACCGTGCTGGCGCGTGTTATAGAAATCGCCGATGGCGCCGCAGTCGGACACCACGATGCCGCTGAAGCCCCATTTCTCGCGCAGGATATTCTGCAGGAGGCGGTCGCTGGCGCAGCAGGGCTCGCCCTCATAGCGCTGGTAGGCGCACATCACTTCCTGCACGTTGGCTTCCTTCACGATGGAACGGAAGGCCGGGAGGTAGGTCTCCCAGAGGTCGCGCATCGACACGCTCGCGTTGAAGCGGTGGCGGTCCGCCTCCGGGCCGCTGTGCACGGCGTAATGCTTCGCGCAGGCGTGCAGCTTGAAGTATTTGCTGTTGTCGCCCTGCATGCCCTTCACGGTCTGGACGCCCATCACGGCGTTCAGGTACGGGTCCTCGCCGGGCGTCTCCTGGCCGCGTCCCCAGCGGGGATCGCGGAAAATATTGACGTTCGGGCACCAGAACGACAGGCCGTTGTGCCAGATGTTGCCGTTCGGCTCCGTCACACCCAGCTGGTGGTGGTCGGTGGTATTCCAGACGGCGCGCGCCTCATCGGAAACGGCCGTATAGATCTCCAGCTGCTGGGGCGCATCGAAGGTCGCGCCCAGCGCGATCACCTGCGGGAACACGGTCACGTCGTCGTAGCAGATGCCGTGGCAGGCTTCGTTCCACCAGTTGTAGGCGGGGATGTCCAGCCGGTCCACGGAGACGGAACCGTTCATCATCAGGCCGATCTTCTCCTCCGGCGTGAGCAGCGACAGGAGGTTGTCGGCCCGCTTCTCGACGGAGAGATTCGGATTCTGGAAAGGATAGTCGTAGTGTTTGCAGCCGGCGGCGAGCAGCGAGAGGGCCGCCGCGCAAAGAAGGGTTAGTTTTCGCGTCATGCTATTATGATATGAGGTTATTTCTCTGTCTTCAACGGCTCCGTGTGGAGCGTGACGAAGGTCTGCGCGCCGAAGCGCTCCCGGAGAGCGGCTTCGATGGCGGAGGTGCGCTCGTGCGCGTCGCGCAGGGACAGGTCGCCGTCCATGCGGATGTGCGCCTCGATGGCGATGCGGTTCCCGATGCGTCGGGTGCGCAGGTGGTGCGGATCGGACACCCCCGGGAAGCTGTGGAAGACCGCGAGGATCTCGCGCTCCTGGGCTTCGGACAGGGATTGGTCCGTCAGGTCGCCCAGGCTGCCCCGGAGCAGGTCCCACGCCACCTTGATGAGCATCGCGCCCACCACGATCGAGGCGATCGGGTCCAGCACCGTCCAGCGGTCTCCCAGCAGGATGGCGCCGCCGATGCCGATGGCGGCACCGATGGACGAAAGGGCGTCGCTGCGGTGGTGCCAGGCGTTGGCCACGACGGCGGGCGAATCGAGGGCCTTGCCGCGCGTCGCCGTATAGCGGTAGAGGATTTCCTTGACCACGATGGACAGGAGGGCGGCCCAGAGGGCCAGCGAGCCGGGCGCCGCGAGGGCCTCGCCCCGCAGCCAGGCGGCGAGCTTGCCGGCGCCGGAAACGATGATGCCGGCGGCAGCGGCCAGCAGCGCCAGGCTGATGAAGAGCGTGGCCATCGTCTCGAATTTGCCGTGGCCGTAATCATGGTCGGTGTCCTGCGGTTTGGCGCTGATGTTCACGAAAATCAGCACGACGATGTCGGTGATGAAGTCCGACACCGAATGCGCGGCATCCGCCACCATGGCGGCACTGTGCGCCAGGATGCCAGCAACGAACTTGATGGCCACCAGGCCCAGATTGCAGAAGGCGCCCACCAGCGTCACGCGACGGATCGACAGTTCCCGCTCCATGGGAGATAGATTTTATTCCGCCCCGATGTATTTCAGAATGATGGCGACCGCTTCGTCTTCATCGCGAAGCTGGTCCATATTGAGGACGAGGTCGTAGTTCCGGGCGTCGTAACGGCTCAGGCCGGAGAAGCGCTTGACATAATTCTCGCGGCCGCGGTCCACGCGGTCGATGGCCTCCCGCGCTTCCGCCTCGGTCAGGTTCTGCTTGCGCATCACCCGCTCCACGCGCTTCTCGAGCGAAGCCGTGATGAAGATGTCCAGCTTGTTGGGAATGTCCTTCAGCGCGAAGAACGCCAGGCGGCCTGCAATCACGCAGGAACCCTCCCCGGCGATGGCCCGGAGGATCTCGGTCTCCGCTTTGTACAGCTCCTCGGACGCCGGCGTCGGGTGGTACGCGCTCTTCGCTTCCACGAAGAGGCTGGCCTTCGGCACCGGGGCCACCAGGTGCACGTAATCGTCGAACCAGTTCTTCTTCTTGCTCTTGAGCTTCTCGATCGAAGCGGTATTGAGGTTGAACTGATTCCCGAGCGCCTCGATCAGCTCTTTGTCGCTGTAGCGCACGCCCAAGGCTTCGGCCAGTTTGCGGCCGACGGTACGACCACCGGAGCCGAGCTCCCGGCTCACCGTGATGACGAAAGGTTTGCGGATATCCATGATAACAAGCGTTTCGACCTCAAAAATACAAAAAATTAATTGATTAATTTCTTGCGGGCGTTGTAATATGACTGGCGGTTGTTGAAGCCAGACAGCAGCGCCACCTCGTCCATATCGGCTTCGGGGTGCTCTTTTTTATAGGTTTCGGCGTGCTCCAGGCGGCAGCGGTTGACATAAGTAAAGAACCCGCCCAGGGTCTCGTTCAGCACACTGGACACGTAGGTCCGGTTGAAGCCGCACAGCTGCGACAACTTACTCAGGGTGAGGTGGCTGTCCAGGCAGGCCTGCTCATCCTCCACCTGGGCCCGGATGGCGCTCAGGATCTCGTCCTTGCGCTCCTGCGAGAGCTGTTCCGGCTCGGCGATGCTCTCCGTCTGGTCGGCATCCACCTCCTTCTCCAGCTGCGCGACCTCGAGGGTCCGGTGCGGCGAGAGCGCGCCCAGCAGGATGATGACCAGCAGGACGGACAGCATCAGCAGGGTGAAGGTCAGGACCGGCAGATGGCCGTTGAACGTGGCGCTCCAGCTCATGACCAGGTGCAGCAAAGGGATGAAGATCAGGGTCCGCGCATACTGCTCCGGGAAGTCGTCCGGGTTGGAGAAACTCTCCTCGGAGAAGCGGCTGAGCGGCTGGATGATCATGATCAACGCAACGATCAGGGCGACCAGGTAAACGGTGGTCAGCGCGCCGGCGATGATGAAATAGATGCTTCGGAACATCCCCTGCATCTGTGTTCCGGGAATGAGCGTGACCACCAGCGCGAACAGGCTCATCGTCAAGTAGCTCATGGACATCGCGACGGCGGGCTTCTTCCACCAGGTGAGCTTCAGCACGCGGCCGAAGTAGCTGTAGATGAGCACGGAGCAGAAAAGCGGCGAGGCCATCAGCAGGATCAGGCGCAGCTGCAGGAGGGCGTCGCGGTCCTCGGGGAGGAAAACGACCGGCAGCAGAACCAGGTTCGACAGGGCGCCGAACACCAGCGTACGCCAACCCGGGAAATAGTAGTCGATATGGTTGGCGTACGGCGCGCATTTATGCCCCCAACGGACCACGGCCACAATCGCGCACGTGGTCAGATAAACGATCAGGGAGAAACTGAGCAGCAACTCTTGCAGGGAATACGACATGACTACCAACTAACCTTGATTCTTTGTTTAATGCTTGACGGAGCATTCGGCCAGCAGGTCGTCCAGCGCCTTCCGGTCGGCCGGGTAGAACTTAACCACCGGCGCGATGGTGATGCGGGCGCTCTGGCCCAGGCGTTTCTCCAACAGGCGATACTCTTCATATTGGGCCCGGATGGTCCGGGCCTGCTCTTCGTCGATCGGCAGGTCCAGCTTCGCCTCGCGCAGCATGAAGCGGCTCTTGGCGGCGATGGACAGCTCGACGTTCAATTTCACATAGCAGATGACGTCGAAGAACACCTCCGGCGCGAAAGAATCCTTGACCGAGAGCAGGAATTCGCCCGTCTTGGTCTGGCTCAGGTTGCCCTCCTGGATGGCGCGGAACAGGTCCACCTGCTTGTCCAGGCCCTTGTCCAGCCAGCGGTGAATCATGTCGCCGTCGTACTGGTAAGTCCAGACCAGCAGGCCGGCCATCGCACCGAACACGGCGAGGAACTGCATGAACGGATTGAAGTGGAAGGTGTTGTGGGCCACGTGCAGGGCCGGGGCGGCCAGCAGCAGGAAGGCCGCCATCCAGACGTCCTTGCGCTTGATCTCCAGCCGGGCGCGGCGCCGGCCGTCCAGGCGGACGGCGAACATCAGCGCGGCGGCGACGATGGCGCTGCAGCCCATGTGGATGAGGGCCACCTCCAGGCCGCGGAACAGCACGGTGCCCATGGCCAGCGAATCGCCCATCAGCAGGTAGAAGAGGTTCTCGAGGATGGAGAAACCGCCGCCCACAGCGGCGCCGCAGATGACACTGTCGATGAAGAAGGCGATCTTCTTCCGGCGGGCCAGCATCAGCAGCGGGACGGCCTTGACCGCCTCTTCCAGCACCGGGTTGACAAAATTGGAGGCCGTCTCCGACAGGAACAGACCGGTCAGCTGGAACAGGCCGAAACAAACCAGCGCCGCCCCCATGCCGCAGAGCACCAACATCAGCAGACGCTTCACGCTGATGAGCGCGAAGCTGTCCAGCACATACACCGCAACGATGTAGATGATGACGGGAAGTAAGGCGGCGACGAAGGACATTACAGCAGCTTGAGGGAAATCATGAATTCGTTGCCGTGGCGGCCGCCGGGGAAGTCCGCGGGAGCGAACAGGTGGCCGTAGCCCAGGGACAGCGTGGTCTTCAGGTAATTCAGGATCACCACCTCGGTGGTCAGCTGCACGCCGGCACTGTAGAACATGCGGTGCGGCTCGCCTGGATTCCAGGTCGACAGACCGGTCCCGAAGAGGGAGCATTGGATCCAGGTCGGGTAGCAGAACAGCGCGCCGAAATTGTTCAGGCGGATGGGCCGCAGGTCCAGCTCAGCCGTCGCCTTGGCGTAGGAATGCGCCTGGATGGCGTCGATCGAAGCGCCCGGCATGGCCAGGGCCGTGCGGTACTGGAACGCGTTCCGGTAGTCCACGCGGTTGTTGCGGAAGCCGCCCAGATAAGTGTTGCCGAAGACGGTCTTGGGGTCGCCGAAGTTGTGTCCGGCGGCCGTGCGCAGCCAAAAGGAGTTGTTGCGGTCGACCGGCAGCAGGACGCCGACATCGGCGGTCGCCTCAACTGAAGGATAGACATGGCCGTCGGCCAGGTAGCCGTAGCCCTGGGCGCCGAGGATAAAGCCCTGCTCGGGCGTCACGCCACCAAGCGAGGTGCGCACCTTGGAGAGTTTTCCGTAGATGGAGGCCGTCTGCATGGAATGGATGTCCGTCTCGATCTCCTGGTAGAGCGGAAGGGCGTCCATGTCGCCGTAAGTAGCCACGGAGAAGCCCCAGGAGCGGGTGTACGGCGCGGTCAGGGAGTTGGAATAGTCGTAAGACAGGGAGACCATGTAGCCCTTGCGGCTCGCGCGCATCGGGCCGGCCAGGTCGTAGAAGTCCGTATGGTTCCAGGCTGCCTTGAGCTTCCAGAAGTAGTACTTCCACTCGAAATCCACGTGGAATTTGTTCTTCCAGTCGTTGTTGCTCCAGGGCGAGAGGCCCACATCCAGCTTGATGCTGCTCAGGCCCACAGGATCCTTGAAGAAGAGGCGGTAGCCGAGCACCGGCGTCACGTGGTTCCACGCCTGGGCGTCGGTGAAGCCCGTGATGGTGGGGTATGCGCCGGCGAAGCGCATCTCCTTGAACACGTTATAGGGCTCGATGCCGTTGTAGATGTCGCCGAACTGGATCTCCGGCAGGGGTTCTTTCAGCAGGCCGACCGACTCGAGCGACTCCACATTATTCTCGTAGGCGCGCTGGCCGTAGAGCGTGATGGCGTTGGCGTCCTCCACCACCTTCCGGTCGAGCGTCACCGGGCGCAGGCCGTCGCGCTCGAACTCGAGGGCGAGCAACTTGCCGGGCGCGATCTCCAGCGGAGCGAAGAGACCGATGTCGGTGTTGGAGAGCAACTCCATCTCGCGCGTGGCCAGGTTCACCTGCCAGAGGTTGGACACGCCGGTGTAGTAGGAGCTGCCGATGAGATACTGGTCGTCCAGCGAGAAACGGAACTGGCCGAGGTTGGAGTCCTCCCACGTGACCAGTTCCATGGGCTTGAAGATGGCCCGGGCCAGCTCTTCGGTGTTGAAGAGCATCAGCGTGTGCTCGCCGTTGTCGCCCTGGCGGGTCAGGGAGAGGAGTTTGCCGTCGTGGCTTACGTCCACGTCGAAGACGCTCACGCCGAACGGGAAGGCGTAGATGACTTCGGGATGCTCCAGGTCGCGGTCCAGCCGCACGATGCTCTGGGTGCCTCCGTTGGAGAAGAGACCGTAGAGGCAGTCGTGCGCGTTGTCGTAGACGATGTTGTTGATGCGCTGGTATTTCTTCTTCTTGACGATCTTCTTTTTCTGGATGTCATAGACCGCCAGGCCGCGCATCTTGGCGTTGTTGAACGTGAAGATGATGCGCCCGGCGTTGCGGTCCAGGGCCACGAAGGCCGGGTTGTAGAGCTGGATGCCGTAGATGTCGCTGAGCCGGCGCTCCCGGCCAGTGTTGACGTCGATTTCCGTCAGGTGCGCGAAGTCGCCCGGGGAATTGGCCGCAGCGTAGGCCTTGCCCGTGGCCGGATTATAGACGAACGGCGACACGGAGCCCATCGGGTCCCGCGAGAGCGGGGTGGTTTCCGTGAGCGGGAATTCCCGGACGGTCGCCAGGTTCTCCTCCTGGTGCTGCTTCTCGTCCACCTTCCAGTCATTCCAGACTTTGCGGAGGGACTGGCCGTACACGGCCTTGAACTGGTTGCCGAAGAAGGTCCGGCTGTCGGCTGTGCGGTTGTAGAAACGGATCAGCTTGTCGTAGCCGTATTCCTTGGTCAGGTAGTTGACGAAGCGGGTGCCGTAGAGGTAGGCGTTCGCGCCCACCTGGAAGTCCATCGTGGAGCCTTCCGTCTCCAGGCCGACGACCGAGAAGAGGGTCTCCCCGCCGTTGATGATGCTGCGGAAGTACATCTCGTCGTAGCCGCCCAGGGACCGGCCGACACCGCCGCCCAGCCAGGTCTCCATGAAACAGGCAATCCCCTCGTGATACCAACGGGGGGAATACCAGCGCGGCACGGTGAAGTAGCTCCACAGGGCCGAAATGGGCTGCGTATTGTCTACGGTCACCTTGGTGCCGAAGAATTTGCGCCAGCCCAGGTCGCGCTTGTTGTACTTGTCCGTCATCACGATGTGCGTGTACTCGTGGCAGAAAAGCTGACGGTACCGCTCGGCAGCGGGATTGACGTAGTACGACATATTCATCGGCGCCATGCCGATCTGAATAAGGGAACGCGGCAACGGCGTCGCACCGCCGTTGCCGTCGTCTTCCCAGTCTGTCACCAGCAGCAGGGGGGCTTCGGGCTGATAGATGGAATCACTGGTCCAGATCTGCCCATGAAGCGCTTTGCCGTTCTGGTACATGCGTATCATGTGGGGAATGTAACGGGACAGGTTCTTGTCGAAGAACACCAGGGTTACATCGTCCGTCTTGAACTGATAGTAGGTCTGTGATTGTCCCCGGGAAACGAAGGGGAGCATGAAAAGGAAAAACAGGACTACAATTCTGATACGCATGTTATTTTATAAGGCTTTATTAAGTCGGAGTTCCCCTTGCATGCCCAGCACAGGATCCGTCATGACATCACCCAGTTTATTGAGATCCATGGCGTTCTCCTGGAACAGGTTGCCGGCACTCTCGCCAAACAGGTTCGCAGCGACCTCACCGAATAGATTCGCAGCACTTTCACCGTACAGGTTCGCGGCAGCCTCGCCGAACAGGTTCGCGGCGCTCTCACCGTACAGGTTCGCGGCAGCCTCGCCGAACAGGTTCGCAGCGCTCTCGCCATACAGGGTCGCAGCGAGTTCACCAAAGAGGTTTGCGGCGCTCTCACCGTACAGGTTCGCGGCGCTCTCACCATAAAGGTTCGCAGCAGATTCGCCGAACAGATTTGCAGCAGCCTCACCGTAAAGGTTTGCAGCAACCTCACCGAACAGGTTTGCGGCGCTCTCGCCATACAGGTTGTCCATCACCTCGTTGAAAACATCCTCAAACTCGATATTCGCGCCCAGCTCGACGCCGGAATCAGCCGCGCCACCGACAGCCCTCACGATCACGGCGTCCTGAACGCCCGTAAGATTGGAAAGGTTCAAGTCACTGAGCGTCTCGCTCAAGTTGCCCTCTAACCCAACTGCACTCAGGAGAGACCCTTCAGCAGCGATACACAGCGTCGAGTAGGGGCCCATCTCCTGCAGGGTGGCGGCGCTCTGGCCGGAGGTCAGCAGGTAACCCTTGTCCTTCAGCGCCTGGGCGCTCTTCTCGTCACCGTCCAGGGCGGCGGTCAGCAGCTGATATTCCACCCACTGGTCGCGGACAAGCTTGAGGCAGTCGCTGCCTTCGGCCTTCTCCAGATACTTGTCGGTCGTCTCGATGAAGCGGTCGGCCAGCTTGTTCTGCTTCCGCAGGGTCGAGTAAGCAAGCGATGCATTGAGGGTATTCTGGGCCAGATCCGGGCACTCATTCCCGTTCAGGGCAGCGTTGATATCGCTCTTGGCCTGAAGGAGTGCCAGACAGGCATTGTTCGCCGTCACGCTGGCCTCGTTCATCTCCTTCAGCAGGGAGGCGAACTCCGGGATCTCGCCGGCGGCCTCGTTGGACAGGTTCACCAGGTTGCCGAACTGACGCACGCGCGTCTGCATAACCACATGGGAGGCAACGACGGTATTCTTATAATTCTCATCGGTCGCAAGCAACTCCTCCATATTGGAAAGGCTCTCCGCAGCAGTCTTGCGGGAGAAGCGGGAGGACTTGGCGATGTTGCCGCTGGCGTTGTCTTTATCGACCGGCCAGTCTACGAGCGGGGAAACGATGAAACCGACGGCGCAAGCAAGAACAACCGTGGACAGGATGATGATACCTTTTTTACTTTTCATGATTGTATGATTTAAATTGTTTTGTTGAATTTTCTGTTGCAAAGGTAATCCAGCCCGGCGAGACTCGCGTCAAACGGCTACAATTGTTTGTCAAAATTCTACAAAACCGCTCAAATCAGGGCCAATTCCCCGCTTGGCAGGCACAAAGATAAAAAAATTCCGACGCCCTGCATAGCGTCAGCGCGCAAAAATGCTGATTATTGGGCCCCTAGGCCCTCTTTTCTTCAGATTTTCCGCCGCAAACACCCCTCCGCCCCGCCCCTTTTCGCGTAAAAACCCTACAATTTTTGTCAAAATCCAACAAAAACAGCCCAAAATCCCGCCCGAAAACCGTCGCCCCCAACGCTCCCATTACCCGGCAACCGCGGGCGCCGGCCCCCGCCCGACAGGTGTCCCAAAAACCGGCCACTGGCGCAAAAAAACTGGACACCTGTCGCCCCAAACACCCCATTTGGCCCAAAAACCAGGGGAGGTGTCCAGAAAAATCGCACAGAATGGCGATTTCTTGTACACCTGTCATTTAAATGTATGTGATTGACTAAGAATGGTTGGCAACGGCCATTATTAACCTGGAGCGCAATAGACGGTCTGTTTTCTAGACCGTTAACCGCAAAAACGGCCTGATTTGCAATAGACGGTTCCTTATCCGGACCGTCTGCTGCACTTTCGCGGCACTACCGGGTATCAGCGGCGCAGGGGTGCAGACAGTTAAATGGGGAAGGTCTGATTTTAGGTGCCGGACCTTCCCCGGTGATTCTGGATTCTACGATAGTCTGTGGGACTATTTGTGGGGAAGGTGTCGAGGCTGAAATCAGACCTTCCCCAAAATGGTTTGCGGCAGCCGGTGCGGGAGGCGTGCGGGAGCCTGTGGCCGTTTGCCTGCGCCGTCGGGGGCCGTGGGGAGGAGGTGCGCGGGGACGGCTGCCGGAAGCACCGGGAAAGGAAAGGAGAAGCCAGGTCAGTGCCTCGGGGGAGGAGATTCCCGGTCAAGCCGGGAATGACGAATGTGCGGTACGATTACTAAAACCACCAGAAATCGTTCTCGGAGAAAACACCCTTGCACGTCTGATTGATCAGATCACTAACCTGGTGAGGAAGACCATGACAGAAGTCCAGTGACACTTCCAGACCTGTTTCTGTATGGCCTTGCATGTATGAGTTGTATTGCTCTATCACGAGGTGGTTCTCGAAGATGCCCTTCCGGGAGATAGGTTTAAAAATGGAAAGCCGATCCCCATCACCTATAACATTACTCCGTTCGGCCAACTTTTCTGCCGCCGCCTCGTCGCCCTCCAGGGCGGCGGTCGCCAGCTGGTATTCCTCCCACTGGTCGCGGACGAGCTTCAGCTGGTCGTCGGCTTCGGTCGTCTTCTGGTATTGGTCGGCCGTCTCGATGAAGCGGTCGGCCAGCTTGTTCTGCTTCTGCAGGTTCGTGTACGCCAGCGAAGCGTTGATGGTATGCTGGGTCAATTCAGGGCGGGACTCGCCGCCCAAGACGGCGTCCAGGTCGGCGCCGGCCTCCGCGAGCTGCGCGTTGACATTCTCCACCATCTCCCGCACGGCGTTCATATCTTTCAGCACCTCCGCGAACGCGGGGATGTCGCCGGCCACCTCGTTGGACTGGTCCACCAGCGAGGCGAACTGGGCGGCGCGCGTCTGCATGACCACGTAGGCCACCGTGATGCCATTCTTGTAGCCCTCATCGTTCGCGATCAGCTCCTCCATGTTGGTGAGGCTCTCCGCCGCCGTCTTGCGGGAGAAGCGGGAAGACTTGGCGATGTCGCCGCTCGCACTTTTCGCGCTGACCTGCCAGTCCACCAGCGGGGAAAGGAGGAGGCCCGCGGCACACACCACGGCCACCGCAGCGACGATGACGATACCTTTCTTGCTCTTCATATAATTCTGCATTTTCTTATGCAAATATACTCTACCCCGCCCCTTTTCGCGTAAAAACCCTACAATTTTTGTCAAAATCCAACAATTCTTCGTGCATTGATTGGTTATTTCTTCGTTTTTTCCAATCTTTGTGAACGACACCACAACACTGAAACACCCACCAAGATGAGAAAACATGTTCTATTGATGCTGGCCACCATCCTTGCCTGTGGCCTTTCCCTGACTTCCTGCTGGAAAGGCGGGGGCAACTCAGACTTACTGCTGGGCGACTGGTTCACGACCCAGGAAGAAGAATCTTACGGAGAAACGGAAATCACCTACGTCCTGTTTTCGCTCGGACAGGACGACGTCATCACGCAGAGAGTCTATTGGATCTACCCGGAAGAGCCCGGGAGTTTTAGCGAACGCATGCGCAACCACGCCATCTATACCGTGGACGAGACCCTCAATCAACTCATCATCGATGACGGGGAGTATCCGCAAACCCTCCGTTATCAACTCACAAGCGGCGAGCTTACCCTGACGACCTCGGACGGGAGCTCCACCATGAAATTTCGGCGCCCCACAGCGACAGAAATGGAAAGACTGGATGTCTATGACCATTTCCTTTGGAATGACGACTATGTCGGCAGGTGGTTCTTCAGCAGCCGCTTCAACGACCTGATCATCTACGGCATGTTGCACTTTAAGAGGAACGGCACGCTTGAATTCGTCCGCTACTCCTACTACTCGGACAACGACTGCCTCCGCACGATAACCGACTTATTATATAACGACTACGAGGACGATGTAGACCAGCTGATCGAGATCCACGAGCCGAAGGACTATTCCGCCTCCACCGTGTACCACTGGTTCATCAAGGACGGCAACCTCAGGCTGGCGCTCTATGACGAAGAAGATGACGACCCGATCATCGCCCATCCGCTCAACACCGAAGACATCGAGCTGATGGCCCGGCTCGACAAGCTCGTAAGAAAATAGGTTATCCCTATTACAAGACGGTCTGTATTTCTGACCGCTAACCGCAAAAACGGCCTTATTTGCCATAGACGGTCCCCTTTCCGGACCGTCTATGGCGTTTCTTCCGGCACCTCCCGGCAACGGCGGCCTGCATTAAAAAAATTGCGGCCACTCACGGGCCGCAATTAAAGAAATGAAAAGCACTATTAAAGGGATTCTATCATGATGGGGGAATGTGCTTGGGTTGAAGATACTGCGTTAATCTTATATTGACAATGGCTGCGGAACGAAATTGACGCAGAATCAAGAAATCGGTGCAAAAATTTACGCAGAATCAAATTTCGAAAATCGTTTTTTACATAAAACGAAAAAACCGCCGCTGTATAAAGCGTCGGGGAATATATGATAGTTCAGGTATTTGAAGCTTTTTCGTGATAAGAGCTCCCTGTTGGGGAGCTCTTGTAGCGGGAGTGGGTCACGATCCCACGACCTCCGGATTATGAATCCGACGCTCTAACCAGNNGAAAAAAACCGCCGCTGTATAAAGCGTCGGGGAATAAAGGTAGGCCGTCGATGTGCTAAGGTGAGGTACAGATGAAGCAGACATTCACCGGTCACGAAGATTACGAATCCCTGAAACCCTATATCGCCATCACGGACAAGACATGACAAAGTGCACCGTTGAGCAGCTGCAAGATAGGAGAAGAGAGGTCAATCACAATACCCACCCCGGCTGGACATAGACAAAACTCCCCGACCTCTATCAGACCCCCTGCCGGAGCCTCGTTGGCTTCATTGATTGGTTGGTCAAATACAGCGATTATCTCCCGATTACCTCTTCACAGTTTGCAGACCGGGAAGAACATGTAGTCCTTGCCTGTTTTGGGACAGGTAAAATCATGGACGGCACCGGCCAGGGAAAGATGGTTTTCTTTCATATAACCGATCACATCGGCGAAAGCATGATCGCTGTCGCGTTCGGCATAGAGGTATTCATATCCGGGAATGACCCATTTGACCCATCCCTCCGGAGCCTCAGCATCGTCGCGGCATTCCGCGCCGGCAAGATACAGCCCATTGCTGAAATGCTCCCAAGGCTGAAAAGAACGGGAAAAATCGGACATCGCACCCCAGATACCGGCAAGATTCCCGTCAATGTCCTTTTTTGCCAGATGGGCGATTTCTTCAAAATGCGCATTGGCTTCCTGCCAGAGCCGTTCAATGAATCCGGGACCGTCGGCCGTCGAGCCCTCTTTGCCGATGACGGTAAAGGATTCTTTTTTCAAGGTCTTGATATTCATCTGCCTGGCCGATAATACGATTAATCGGTGTAAAGATAAGTCAATTGGCCGAAAAGAAAAAGGGCACGAGCCCTTTCTCCAATAGCGTTACTTCACAATCTCATATTCATCGACACCGGGGATAAGTGCAAGTCCGGTTTCTTCGAGGTGAATCTGTCCGGCGGAGTCTATGAAGCGCACGGTGAAGACTTTTCCTTCGAGCCGTTTCGCTTGCCAGTCCATTCCGCCGGCAGTATCCATCTTTACGACTCTGTTTTGATTCGTTCTATCAATATGACTTCTCAAAAGCATCCTTCACTTCATTGATAATGTTGTTTTTAAGGAGCTTGGCATAGTGCTGCGTGATTCTGGTTGTGCTATGTCCCAGAAGTTTGGCGACTACCTCCAAGCGTATTCCTCTGTTCAGGCATCTGGTAGCATAGGTGTGTCTGGCGACGTGGGAGAAGATAGGCTTGTTTATCCCGCAGAGGTCACGAATGGTTTTTAGATAGACATTCATCTTGTGATTCCCAAGGATAGGTAGTTTGAAGTGATACTTTTTGAGTATCTCCACCACCTGTTCAAGGATAACGGCGGTATAGAACACCCCGGTCTTGTTGCGCTTGTCGTGGATGTAATACTGAACGTCTTTCGTTACCTGAAAGTCCGTTGGAACGAGCTTCGCCATATCTGTGTATGACAGGCCTGAAGCCGCCTGAAAGACGAATAGGTCTCTCACCTTATTAAGGCTCTCATTGTGGAAGTCCGTCGTGCGGATCTTCTCCACCTCTTCTTCTGATAGAAACTGTACGCTCTTCTCCCCTTTCCTGAGTTTGATGCCACTGAACGGGTTTATCTTTATCCTGCCATTGTCTATCCCGAACTGCACCACCGTCTTCACTCGCTGGCAGTATCCATTCGTCGTCACATAGTCCAAATACTGATTCATGGAGGCCTGGTAGTCAAGTATCACAGCCTTGGTAATTGCGGAAACGGGCTCAGATGGCGGCAGGATTTTGAAGAACTTGTCTCGGGCGATTTCGTATTTCCTGTAGGTTTTCGGCGTAATATCCTTGTTCACGCGTTTCGACAAGATTTCCATATAATCTGAGAAAAGATCGCCAACAGTATACAGGATAAAACCGCCCGTCTTGAAATATTCCTTCAAACAATCTGCCGTAAGAGCCTGCCCGTCTCTCAATAATGCCGTCTCTATCTCATTAAGACGTGTACGAACCGACGCAAGATAATCCTTCAAATCGGAGTTCTGTTTGCTGCTTAAATCCCGTTTGAATTGCATTGGAACCTCTTTTCTTGGCAACTGAACATAACAACGCTTCCCATTAATGACCAAGCTCATCTCAATAGGGGCCATACCGTCTTTGTTTTTCTTGCTCTCGCGACAGTAGAACGAGACATTTGCCGTGTTTCGAGTCATAATCTGCGACCACTTTTTCTGTTAAACATACCTGGTCGCATATAAGGTCAACAATTTCGCCGATTTTCCCCGCACGAAAGACACCGCCGCAAGACATCCCGCCGTTCAATCATCCGCCGTAACTACTTGATATAAAAAAAGAAAAACCGCCGCGGAGGGCAGTCTTGAATATAGTGAGGTTTTTGTGTTGTGTCGGGTTGGTAGCGGGAGTGGGTCACGATCCCACGACCTCCGGATTATGAATCCGACGCTCTAACCA
>LXOW01028055.1_pt1 | contig 21379 bp, 16 predicted proteins | sample 1368591 | NCBI WGS metagenome assembly LXOW01 (sample SAMN04884650, study PRJNA319009) | bovine gut metagenome | isolation source: Cow rumen | host: Bos taurus | place: Italy: Legnaro (PD) | collected 2014-07-09
TCCTTTTTGTAAATTATCTTTCCAATTACCGCCAATGCCCACAGACTGCCTGCTCCGACGGCGATTCCCAAGACGCTTTGTCCCAGGCATCCAAGCCAGGTGTACGCATAATCGGCAAAACAGGGATTGACGGAAGAGCCTAACAGACCCAGCACTACGAGTATGATTGAGAACAGATCGGAAATCATCATCGTCTTAAAGTCTATCACGCTCATTACAATCATTGTGTAAAGTGCGGGCAATGCGACGAGCAGCCATGGCCAGTAATGGCTCCAGTGTGCGTAAAAAAGCATTGTTATAACACCTGTAAATAGTTCAACAATTGGATATTGTATTGAAATTGGCTGCTTGCAGCTGCGGCATTTGCCACGCAGTATCAACCAGCTTATTACAGGTATATTGTCATACCATTTTATAGGTGTCTTGCATTTGGGGCAATGCGATGCCGGAAAAACGATTGACTCGTCGTTCGGCAGACGGCAAATGCAGACATTCAGAAAGCTGCCGATTATCATTCCCATACCGAAAAAAAATATTATTCCAAACATGATCAAATACTCTCAAATTGATAATTACTCATTGAAAATACGGATAAACTCTAAATTTATCGTCTTTATGTGTCATTGCAACGACGACATAAGGTATTTCCGCAATTGCTAATTACTAATTGCTAACTGCTAATTGGAAACGCAGAAAAAAAACTTTTTCTGTGTTTCCTTACAACTCGCTCCAGGTTATTTCGCCGAGATGATCCTTGTGGGAGCAGTTTACGAATATCTTGCCCCATTTTACAGGAACGGTCTTGTCATTGTTGTAAAGCCAACCACCGGCATCGTTTATCTCCGTTCCCAGGAAAACCTCGTTGGTGTCAACATGTGTAGTTCCGGGAATCTGCGTAGTTGGTATTTCCGGAATATATTTCCCATCCTTGGTAAGGCTTTCAAGATTGTCGGCAGGATAAGACTGATTTTCCGCATAATACACACGCAATGCGCTTCGCAGGCTGGCAAGTCCGGCCTTTGTGTTGGCTTCCTTGGAACGAACAATCAGATCCTTGAATTTGGGTATCGTTATACTGGTAAGAACCGCCGTTATGAGTATAAGGACAATCAGCTCTATCCATGTAAAACCGCTTCTTTGCTTCATTTTGCTTCTCCAAAGGGCAAGGCAAAATCCCTGCCATAATATTATATTTTAGTTTTATATTGCGTTTACCGTCAAACAAAATAATCATTGAAACTGCCATATTGACTTGACAATGTGCTTTTTACTAGAATGTATTTATACAGGGGCGTATAGCTCAGTTGGGAGAGCGCCTCGTTCGCAACGAGGAGGTCAGGGGTTCGAATCCCCTTACGTCCACCAAGTAAAAAGCAGCCGAAAGGCTGCTTTTTTTATGCAATGCAATATTATATCTGATATTGGATTCCTCGCAATAAGATATCAAGGAAACTCCGCAATTGCTAATTTCTAATTGCTCATTGCTAACTGCTCATTGGAAACAAGGGCTTATGCCGAAGCACGGCATAAGCCCTTGCTTATCTGAATACGATTTGTCAGTCCCTGCGGAACAAATCCCTGGTGTAAACCTTTTCCTTTACATCATCAAGGGAAGAATCATAGCGGTTTGCGATAATGCAGCCGCTCTGTGCCTTGAATTTTTCAAGATCGTTCACAATCAGGGAGCCAAAGAACGTTGTGCCATCTTCAAGGGAAGGCTCGTATATTATGACATTGGCATTCTTCGCCTTTATGCGTTTCATAACACCCTGTATTGAGGACTGTCTGAAATTATCGGAATTGGCCTTCATCGTAAGCCTGTAAACGCCAACGGTGACAGTCTTTTCCTTTGACGCATCATAGCCATCGTCGGAATAATTGTAATAATCTGCCTTCTGCAAAACCCTGTCAGCAATAAAATCCTTGCGTGTGCGATTGCTTTCAACAATGGCCTGAATGAGGTTTTCAGGAATATCCTTGTAATTGGCCAAAAGCTGCTTGGTGTCCTTTGGCAGACAGTATCCGCCATATCCGAATGAAGGATTGTTGTATGCGTCGCCGATCCGGGGATCAAGGCAGACTCCCTTTATGATTGACCCGGTGTCAAGGCCTTTCAATTCCGCATAGGTATCAAGCTCGTTGAAATAGGATACACGCAGCGCGAGATATGTATTTGCGAAAAGTTTTACAGCCTCGGCCTCAGTGCAGCCCATAAACAATGTGTCAACCGGGTTCTTGATAGCTCCCTGCTGCAGAAGTGCGGCAAAAATGCGTGCCTTTTCCTCCATTGCCTTGTCAGTTCCGACAATAATGCGGCTTGGGTAAAGATTGTCATACAGAGCCTTTGATTCCCTAAGGAATTCCGGGCTGAAAATGATATTGCCGGCCTTGACCTTTTCCCTTACATGCATTGTGTAGCCTACCGGTATTGTGGATTTTATAACAATGGCCGGCTTGTCCTTGCGATCCTTGGTGCTTTCCAAAATAAGACCTATTGCCTTTTCCACGGCGGAGCAATCAAAGAAATTCTGCCTCGGATCATAATTTGTAGGAACGGCGACAATCACGAAATCCGCATCCCTGTATGCGGAAACCCCATCTGTCGTGGCCTTCAGGCTTAGCTTTCTCTTGCCTGCCTTGGCTTCCGCAAGATACTTCTCAATATAGTCATCCTGAATTGGAGAAATGAAATTGCTTAGCTTTTCTGCCTTTTCCGGAACAATGTCAACTGCCGTCACGTCATTATGCTGGGACAAAAGTACGGCAAGGGAAAGTCCAACATATCCCGTACCTGCTACCGCGACCTTGTAGCGTCTGTCAAGACTGATTTTGTTTTCGCTCTGTTCCACAAAGAGATCCGTAATCTCAAAATGCAGCGTATCGGCAAGTCTTTCCAGCTGCTCTACTGACGGAACATAGTCCTTGGATTCAAGACGGCTGAGCATTGAGCGGTTCATTCCCGTCTTTTCGGACAGCTCGGACTGTGTTATTTTAAGTTCCTTGCGTTTCAAAATGACTGTCTCGGACAAAAGGTTCAAAGATAGTTTTTTCATTATTTCTCCATTTTTTTGTTGTTTTAAACAACATTTAAAATCTATTTTGTTTCCTACAATAACATTATACAAAGTATGAATTTAAAAAACAAGCATTGTTTNNATAAATTTTTTCATTTTTGAAAAAAAGCTTTTTTTATCTCATTTTTTCAAATTCATATTGAATTTTTCATTTTGTATAATCTCGCAATAAATTTATAAAATATCATTACTCATGTACAGGATTATTTTGTTTTTCATTTTAGTTTTCAATCTTTGCTTCAACGCATGTCAGGGAGACAGGGAGGCCATACTATCCATAGATGGCAGGAAATCAGGATCATTGCCATACATAATGAAAGGCGGACATGCCTACATTCGGGCGGACAAGGCCGCGGAGGCACTGACACTGGCCTATGGCAGCGACATTTCATTCAATAGGACATGGGACAAGATTCTCGTACTTGTTGACCCTGGCCACGGCGGTCATGACACAGGAACTTATTTTGACGTAAAGACAACCCGTCAGGAACACGGAAAGGAAATAACAAAAACACGTCGTATGACGGAAAAGGATCTGAACATGCTTTACGCCTTTGAAATAAAGAAGGCCATAGAGGCAGATCCCCGTTTTGAAGTACGTCTTACCAGGGAAACTGACGTATTCCTGTCCCTGCCATACCGCAGCTATATTTCCAAGGTAGTCGCTGCGGATTTCTTCGTTTCCGTACATGTAAACTCACTGGGGGCAAAACGCAACAAGGAATGTCCAAAGAGCGGATTTGAGGTTTATTCAATATCGGAAAATGCCTTGAATGCGCTTCCTATTGAGGACGGCAAAAGTCCCAAAAAAAGAAAAAAACAGATGGAATTTCTGCAAAGAAACGCCGAGAACAGCTATGTGCTTGCACATTTCATCGCGGAAAGGCTAAAAGAGGCGGAAATTCCAATTTACAGCGACAAGAACGTATTCACTGCCGATTTTGCCGTGCTTAGGCGTAGCCAGATACCCGCCGTCCTGCTAGAGACTGGCTTTTTATGCAATGCCGAGGATCGTGAGAAACTGGAATCGGACGAATACCGTGAAAAGACCGCACAATCTGTTTACCTCGGACTGCTTGACTACGCAGAGGAAAGCGGGTACATAAGGAATGAGCAATGAGTAATTGCTAATTTCTCATTCGTATCTTAATGCCTCTATCGGCGACATCTTTGAGGCCTTCCATGCTGGCAGGAATCCGAAGGTGATGCCGAAAACAGTACAGAATACGAATGCCCCAATCGCCGTAGATAGGCTGATATAAACCTTCCATTTTACAAACAGTGATACGACAAAGGCTATAAAGCCGCTGCCGGCAAGGCCAATCGCTCCACCGATTACGGAAATAAGCACGGATTCCGCAAGAAACTGTGCCAGGACGGCATTCCTTGTAGCTCCCATCGCCTTGCGGAGGCCTATTTCCTTTGTACGCTCGCTCACGCTGACAAGCATTATGTTCATAATGCCTATGCCGCCGACAAGAAGCGATATTCCAGCAATAAGGACCATCAATGCGCTAAATGCAAGCAGTATCCTGTTTGTCTGCTTTCTTGCGTCAGAGAAATTTTCAAATTCAACAGGAGATGTTTCCCCTTCAGGCACGGAATGTCTTTTATTGTACAGCGCGATTATTTCCTTTTCAACCCTCTCCATGTTATTTTTGTCCGCAACCTCAACCTGAACCCTTTCAAGATAGCGGCTTCCGTTAATCCTGTGCATCATCGTGTTAAGAGGGACAATTATGTTCTTGTCAAACATGAAGTTCTTTTCAGGCTGTACACCCAGTATGTAAAAATTCCTGCTGCCTATCCTTATTGTCTGACCTATCGGGTCTTCATCTTTTTCAAAAAAATCCTTTGCTATGGCATATCCCAATACGCATACCTTGTCCTGGCGAAGATCCTCTTCTTTTGTAAAGAATCTCCCCTCATCAGGAATATTGCCAGTTATACGGGCATAGTCCGCCTGAACACCTACAACCTGTACCTTGTTGTTTTTGGAACCCCTTATTGCCTGCATATATGATGACATTCCGCCGGAAAGGCCTGTGACCCCTTCAACAGAACGGAACGCCTCGGCATCTGCCACTGTTATTCGGCTAGACTTGAAACGCAGCCCCTTCTGTCCCATTGCGGAAGTGTTAGGCACCAATTCTGTCACCTGAACATTGCTGAAGGAATTGAAAATGCTCATTATCTCCCTCTGAATGGTCTGAACCGCGGTCACCATTACAGTAAGCGAGAAAACACCTATTATTACGCCGAGCATTGTCAGGAATGATCTTAATTTGCGGCTCATTAGCGAGCTTATGGAGGATTTTATGCTTTCAGCGGCCTCTTTGAACGTAAGAAAATGCCTTTTTGGCATGGAAATGCCATCAAATTGGCGTTTTTCAGCATTTTTCTGATTATTTTCAATAGTTTCGGCCTCATTTGCAGCAATATTTGTTATATCCTCAACAATAAGGCCGTCCCTGACCTTTATCTGCCTGTCTGTCTTGGCGGCAACTTCCGGGTCATGGGTGACAATTATCACGGTTATGCCCTTTTCCCTGTTAAGATTGCGGAGAAGCTCTATTATCTCATGGCTTTGCCTTGTTTCCAGATTGCCGGTAGGCTCGTCGGCGAAAATGATTTTGGGATTGTTTTTCAAAGCACGGGCTATCGCAACCCTCTGCTGCTGTCCGCCGCTCATCTGGGACGGCCTGTGTCCTGACCTGTCGGAAAGTCCCACCTCGTCAAGCAGGCTTCTTGCGGAAATCTCATTATTATTTTTCCTGTTAAGATATATTTGCGGCAGGGAGACGTTCTGCTCCGCATTCATCTTTGGCAAAAGATTGAACTGCTGGAATATGAAGCCTATCACGTCCGCACGCATATAGGCCATTTCCTCGTCAGAAAGTGCGGATATGTCCTGTCCCATTATCCGCAATTTTCCGCCGGAGGCATTGTCAAGCAGTCCCATTATGTGCATAAGGGTGGATTTTCCAGATCCCGAAGGGCCGATTATTGATACAAATTCCCCAGCGTCAATTTTCAGCGAAATGCCTTTCAGAATTTTAAGTTCAAGTCCTTCAAGCTGGTAATTCTTTGTAATTCCGTCCAATTCAATCAATGCTGCCATGTCTTCCCCGTCATTTGACAAGTTTTATTGTTTTCCATTTTCCGCCTCTGAAACGCATCATGGAAGCGACAAAATAGACAGTTGCGAAAATGCCATAAGCTCCCCATGCGTAAAGTACGGAATGTGTGTAATGTATTGCCGCCCAGGTCAGCGGAATGAACACTATTACCGTAGTGCCAATGCCTATCATCATCTGTGCCTTTGTGTCTCCGGCTCCACGAAGCGAATCCGCAAATACCATTCCTATGCCGTCAAACAGTATTGCGAAGGCAAGAACTCCCATAAGGCGGCGTGCGAGAGGCAGTATTTCCGCATAGTCCGGTCCAGCTCCGCCGAATATGTTTACGAACATTCCGGGAAAACAGAAGAACATCGTTCCAATGAAAATCGCATACGAGATTGCTATCGCCGCACTGCGGTATACGGTCTTTTCCGCCGCGGGAATGTCATTCATTCCGATATATTTGCCGACCAGCGTCAATGCCGCAGTTCCAACGCCTATTATCGGCATGAAGGATATGTTGTTTATTGATGCGACTATGTTGTTCGCGGCAAGGGATATCTTGTCAAGACTGCCTATCATAAATACGAATGCGCTGAATCCGCATATTTCAAGCAGGAATCCTACACCATTCGCCGATCCGAAGCGTATCATTCGCCAGAAGAACTCCATATCCATACGCCAGAACTTGTTTATGCGGAATCTTGCCCTGTTTGATGCGGAGAACACGAATGACATAAGGATTGAGACAACGACCACGCCGCCGAGGCCGGAAGCAAAAGCCGCTCCCTTTATACCCATAGCCGGAACACCCATTCCTCCGAATATGAACCACCATGAGAACAACACGCAGGCAATATTGCCGCATATATTTGCGAACATCGTGTATTTTGTCCTTCCCTGCCCGGTGTAAAACGAGGCCAGGGCGCTGCCAGTAAGCGGCAATACGGAGAAAATCGTCAGCCAGAAGAAATATTCCTTTTCAAGCACTGCGACAGACGGGTCATGCCCGGCATGGCCTATTATGAAATATCCTATCGGAATGGTAATCTGAATTATAATGCCGGCGGCTATGGCAAGCCATATAGCCTGCCATACGCTACGGGATATGTTGCTCCTCTGTCCCTTGCCGAAATACTGGGAAACAAATGCGTTTGAATAGTTTACCAGTCCCATGAAGAAACAGAGGAATGTAAATGCGAGTATTCCGCCGGGAACACAGGCCGCCATGGCCTCCGAGCTGTAATGGGCAAGGAACATTCTGTTTATGAACTGCATCACCGTGCTGCTAGCCGTTGAAATTATCAGCGGATATGCCACGGTGAGGATTTCCCTTACGCTGCCCCTGTCATCATTAGCCAATATTTCCGATTTTTCTTTTTTGTTTTTTTCCATAAAATATTAAGGCAACCAACTTGAAACGCAGAAAAAGGCACTTTTTCTGCGTTCCCAATTATTTCACCAGCTTTATCTTCTTCCATGCCCCGCTGCGGAAACGCAACATACAGAGAATAAAATAAACCGCCACATAAATGCCATAGGCAACCCAGGCATACAGGACGGAATGCATATAGTGTATTGCAGCCCATGTAAGCGGAATGAACACGAAGACGGTTGAGCCGAGGCCTATCATCATCTGCATCTTTGTGTCGCCGCCACCACGAAGGGAATCAGCAAATACTATTCCTACGCCGTCAAGCAGCATTGCGAAGGCAAGGATGCCCATCAGACGGCGTGCAAGCGGCAGTATTTCCGCATAGTCAGCAGCCGTGCCTCCGAAAATATTGACAAAGATACCAGGGAAAAAGAAAAACATAATACCGAGAAAGAGCGCATAGGAAATGGCTATTGTCGCACTACGATATGCCGCCTTTTCAGAAATATCATTTCTTCCCATGCCGATATATTTGCCCACAAGGGTAAGGGAGGCCATTCCTATGCCCTTTATAGGCATAAAGGACATGTGGTTTATTGAAGCGATAATGTTGCTTGCAGCAAGGGATATCTTGTCAAGGCTGCCTATCATAAAGACGAACGCGCTGAATCCGCATAGTTCAAGCAGGAATCCTATGCCACTGGCAGAGCCAAAACGCACCATGCGGCCTATCATTTCGGCATTTGGCCGCCAGAATTTGTTTATGCGGTATTTTGCCCTGTTTTCTGAGGAGAATACAAATGCCAGCAGCACTGATGTAGTAGCAAGTGCCCCGAATCCGGAAGCAATGCCAGCACCCTTTATGCCCATTTCCGGAACTCCAGCACCGCCGAATATGAACCACCAGGAGAAGAGGACGCATACGACATTGCCACAAAGATTGGCAATCATCGTATATTTGGTACGTCCACGTCCTGTATAGAATGACGCAAGGGCATTGCCCAAAAGAGGCAGTGCGGCCGTTACCGTAAACCAGAAGAAATATTCCTTTTCAAGCACTGCGACGGCAGGATCATGCCCGGCATGGCCTATTATGAAATAGCCTATTGGTATTGTAATCTGTATTATTATGCCTGATGCTATGGCAAGCCATATTGCCTGCCATACGCTGCGGGATATATTTGCACGCTGTCCTTTGCCGAAATACTGCGAGACAAAGGCATTCGCATAATTTACCAGTCCCATAAAAAAACAGAGGAAAGTCAGGGAAAGTATTCCTCCTGGAACGCAGGCTGCCATGGATTCCGAACTATAATGAGCAAGGAACATCCTGTTTATGAACTGCATTACCGTGCTGCCGGCCATTGATATAATCAGCGGAAATGCTACATTAAGTACTTCCCTGACAGATCCTTCCCTTCCTGAAAGAGATATATTTTCCTGTTTGTCTTTTTCCTGCATTGTCTTGTTCATAATAATGTATCCTGAAACAAGATACGGCATAAAAAACGGCTATGCCATCTGACAAGCCGCTTTTCCGCAATTGCTAATTGCTAACTGAATACTATCTGTAAGGATCCTCAGTGTTCAGATAATCCTGTACATACTGGCGTATGCCTTCTTCCAATTCCGTCATTGGTGCGGTATATCCGGCGGCACGCAGCTTTGTAAGATCGGCCTGCGTGAAATACTGATACTTGTCACGAAGCTCCTCCGGCATATCCTTGTATCCTATTTTCGGCTCCTGTCCCATCGCGGTCCAGGTAGCTTTTGCAAGGTCATAGAATGAACGGGCTTTTCCAGTGCCTATGTTGAACAATCCTGACACATTCGGGTTTTTTAGCAGCCACATTATGACGGAAACAATGTCTCCCACCCATACGAAGTCGCGCAGTTGCCAGCCATCCTTGTAATCCGGATTATAGGATTTGAACAGTTTTACTTCCTGTCCTGCCTTTACTACGGGGAAAATATGCGCGATTACGCTTTTCTGTCCGCCCTTGTGATACTCATTCGGTCCATATACATTGAAGAACTTAAGTCCGGCATACTGTGGAGGGCAGCCTCTGCCTTCGGCAATTTCCCTGGCGGCCTTTCTGTCAAAAAGAGCCTTGCTCCAGCCGTATTTGTTCAATGGACGTAGATTGTTCAGGAACTCCTGGCTGGAATCGTCCTTGAATCCCTTGCTTCCATCGCCGTAAGTCGCAGCGGATGAGGCATATATGAAACGTTTTTTGAAATCCCTGCACCATTGCCACAGATACCAGGTAAGCTGGAAATTATTCCGTATTATCAGATCCGCATCTGTTTCCGTAGTGGTTGAAATAGCGCCCATGTGTATTATGGCTTCAATTTCTCCGACATTCTCGTCAAGGAAATCAAATATGTCCTCTGGGTCTATTATCGCGGCCAATTCGCGTTTGGCTATGTTTTTCCACTTGTCGTCAGAACCCAGCCAGTCCACAACTGCTATGTCCTTGTTGCCCTGCTTTTCAAGTTCCGCTACGATGTTTGAACCTATGAATCCTGCTCCGCCTGTGACTACTATCATAATTATTCCTCTTTAATATCCTCTTATTGCCTGCTTTATTTTCTGAATGGATTTCTTTGATATACTGCGTAAAAGCGTGTCATCGTCTGAAAGATACAGGGACAACGCGTCCACGGCAGGCTGTCCATCCTTTCCAAGATCTCCCAATGCCAATGCCGCCTTTCTTTTTTTTGCTATTGGTCCTTCCTTTAGCACCTTGATAAGGACTGGAACGGCATCCGCTCCCAGTTTTCCCAAATTTGACAATGCCACGTCTGAAATTTCCTTGTCATCGCTGGAAGATGCGTCTATCAATGCCTCTTTGACACCTGTAGCGGCAGGACCTATCTTTGCCAAGGACAATATGGCGGNNGTTCTATTATTACGGAAACTGCCGGGGCGGCATAATGCTTCATTTCTGCCAAGGCCTTGATTGCCGCTACACGCACGTTCGCATCGCTATCCTGAACAATATCCTTGAGATATGGAACGGCATTTCTCGCGGCAACTCCCAGACTGCCTATAAGCTCCGCCGAGTATACGCGTATAAAACCATTTGGCGAGGACAGGTTCTCAACGGCCTGCGAGAATCCTTCAACAGGATTATTGCCTATTACTGTCATCGCATCTTCCGCAGCCTGACGGACTTCGGCCTCTATGGCGGATTCAGCACAGTTTTTAAGTCCATAAATGGCAAATACCGCTTTTTTTCCAAATTTCGCCAATATCGCGGCAGCCTTGCTGGCAACCTTTGGCTCTCCATCGGTCAAGGCCTCAATAAGGTACGGTATCGCATTCAAATAGTCAGGCGTGATATTTTTGAACAACATTTCGGCGGCATAAATCCTGCCTACCGTTCCCTGATGTATTAGGCCATCGCACAGTGATGGCAGGGACTTGTCCTTGCTGCCAAAGAATGACTTGACCATCCAGGCAGCAGTCTTGCCGATTTCCGCACCCTGCTGCTTTAGCTTCTCGGCATTTTCCTTAAGTTTTTCCTTGTCTATGTCAATTTCCATTAGCTTATTCCCCCCATACAGTGTATTAGAACTCGGTTTTGCTGACTAGGTTGAAATCCTTTATGGTCATATACGGGAAACGTCCAAATTCCGTATTTACAGTCTGTCCTATATCCAGTATATTCGCCATAAAGTCAAACATATTCTGATTGAAGCGGAAATTGTTTACAGCATTTATAAGTTTTCCATTCTTTATGCGGTAAACGCCATCACGCGTCATGCCGGTAAATACGGCTTCCATCTCGTCAACCGAACGTATGTAGAAAAAGCTGTTTATGTACAGTCCGTTTTCAATATTTTCCAGCATCTGATTGAACGTCCTGTCCGTTCCCTCAACCTGCAGATTGTACCTGGTATTGCGAAGTCCGTCCCCATTTGGAACAAGACCGTGTTCCTTGGCATAATAACGTGTCGCAAACGCCTCCTGAAGCCTACCATCCTTGATAAATTCCATTCTGCGGCATGGCATACCTGATTTCGGCGAGAACGGAGGGTTGAAACGCTGCTCCGGGTCATAGGGATCACTGAAAAAATGGAAGTTTCTGACGGCAAATTCCTTGTCTACCCGTTTTGACAGGCCGCAAAGACCCTCGTCTATATGTTTTTTGTCTCCGTTATAGAAGAAAAAGAACATTAGCAGTTCGGCCGCAGCGGCCGGGCTTAGAAGGACGGTGTATTTGCCCGCATCCTGCGTCTTAATCTTTGATGCCAGCTTTGATTTTTCAATTATGTTGTCAATGAATGGATCAAGATCAAGTTTTTTAAGGTCAGATCCGTAAAAACTGTCCTTGAATGAGCCTTTTTCGCTAATGGCGGTCACCTGAAGCGAGTATTGCAAGGCATAATGGGACATATTTACGCCTTTTGTGTTGAAAACGGCATGTTCGGTCTCGGCGGAAATCAGATTTCCCGCAGCGGAAAGACCAGCATTCTTCATCTTTGCGAAAATATGTGAGAGAATTGAATATTTCTCCTCCAGAGGGGCAGGATCAGGCAGGCTTGACAATGGTTTTGCCTGTGCGGCCTCCTCCTTGCTTACAGGAGGCATATATTCAGGATCCTGAGGCAGCATTTCCGCCGTCTTGCGGGCCTCGGCAGCTGTTTTTTCCAAGGCCTCCTTCGTAAGTCCGTCTGTTGTAAGTACGGCGGTCCTGCCGTTCACTCCGGCCTCTATGGTTGTCTCCACGCTGCGGTCAAAAAGGTTTTCCGCAGTCACACGGTTGTTTGAAAAACGTATGAAATGAATATCCTTCTGCACTGGGGCAAGCACAAGATGATCCGTGGAAGGCTTGCCCAAAATGTTCCTTATGTTCTTTTTAAGTTCCTTCATCGCAATGCCCTCCTTATTTGCCCCTGCGTACCATTATGTTGCGGAATCGTGCCGGGCTTGCGCCGTGGCTCATCTGGCCTATCTGCATTGGATCGCCCTTGCCGCAGCTTATGAAGCCGGCCCTTTCAAATTCACGTTCATCGGCTACGGCATCGCAGCTACGCCAGAACTCATAGGAAATGGCATTATATACGACATCCTTCAACATTCCGGTAATATGACCGTTTTTCACTTCCCAGAACGCGTCTCCGCCGAACTGCATGTTCAGGCGCATCTGGTCTATGCTGAAAGATCCACGTCCCTCAATGTATATTCCGTCCTTGGTATCGGCAATTATCTGTTCCTTGGAAAGTATCTTCTCTCCTGGAGCAAGGTATAAATTTGGTATTCTGGTTATCGGCACATGATTGTAAAGTTCCGCACGGCACGTTCCATTTGCCCTTTCCTTTCCTATCTTGTGTGCGAGTTCCCTCGGAGTGCCATATCCTGACAGTATGCCGTGATCAATCATTGTCCATTTCTGGCATTTGACACCCTCGTCGTCATATCCGTAGCTTGCCAGTCCGCCTTCCATTGTATTGNNTCCATTGTATTGTCGGCAATAAAGGTCACCTGATCCGAGCCGTATCGGAAATTGCCAAGTTTTTCCAGTGTTGCAAAACTGCGTCCGGCATTGCTTTCCTCGTATCCCAGTACACGGTCAAGTTCCGTCGGGTGTCCTACGGATTCATGCATTGTAAGGGACAGGTTGAGCGGATCCAGTATCAGGTTTGTCCTACCTTCCGTACATGGTCTTGCGAAACAGTGTTCCCTCGCCTGTGCGGCTATCCTTTCCGCATTCTCTATAAATGGAAGTTCCTTGAAATATTCATATCCGGCATTGCAGGCATTTGGCATCCAGGTACGGCTTTTCACCTCGCCGTTGGCCTTTGCAACCGCTATTATTTCCGGCAATACGGAGTAAAGGACGGTCTCTATGCGGCTGCCATCAGTATTTGCGTATTTGCGTGTCTGCCTTTTGAAATAAACATATCCAATTGCCTTGAATATGTCCTTTGCCTTCAACATTCTGCGGGCTGATTCCAGAAGAATGGCGGCCTGGCTGTCCGGATCTATTTCAAACGGGTCAATCTGTATCTTTGTCACAAACCTGTCAAGATGAACAGGTTCATAAGCGAATTCAACCTTTTCGGAGGCTATGCTGTCAGCGGCTTTTGCCAGCGACAGAGCCTCGTCGGCGGCTTTTCTCAGTCCGTCGATAGAGGAATCCTTTGTGGACGAATATCCCCAACCATTATTGTAAAGAACCTTTATGCCTGTACCGGCCTTTTCCTTTTCGCGAAGACCGCTTATACGCATATTTTCCGTGGTAATTGTGCGATCCTTTACGGCCTGTTCCCTGGCATCGGCGTATCTTGCACCTTTTCCCTTAAGGTAATCTGTTATCTCAATCAAATTCTGCATAAACTGACCCTTATTTTCCTGATTCATCCTTTTTTTCGGCAGTGTCCAACGGTTCTACAATCAGGACGGAATCCCGTACCGATACAACCTTCAGGGCCTGCCTGTCCGACACGTCGGATGAACATTGTGCCTCCCACACGCTATCGCCCATGTAGACACGTCCCATTCCATTTTCAAAACTGCCTTTTGCCTTTACAATCTTGCCGGAATACTTTGAATTGATGTCATTGATTCCGGTCTTTATCTCGTCAGTCTTTTTTACAAATCTTCGTCCAACAAAGACGGCAATGACAGACAACACGCCGAAAATAGCCGTAAGGTATTTTAAGGCAAGTCCCTTTACGACAAAGGCTATTATGCCAGTCAGAAAGGCTCCTATTCCAAACCATAGAAAGAACACTCCGGGAACTATCATCTCAACTATGATGAGGACAAGTCCGAGTGAGAGCCAAAACCAGTAATTGACAGCTATTTCCGGCATGATTGTCTCCTTGAATTACTTCTTTATCAGCGGTTTTGCGGNNCCCAGTATGTTCGTAGCCTCGATTGGGAGCATTATTGTCTTGCTGTTCTTTGACGCTCCGATTTCCTTCATTGCCTCAATATATTTCTGTGCGACGAAATAATTGACAGCGTTTATATTGCCTTCGGCTATAGCATCGCTGACCATTTTCGTAGCCTTTGCCTCGGCTTCTGCCTGTCTTTCGCGGGCTTCGGCGGCACGGAATGCTGCCTCCCTCTGGGCTTCGGCTGCAAGAACCACGGCCTGCTTTTCACCTTCTGCCTTGAGAATCTGCGACTGGCGTAGACCTTCGGCTTCAAGAATCTGTGCACGTTTGTCTCTTTCCGCCTTCATCTGACGGGCCATTGATTCAACAAGGTCTCGTGGAGGAGTGATATCACGGATCTCAATACGGGTCACCTTTACGCCCCACGGATCTGTGGCCTTGTCAACTACGTCAAGCAGCTTGCGGTTGATAACGTCGCGCTGGCTGAGCAGCTCGTCCATTTCCATTGAGCCCATGACCGTACGGATATTCGTCATAACGAGATTTGAAATCGCTATGTGAAGGTTTCTGACCTCGTAAACCGCTTTTGAGGCGTTCATGACCTGATAGAACACGACGCCGTCTACGGAAAGCATCGCGTTATCTTTTGTAATTACGTCCTGACGGGGAATGTCAAGAACCTGTTCCATCATGTTTACCGCGCTGCCTATGCTGTCTATCAGCGGCATGATAAGGTTCAGACCCGGCTTTAACGTATGCGTATACTTTCCAAAACGCTCCACCGTGTATTCCATACCCTGCGGGACGGTCTTGACGGCCATAAATGCGAAAACAATGGCTACACCTAGAATTATGTAAAAAAACATCTCTCCTCCTGAACAAAAAATATCAATCCTAACGCCTTATTTCAAAATTGGTAATTTCGTTAAGGCTTTAAGACTTTATACAATAATTTTAGCATAAAAAACCCAAAATAGTATATAATCTAATTAAGGCAGGATTTTGGCCTGAGTTCAAAATGAAAAACCTATATAGCAGATTTCGCAACTATTTTCGCCACAAGATACTATTCAACATGCCTTTCGCATTAAGGCTGCACCTTTCCATAGCCGGGTTATTGCTCACCGCTTTCATAATAGTATTCATATTGACTTCGGAAATACTTTTGCCGATAGTAAGAAATCAGATAGAGGTTCAGGCCCTGAATGTAATAAGCAATATACAGAGCGAGCTTCTGGTAAATGTAAAGAAGGCCATATCCGCAGGGAGAATCCTTAACAACTATGCTGCCGAGGATTTGAATGACGCGGACAAGGCAATAAACCTGGAAAGAATGGCTTTTACATCAGCCAATGTCTTTAACACAATTGATCCTGACAACAAGCTGTTTCATGCCTCATTCATATATGTCGCACCGCAGGACGGCAGAACGGAATCAATGCATCAGTTCTTCATAGGCAAGGATGGAAAAATAAGAATTGATACTACCACCGACGTTGAGATATATCGCAAAAGGGAATGGCTGATCAAGACAATGAATTCAGCCAAACCAGTATGGACTGAACCTTATGAGGCCGATGACGAGGAGGAAAGGCCGCAACTGATAACATTCACATATCCCATACCATTTGATGCGGCAAAAAGAGGAATCGCTCCTCAGGGAATACTGGGCATCGCCCTGAATCTTGAAAATGTACAGAATTTGTTCAGATCCATCACATTTTCCAAAGATGGAATTGCCTTTCTTGTTTCAAAGAACGGTCTATACATATATCACCCTGACCCACAGGTTCAGATGAAGAAGGACATTTACGAGCTTTCCCTAAATCCGGGGCTTGCCCCATTAAGGCAGGTTGCAGAGGATTTTGAGAAGGGAAAAAGTGGCAAGGTGAAAATGACCATAGCTGGGAAATCAGTACTGACTTTTTATAGTGTTCAGCCTGATACGGGCTGGGGAATATCCCTTACATTCTCACAGGACGAGTTCTTCAATGAAATCAACAGGACAAAATATAAGATATTGGCCATTTCATTCTTCTCACTGATATTCCTCTTGTTCCTTGTGAACATACTGTGCAAGCAGCTGGCCAAAAGTATTGAAAAACTTGCGGAAATAGCACAGGAATATGGAAATGGAAATTTTGAAGCAAAATTTCCCAACATATATGGCAAGGACGAGATAGGCCGCCTGGCAGACGCTTTCCGCAATATGCGTGACAATATTGTGAAATATATTAGCCAGGAAAAACAGAACTATGCGTTTCAGCAGAAAATATCCAATGAAATGAACATAGCCGGACAAATACAAAGTTCCAGTCTTGAAACCGTTTTCCCGGAGGAATCCAGATTTTCAGTTTATGCGTCAATGAATCCTACAAAGGAGGTTGGCGGAGACTTTTACGACTGTTTCTACCTTTCCCCAAGCAAATATGCGATACTTATAGCTGACGTGTCCGGCAAAGGAATACCCGCAGCCCTGTTTATGATGATGAACAAGGCACTGCTCAAGATGGTTGCCCAGAGCGGACTTTCCCTGTCAGAAACATTTAACAAGGTCAACAACGCTATTTGCGCAAAAAACAAGATGGAACTCTTCGTGACAGCGTTTATGGCTGTAATTGATCTTGAAACAGGGGAAATGGAATACGTCAATGCAGGACACAATCCTCCTCTGATAAGGTCAGACAACGGTTATGAGTATTTCAAGCCGAAAAAGAACCTTGCAATAGGCTTTATGCAGGATTATGAGTATAAGAGCGACAAGATACATCTCAATCCTGGAGAAAAAATATTCCTGTACACCGACGGAATAACAGAAGCACAGGACAGCGAGGGACATTTCTATGGTACGGAAAATCTTAAAAATGCCCTCAACAGTGTTCCAAAGGACTGCGAGCCAAAGCAGACATTGAATATGATAGACAAGAAGCTAAAGGAATTTACGGAAAACGCCCCACAGGCAGATGACATAACAATGCTGGAACTTTCATACAACGGCGACAGCAAGGCCGCAGAACTTAAAAACAAAAGCAAATCCAATTACGAAAAGAGAAATTTCGTAGCACGCATAGAAAGCTGGGACAGCATATCCGATTTTATAGAGGAAAAGGCAAACACTGCCGGCATTCCGCAACCGAAAATAATGAAGGTACTTATTTCCGCCGAGGAAATATTCTCAAACATATCAAGGTATGCATACGACGAACCTGGCAATGCGGACATAACCATTTATGTAGCCGACGGAATGTTCAATGTATTGTTTGAGGACACCGGAATACCTTACAACCCTCTTGAAAAGGGTGATCCTGACATAACCCTTTCTGCCGAGGAAAGGCAAATAGGTGGTTTGGGCATATTCATTGTAAAAAAGACAATGGACAAGGCAGAATACGAAAGAAAGGACGGCAAAAACACATTTGAAATTGGGATAAGGATCAATTGACAGAAATCTAGAACGGATATCCAACTTTGACAAGGGTGTTTGATCCCTCCTTGCCAAAGGCAATGTCTACCGTTGCGACGAATTGCGGCCTTATAACCAGTCTTGCAGATACGCCTGGGGCAAATACCAGATCAGCAAGCCTGAAATCGGACGGTCTTTCAAAAACCTCGCCAAAATCCAGGAATGGGGCAAACTCAAATTCATTTATGAAATTGAAAAGCGGGGATCTGGAAAGCCGTATTCTTTCCTCGACAGTCATCATCAGCTTGCCCCTTGAAGTATAACGTCCATCACCAACGCTACGCAGACCGGTACTTTCTCCTAGCTTTACCATTGCGTAAAACGGCACATCATTGCCCCTTTGAAACTGCAAAAGACAATGCAATGCGGTTATAAGACGACTTTCCTCCTTGTAATTGTAATAGCTCTTAAGCTGCATTGAGTATGTACGGTATTCATAATCCGAGCCAAGTTTCTTGTTTGAATATGTGGCGGACAATGCCGCATAAGTGCCTATTGTTGGCAGGTATATATGATCAGTATCGTCGTATACAAGTGCGATGCGGTTCAGATGGAAATTATGGTTTTTGCTTGCATTTTTGTAAATTTCAGGATAAATCTCACGAAAATCCCTGTCCGAGACAGGGCCAGGCTCAATCCTGTCAACAAAAAAGGAATGTGTCAGATTTATGAAAAAAGGCCTGTAAATCGGAAAATCAACAATCATTTCCTCGCCGGAAATGTTAAGGGCGTAATTGGCACGCCCATCCTTTTTGCTTTCCATATTGCCAAAACCGTAAAAGGACGGCTTGCCGGTAATCCAGTGTTTAGGCTCCCAGCTGAACCTTATGCCAGTGCCAAAAAGATCCGGCGTGTAATAGTAGGACATCAGTTCCTCTTCCACATAATCGGATTTTGATGCACGGAATATGAAGAAACGCTGCTCGTCTGGAAACAGGAAATGTCTGTAAGTGTATGTCCCCCCCAGATACCTGTTCCAGCTTGCGGAAGGCAGAATTACGGATTTTATCTCCCCTGTCTCATTCTTATTCAGGGCAAGAAGTGGCATTATGCCGGCTGTCACGCCCAGATCCTTGTTTGAATCCGCAATAGGAAACGGAACAAGCACGCCTAACGGCGTATTTATCGTTATCGCACCAATCACACGGGCAAGAATGCCAGTGTCCCCCTTGCCCNNCTCAACGGTAAGGCGGACGGCTTCCTTTGTTTCCGGCTCTATTCTGCGTATCTCATTGCCCTGCACGGCACGGTCATTCATCTTTTCCTCGGCATGACAAGGAAAGACAAACAACAGGGACAATATAAAAATACAGAAAAATATCCTAATAACAGGCATTATGATAAACAAAGTCTATAATTTGCAAATAGTTTTAACAGAGCCTTATGTATTATGTATTGCAATTATATACACATTGTCATTACATTGTACATACAACTGCAATACATTTAAAAAAATTTTCCACAATTGCTAATTACTAATTGCTCATTGCTAATTGGAAACGCAGGAAAAGTGCCTTTTTCTGCGTTTCCTAGTACAGGTTTTTCTTCACCAGCGGGCATTGCCATTCAGCAGTATAAACATAATCAGATTTTCCCTTAAAGAAAAAAGAGATTCCTGCTGCGATTTTAAGACCCATGGGCAGCTGCCTGCGTTTGAACTCATTGTTCTCTATTCTCCGTATGGTCTTAATTGCCACGTCTTCAGGTATGCCATCGCTCACTATAGCTTTAAGCGAATATTCATTTTCAACAAACATACGCACAATCCTGTCAAGCTGATTGTATGGAGGCAGATCGTCCTCGTCTTTCTGATTCGGACTTAATTCGGCGGAAGGAGGCCTTGTTATTGTGCCTTTTGGTATTATTTCCTTGCGACGGTTTATGTATTCGGCAAGCTCATAAACCTCGGTCTTAAGCAGATCCGCAATTGGAGCTATTGATCCAACAGTATCTCCGTAAAGCGTGCAGTATCCTACGGCAATTTCCGACTTGTTCCCTGTGGCGACGGCAATGCGGCCTTCGCTGTTTGACAATGCCATTATAATTATTCCGCGGCTTCTGGACTGCAAATTCTGCAAGGCAAGGCTCACCTTGCCGTTTTCCGTCTTTTCGTCAGAAAGTCCTATTTCCTGCTTTAGCGTATTGAAAATATTCTTTATCGGGACAATGCGATGAGGCATTCCTAGATTTTTGGCAAGTTCCAAAGCCTGGTCTATGCTGTCCTGAGAAGTGTATTCCGACGGCATAAGCACGCCGAGAACATTCTCCCCCCCAATGGCTTTTGCAGTCAATGCTGCGACAACTGCGGAATCTATGCCGCCGCTCAATCCCAGCACGGCCTTTGTAAAGCCCTGCTTGCCAAAAAAATCCCTTATGCCCATGACCAGTGCATTTGCAATGTCGGCAATGTCTTCCCTGGGTTCGGGGCTGTATGGAACGGCTTTTTCCGTATCTGCTGTCAAAATCACATCTTCAAAGGCAGGGGCTTCTGCGAGTATTTTGCCTTCCGGGGAAATCACCATGCTGTTGCCGTAAAAAATTTCGGAATCATTGCCGCCGCAGATGTTCGCAAAAACAAGAATCTTTTTATGTTCCTCCGCACGACAGGTCAATTCCTGGATATTTTCTGACATATTACCCTTGCGATACCCGACATCTCCCAACACGACGAAAAGGTCTGCATCTTCTGGCACTATTTCGCGAAACTCGCTATAATTGTTGTCCCATGATGATATAAAAATCTTCTTGCCGTTTTTAATGCTTAATATATGCCCTTCTATATGATAGTCCTCAGGGGCAACAGCTTCTATACATTTTCCTTCCCTGACTGAAAACGAAGTTTTAATGCACTGGCTGGCCAGCACAAATTCAGATTTCAAGTTAAGGGAAAGCACCCTGTCTGTAAATTCTTTATATCTTTCATATAAACCTTTATTATGGTTATAAGAATGATCAAAATTAACGCCATTAAGTGCATCTATTGGCAAAATGATAAGGTCAGGGCTATCTTTCCCAGCCTCTTTTATATCATTCAAAATATGCTCAACATTGCCTTCAAAATCATTGGTCTTAGGNNAAATCCAAATGCGATACGGATTATATATGCGATTGCCGCGACAAAGGCAATTACCAGGGCATAGAAAAGCAGTTTTTTTCTTTTTGCGATAAATGGCGGGAAATTTGCCTGTCTTTTGCATGTAGTATTAAGCAAAATGCCCAACATTGCAAGTATTATGACGCGAGATGTTCCGCCATTTGAAAATAGCGGCAATGGTATTCCGGTGACAGGGAACAGTGAGAGATTAACAAAGATATGCGACAATGCCTGCATTGAAATCATGACTACGACACCCATTGCCAGCAAATGCAGATAGGACGAGGGATTCTCAGTGTCTTCCAGGCACATCACCTCTGTTGCCGGAGCACGGAAATGCATAGCCTTGAACAAGGCGTATACCGTAATCGCAAGCAATGCGAAAATGCCCAGGAATCC
>LXOW01335622.1_pt1 | contig 21375 bp, 18 predicted proteins | sample 1368591 | NCBI WGS metagenome assembly LXOW01 (sample SAMN04884650, study PRJNA319009) | bovine gut metagenome | isolation source: Cow rumen | host: Bos taurus | place: Italy: Legnaro (PD) | collected 2014-07-09
AACGATGCCATCTGGGTGATTGATGCGACCCTGGCGCACGGGGTCGACCGCCATCCGCTCGACACGCTGTTCGCAGACTTTACGCTGCACCGGGGCGGCACCGCGACCTTCGAGGTCATGCGCCTGAAGGACAACCGCAACGCGGCGGTCTATGTGGAGCAGGCCAAGGTCTTTCTCGGCGAACCCTACGACAGTTATTTCCGCACCTTCAACGGCCGGCATTATTGCACGGAACTGATCGAGGACGCTTATGTCGACGCCGACGGCCACCGCTGGTTCGAATCCGCGCCGATGAACTTCAAAAATCAGGAAGGGGAGTTCCCGTCTTATTGGGTGCGGCTCTTCGACAGCCTCGGCGAGCCCATCCCGCAGGGCGAACTGGGCACCAATCCGCAGGACATGCACGCCTCGCCGGCGTTGGTGCATGTGATGTACTTAAATGAATAATTTTCATTTTTTTTGAGCTAGCATTTGCAGGATTCAAAAAAATCCGTACATTTGCACTCAGAAATGGGGTATTAGCTCAGTTGGTAGAGCGTTTGAATGGCATTCAAAAGGTCAGGAGTCCGATTCTCCTATACTCCACAAAAAAGAAGCAGGCAAGGCCTGCTTTTTTTGTAGACTTTCGTCTATGAGCGATGCAGGAAATAGCTACAAACGAACGCGGAACTCTCTGAAAAACAGTTCTGTGGCTTTCGTGCTGCAGCTCGTCGCGATTTTCATCGGCTTCTTCGCCCGCAGGATCTTCATCCAGCGGCTGGGCGTGGAGATCATGGGCCTCAATTCCACCGCGGCCAGTATCCTCCACATGCTCAATCTGGCAGAATTGGGCATCGGTACCGCAGTTTCGGTGACGCTCTATAAGCCGCTGTACGCCAACGATCGCCAGGCCATTCGCGAAATCATCGCCCTGCAGGGTTGGTTCTACCGCATGATCGGCCTCTTCGTCCTGCTGGGGAGTGTCGTTGTCCTGTGCTTCTTCCCGCGGATCTTCGGCAATTCCGGCCTGCCGCTGTCGTATAGCTACGCTACGTATATTGTTCTCCTGTATTCGTCGCTGCTCTGGTATTTCTTCAACTACAAGAAAAACCTGCTGTACGCCGACCAGAAGAACTACAAGGTGCAGCTGAGCACGAAACTGGTGAGTTTGGTTAAGCAGCTCGTACAGATGTGGGCCGTTCTCAATCTGGACCATCCTTATTTTTGGTGGCTGGCGCTCGAGGCGCTCTCTTCCACTGTCAGCACGCTGATCGTGCAAAGGGTGATCGACCGGAACTACCCGTATTTGCGCGAGAATGTCAAGGTAGACAAGGCACTCTGGCAACGCTATCCCGAGATTCGTTCGCGGGTCAAGTTCATCGTTTTCCATCAATTGGGCGGTTATGCCGTCTCGCAGTTGAGCCCGCTTTTCATCTATGCGTTCGCATCGCTGACCGTCGTGGGCATGTATGGCAACTACCAGCTCCTGACCGGCAATCTGGGCCTGCTGTTGGCTGCGCTCTATGCCGGTGTGACAGCCAGTATCGGCGATATGGTGGCTGAGGGGAACAAGCATCTGATCATGAAGGTGTTCCGCGAGTTGCTCTCATCGCGCATCCTGATCGTCGGCGTGTGCAGCATCTGCCTGTGGTTTCTCACGGAACCCTTTATTTCTGTGTGGCTGGGCGCGGAATTTCAGTTGGGCCGGACGACGCTCGCGTTGATGATTGCCCTTTTCTTCGTGGCCAACACGCGTTCCGTGGTCGATGACTATCTGATTGCGCACAGTGCTTTCTGGGATATCTGGTCGCCCATCGCCGAGACGTTGATCAATGTCGTTTTATCGTGGCTGTTGGGTCGGATGTATGGTTTGAACGGTGTCCTGGCTGGTGTGCTGATCGCGCAGCTGCTCATCGTTTTCAGCTGGAAGCCCATCTTTCTGTTCCGCTGGTCGCTGCACACGCCCGTCCATTGGTATGTCTGGCTCTATCTCCGCTGCCTGCTGCCCGTGATGCTGGGTTGGGGTGCATGCTGGCTGCTGGCGAAAGTGCTGCCCATCGACCCGCAGGCCTCCTTCTGGTGGTTCCTGCTCTATGCCCTCTGCATCGGCGCAGTCGCCCTGGGCGTCTCTTTCGGCATCATGCTATTCACCGAGAAGGGCATAAGGGGTTTCTGGGGGAGAATCCTAAAATCGGTGAAGTGAGATAGTAAGAGTCTGTATTATTCCTATCTTTGTAAGATAAAATTCAAAAGCAGATGATCGCTTCGCTGAGTCCCGCCCAATCGGATCATTGTTTTTCTGTCCTGCATGAGAAACTGGATTCCTTATGTTGCGAGGTTTTATATCTTTCTTTGGGCGGAGTCAAGACCATTCGGGTCTTCTGCTGTCACCCGGATGCGGCCACCATGGTCCGGCGTCAGTTGGCCTGGTCTCTTGTGGCGCCGGTTGAGCATCCCGACGCAAACTTGTATTTCTGGGAGGAACCGCAGATAGACGATTTCCATCAGCGGGTATTGGGCCTGAATTTCGAAAGGGATACGGACGATGACTACCTGATGCTTGTTCGACGGGAAGGGGAGAAACTGATTCCTTTTGCCGAGTTTTCCCAAGGCAATGCTTTACGCATGTGGTCGGGTGACCAATTCTATTTTGCGGTGCAGAGTATGGAGCCGGAGCGCCTGCTTCGTGAAGGTCATCTTTTTGTCCAGTTGCTCTACCGTCTGTCAGATACGCCCACTTCTCAGTTGATCCACGGTGCCTGTGTGGGGGTGGATGGCAAGGGTATCCTGCTTTGCGCCCGTGGCACGAGAGGGAAATCGACGCTTACTGTCACCGCCATGCTTCGCGGCTTTGAATATGTGGCTGACGATTATTTGATGTTGGAAAAAGAAGGGACGTCTTTGACGGCTTCGCCGATCTATTCCATCATTACGCTGTCGCCCAAGATGTACAATGCTTTGTATGACGAGCTGGACAGGGCGCGTTTTGTGAGCAACAACGCCAGGAAGGACAAATATGTGTTGGACATAGCGGCCTACGACACCATGATCCGTTACCACGAACCCATCAAAGCCTGCCTGTTTCCGGAAATCGTTCCCGATGCGGAACCTTCGGTCGTGGCGTGTACTCCGCAGGAGAAGGGACGTGCCATCACCCATATGGTTCATTCCACGATCGGACAGATGAATGATCAAGGGAATGCGCTGGTGGTTCGAAAACTGATCAGTATGCTCCATGGCCTGGATTTTTACCGCATCCTTCTTTCTCCCGATATTTTCCGAAATGCGGAATGTCTGCGGACCTTTATCAAGAATCTATAGCATCTTATTGAATATATGAACTATCAACTGAATGAAGCCAAGATGTTTGCCGATGTCACCGACGGCATCGCCATCATCATCAACTCTGTTACAGGTATTTATTATGGGATGAACGGCCTGGGAACCGGGATATTTGACAGTTTTCTCAAGGGTGCGTCCGAGGCTGACGTACTCAAGGCTTTCAAGGATCTCCCCGGTGCTCCGGCAGATTGTGATATTCGTCTGAAGACCTTTGTAGACACGCTGAAGGGTTTTGAGATCATTGTCCCTGCCTCCAGGGAAAGTTCCGTTCCTGTGACCCTCTGTGCCAAGGATGCCCAGTTCGATGCTTTTACGCCTACCTGCAATGAGTATAGTGACGTGCAGGAACTGCTCTTTGCCGATCCCATCCACGAAGTGAAAGAGGACGAAGGCTGGAAGCCCGAGAAATAGATGCCCTGTATATCCGTCATTATCCCCGTCTACAATACGGGTGACCTGCTCCATCGAACGCTGGCCAGTGTCACGCAACAAACGCTGACGGATATTGAAATCCTCTGTATCGATGATGGTTCGGAGGATAACTCCCTGACGGTTCTTCATTCCTGGGAGCAGCGCGATCCGCGTGTGCGCGTCACCCATTTTGAGCAGAACAAGGGGGTGTCCGCTGCCCGCAATGCCGGCATTGATGCGGCCCGGGCTCCATACCTTTATTTCATGGATTCGGATGACTGGCTTGACGACGATTTCCTGGAAGCGATGTACGCAAAAGCGCAGGAAACGGGGCAGGATGTCGTTGTGAATGCCCATTTGGTCAGAGAATACGAAGATTCGGGCAAAACCTCAGATAGTGACCACTTCGGGTTTACGGAGACAGGCTATTATCCGACGGCTTTTGTGCAAAGTCACATGCTCAGCGTTCTTGTCTTGCGCTTGTATAAGCGGGATTTTATCGTTCGAAACGGCATCCGTTTTCCCGACTTGCGAAATGGCGGCGAGGACAATTTCTTTGTCAGTCTCGCAGAAATGTTACAGCCCAGAAGTTACGTTTTCCAAGGCCCGGCTTACCATTATTGGCAGCGCAATGGATCGCTTTCGCATCGGGCAGGCAGGGGGTTCTCATACATCCAGAGTTACCGCTTGCTGTATGATGAACTGATGTCCAGAAATGTTCCCGTGTCGGGCATGCGTCTGTTCTATTGCGATATCTTCAACATTGAATCGCAAGAGCAGTTCGATTATATTCGGCAGTATCTGACAGAAGCGGGCGATGCCATCCTGCTACAGCGGGAACAATATACCGTCCTTGACAACCTGCTGTTCGATGCCGTGCTTTCCAGCCCGGATTATGATACGTTTGTCGCTCAGCATCATACCAATCTGGCGATTGACTTTTTGAGAAGTCGTTTGCAGAAAAATAAGCTCCATGAATAAGCCGAAGATCTCCGTCGTCATCCCTGTCTACAATACCGGCGCGCTGCTGAACAGAACGCTGGCCAGTGTGACGCAACAAACGCTGGCCGATCTTGAAATCATCTGCGTGGACGATTGTTCGACGGATGACTCTTTGGCGATTCTGAAGCAATGGGCGCAAAAAGACAGCCGGGTGCAGGTTGTCGCGCTTCCGAAGAACGGTGGTGTATCGCGTGCCCGTAACACAGGATTTGACATCTCCACGGCGCCCTACGTCTATTATCTGGATTCCGATGATTGGATCGATGATACGTATCTGGACGCGATGTACAGAAAGGCCGTTGAAACCGGGCAGGATGTCGTGGTCAATGCCAACTACGTGCAGGAGTTCGAAGATAAAGCGAAGAACGCGCCCAGTGGTAATTTCGGATTTATCAACGGAGATGGCTTTTATTCGGCGCCACAGGTGCAAACCTTTTTTCCGCCGGTGATCTGGGCGCGCCTGTATCGGCGCGAATACCTTTCACGGATCGGAAACTATTTCCCGGAAGTGAAGGGTGGGGCGGAGGATATCTTTTACGCTGGCCTGGCGGAGTTGCTCCAGCCGCGCAGCTACGTTTTCCGCGGTCCTTTCCATCATTACTGGCAGCGCGAAGGTTCTCTTTTTCACCAGAAGGCCAACGGATTCTACTATTTGCAGAGTTTCAAACTCCTCTACGACGAATTGCTTCGTCGCGGTGTCGAGACGGAAGAAATCCGCTTGTTCTATGCGGGCCCCATGCTGATCGACACGGCCGGGAAGTTCGACTTCATCCGCTCCTTCCTGTTGGAAGTCGCACTGCAGGTACGACGCCACCCCGCGCTGTATGCGGCGCTTGATCTGTTTCTGCTGGAAGCCGTGACGACCAGTTCTGATTACACAGATTATCTATCCAAATACAACCCCAACATCACCCTGGCTTTCGTCCGGAGCCGGATGCAAGCCAGCCGACGCCCATGATTGAAGTATCCGTCATAACACCCATTTACAATACCGCTCTCTGGCTGAAGCGCTGCCTTGACTCAGTGCTTGCGCAAACCGTACAAGATATCGAAGTCATCTGTGTGGACGACGGCTCCACGGACGGCTCTGCCCAGTTGTTGAAAGCGGCAGCAGCAAGCGACAGCCGCATCCAACCTCTTTTCTTGGAGCATCAAGGCGTGTCGCAGGCACGCAATCTGGCGCTCGACAGTGCTGTTGGTGAGTATATCTTTTTTCTGGACTCGGATGACTGGATCGATCCGGACCATCTGGAGGCGATGCTCCGTCAAGCCCGGAGATGGGATCTGGACGTTGTGGTCAATACAAACTTCGTGAAGGAATATGACGACCACACCGAAGCCGGAGAATCTTTCGGCCTGACGGTCGGCGAAGGGACTTTCTTTCCTTCTGCGCAGGTGCAAAGCCATGTGCTCAGTGCGTTGTGTCTGCGAATGTACAGACGTGCATACCTGAACCGCCACGATATCCGCTTTCCGCTGATTTCCGGTGGCGGGGAGGATATCTATTTCACGGCACTGGCCGAGGTCATGCAGCAGAAGACTTTCGTATTCGAAGGACCTGCCTATCATTATTACCAGCGAGAGGGGTCCATCGTGCATATGCGCGAGCGGGCGTTTCCGTATATCTGCAACTACAAGGCGCTGTACGAGGAGTTGCTCCGTCGCGGCATTCCATGCCAGGACCTGAAGATGCTTTACAGCGGTATCATAGAAATAGACACCCGGGAAAAGTTTGACTTCATCCGTGCTTACCTTTCCCAGGTGGAAGCGATCATCCGTCTTCATCCCGAGTATTATACCGGCCACGATATGTTGCTGCTGGAAGCTGTGATGGAGAGCCCTGACTATGACGCATTCCTGCAAAAACACCATCCCAACATCGCCATCGAATTCATCCGTTCCAAGATGAAAAATAGACTATAGCCATGCATAATCCCCTCATCTCCGTCATTATACCTGTCAAGAACGGGACGAACTATCTCGGCGAAGCACTGGCATCCCTGCGCCGCCAAAATTTGAATATGGAGATTATCGTCGTGGACGACGGCTCCACCGATACGACGGCAGATCTGGCCCGCGAAGCGGGCTGTGTGGTGCTGCAGCATCCCGTATCCCGCGGTCAGGTGGTGGCCAAGAACACCGGCATCGCCGCCGCAAAGGGGGATTACATCGTGTTTCTGGACCACGACGACAAGGTGCGCGACGGCGCGCTGCGTACGATGCTGGAGACGCTGGAAGCGCATCCGGAGGTGTCCGCCGTACAGGCCATGGTGCAGGATTTCAAATCGCCGGAAATTCCGGAGTTGCCTGGCATCCTGATACGGCCCGATCCTTTCTATGGTTTGTTTACCGGTGCGATTCTCATCCGGCGCGAAGTCTTCGATCGCGTCGGCCCTTTCACGGAAGGCGTACGGGCAGGGGAGATCATCGAGTGGTTCACGCGGGTGGAAGCCCAGGGCCTGAAGGTCATGAAGCTCGAACTTGTGGCGACCGACCGCCGCATCCACCAGACCAATTTCGGCCGGACCGACCGGGCCGAAGAGATGAAAAACTACGCCGCCATCCTCCGGGAACGGCTTAAAAACCTCAGAAAATGAGCAAGATCCTCGTCACCGGCGGTGCCGGTTTTATCGGCTCGCACCTCTGCGACCGCCTGCTGGCAGACGGTCATTCCGTCATCTGTCTCGACAATTTCTTCAGCGGCGTGTCGGAGAATATCGCGCATCTGCTGCAGCATCCGGCTTTCACGCTGGTGGAGCACGACGTTACCGAGCCTTTCCATTTCGAGGTGGACCAGATCTACAACCTTGCGTGCCCCGCTTCGCCCGTATACTACCAATACGACCCGGTTAAGACCACCCGCACCTCGGTTCTGGGCGCGCTCAATGCCCTGGAGCTGGCGCGTGAGACGGGTGCCAAGATCCTGCAGGCCTCGACCTCCGAAGTGTACGGCGACCCGGCCGTGCATCCGCAGAACGAGCAGTACTGGGGCAATGTCAATCCCATCGGCCTGCGCTCCTGCTACGACGAAGGCAAGCGCTGCGCCGAATCGCTCTTTTTCGACTACCGCCGCAGCTATGGCGTGCCGGTCAAGGTGGTGCGCATCTTCAACACCTACGGCCCGCGCATGGCGGTCAACGACGGCCGCGTCATCTCCAACTTCGTGGTGCAGGCACTGCGCGGCGAGGACATCACCATCTACGGCAACGGCCAGCAGACGCGCTCGTTCCAGTATGTCTCAGATTTGGTGGAAGGCATGCTGCGCATGATGGACTCGGGTGACGCTTTCTCTGGTCCTGTGAACTTGGGCAATCCCGGTGAATTCACCATGCTGGAACTGGCGGAAAAGGTGATCGCCAAGACCGGAAGCCGCAGCCGACTGGTATTCAAGCCGCTGCCGGAAGACGATCCCAAGATGCGCCGTCCCGACATCTCCCTGGCAGCCCGGCGCTTGAAATGGCATCCGCACGTCGCGCTCGACGAGGGGCTCGACGCGGTGATCGCGTATTTTCGGCAGAAACTGGTCTAGCGGGCATTTTCGGCGCGTTGCAGCCGGCGGGCGCACAGGCTCGTCCAGTGCTGCTGGCGCTTGATGAACGCGTAGTGGAGCCGGCCGGTGATGTAGGGGATGGGGCGCGTTTTTTCCTGAATGGCTTTCTTGATGTTGAATTCACCGAGGCGATCGCGCTCCGGGTGCAGGATTTCCCGCCAGTAGCGGGTCCAGATCCATTTCTTTTCCAATTCAGTGTCAGATACTTCCGGGAGCTCTTTTTCAGGAACGAGCCCCGGGATGACGGCGTTCAGGAACTGCGCGGCGATGACAAGCAGGGTTGCCGAGCCGGTCAGCTTTGCGACGTCGCGGACGATCTGCCAGTCGAAAGTGCGGCCCTCCTGCGGCTCCAGCATGAACTGCACGTCGAAGAAGCTGTAGAGGATGCTGTCTTTGCTGGCGCCGCCGGCCAGGTTGCGGCCCAGGTTGATGAGCGTCATGAAGAGCAGGTCCTCGCGTGAGGGCATCATGGCTTGCACGCTGAAGACGCGCATGGGCGTGGCACGGGCGAAGAACCCCGGGTTGGCCAGGCGCTCCTTGCCTGTATGCATCATGACGAACTGGTGGACGTCCAGCACGTTGCGGCCGTCTTTCTTCAGGTCGATGCTATGGATCGAATGGAAGAGGGTGAACCCCGCCTGCGCTGCAATTTGCGCGGCTTTCCGGAAGTCTTCTTCCGGGACGAGGAGGTCGATGTCGCCCATCCAGCGCGGGAAATCGGGCCGGAGGGCCTTCATGGCGCCGCCTTTCATCACCAGGAAACGGATACCTTCCGCCTCGAGGGCATGGCAGTAGGTGCCGAACTGGCCGACCAGTTGCAGATACTGGAAGCGGCAGTAGCTCAGCAGCCCGTTGAGCCGGGGACGGATGCTTTCCGGGCAGTGGAGCTCCGGATGCATCTTCAGCAGGTAGGAGAGCAGCACGGCCTCCCGCATGGGCGCAGTGTCCAGTTCCCAGCCGTCGAGAAACGCGTCGAGCCGTTCCTGGGACGGATGGTCGGATAGGGACAGCCGCAACAGCAGCTGGTCGCTTTCTGTAAGGGTCTCCTGGACAATGCGGTCTAGATGGGTCATGCCTGCGTAAAAAGATGGGCAAAGGTAACGAAAAAATAGATTCTTTTCGTACATTTGTTCTATGGAAAACGAACGGAATCTCGACCGGCTCTCCGGTCTGCTCTACAAGCTTTGTATCATTGCCATTGTCGGCTTTTTCTGCTGGTATTTCCGCAGCGTCCTGATCTATGTGGTCATCGCCTTTGTGGTGTCGCTCATCGGTCATCCGCTGATGCGCCTGCTCCGCAAGATCAAGATCAAGGGCAAATCGCTCCCGAATGGGCTCCTGGCAATTATCAGCATTGTCATCATCATCCTTGCGGCGCTGCTTTTCTTCACGCAGTTGATCCCGATCGTAACGGGCATCGTCCGCGATTCCTCCATCATGAATGCGAAGGATATCCCGTACGACAGCATGCTCGATAAGGTCAATGAATGGGCGATCGGGCTTTTCCCTTCGCTGGGGAAGGATTTCAACTTGGTGGCGATGCTGCTCGAGAAGATCAAGGAATTGATGAATTTCTCGAACGTCTCGTCGGTCGTCGGTTCGGTGGCGTCGGTGGCGTCCGCCTTCGGCGTGGCCGCCTTTGCGGTGGTGTTCATTTCGTATTTCTTCATCGCGGATGAAAAGCTGTTCAGCAAGATCATCTGCTCGTTCGTCCCTGACCGGATCGAGGCCAATGTCCAGTCGACCATTCGGGATATCACACATCTGCTTTCGCGCTATTTCATCGGTCTGATCCTTGAGGTCGTCGGCGTCATCGTCCTGGATTTCTTGGGCCTCTGGTGGGTGATCCAGATTCCGCCGAACTATGCGCTGGGTATCGCATTCATTGCCGGCCTGCTCAATGTCATCCCGTATGTGGGCCCGATCCTGGGCTATGTGATCGGTATCCTGCTCTGCGTCGTACTGAAATACGGCATGGGCGCCGGTATTGACGTGCCAATCTGGCTGTTCGTCCTGCTCATCTGGGGCGTGATGCTGTTCGCACAGCTCATTGACAACTTAGTCTACCAGCCGCTCATCTACTCGACGAGCATCAAGGCCCGGCCGCTCGAGATTTTCCTCGTGCTGCTCATGGCCGGCCGCATCGGCGGCACAGTCGGTCTGATCGTCGGTGTTCCGGCTTATACCGTTGTCCGTGTCATCCTGGCAAGGTTCTATTCCGACAAGAAATTGGTCAGGCGGCTCATGCCTGACATAGACAAAGAAAAACCGGAGGTAATTCTATAAGGCCTCCAACAGGATTTCGATGAGGCGGGGCTTGGCATACTTGTCAAGCTCCGCTTCAGGTATCCAGATATAATCTTCTGTCAGAGAGGGTATCTCGCTGCAATCTAAAAGATAAAAATCAGCGATCAGTGTCCGGTGTGTCAGCTGGTGTCTGACGTCTTTCCGGACTTGTTTCATACCGGGGAAGCCCCGAAAGTTGTCGCCTTCTTCCAGCCAGGGCTCCCAGAGCCCCTGCCAGATGTCGCCCGGGCCGCGGCGGTGGAATGCGACGGCGCCGTTGCTGCGGATGTAGACATAGTGGAGCCGGCGGGTCTGAACGGCTGCCGCAGGCTTTTTGACCGGCAGGAGGGCAGTCCGGCCGCTGCGGAGGGCTTCACAGCGGTCGGCGAGGGGGCAGGTCGGGCAGAGCGGCGCGGCGGGTGTGCATTGCAGCGCCCCGAAGTCCATCATGGCCTGGTTGAAGTCGCCCGGGCGATCCGGTGGCAGCAGGGCCTGTGCCAGGGTCGTGAACTCCTTTTTCGCTGCTGTGGAGCCCACGGGTGTGGCGATCCCATAGAAACGTGACAGCACCCGGTAGACGTTGCCGTCGACCACGGCGGCCGGGAGGCCGAAGGCGATGGAGCCGATGGCGGCCGCCGTATAGTCGCCCACGCCCTTCAGCGCGCGGATCTCAGCGAGCGTGTCAGGAAAAGCGCCCCGTGCCGCGATCTGGCGGGCCGCCGTGAGGAGGTTGCGTCCCCGGCTGTAGTAGCCGAGACCCTGCCAGAGCCGCAGAACCTCGTCTTCGCTTGCCGCCGCCAGTGCCTCAACGGTAGGGAATCGCTCCATGAAGCGTTCCCAATACGCCTGCCCCTGCGCAATGCGCGTCTGCTGCAGGATGATTTCGCTCAGCCAGATGGCATAGGGGTCGCGTGTACGGCGCCATGGCAGGTCGCGCCCGTATTCGGCGTACCAGTCCAACAAGGTTCGGGTGAAGCGGGGATCCTGCATGGTTGCCACAAAGTTAAGGTTTTTCCAGCAGGATTTGCTACTTTTGCATAGATGTTCCGTTCCGCCCGCATCCCGCTCTGCACGGTCCTGCTGCTGCTGGCTACCGTGCTGTCGGCGCAGACCAGCAAGGTCCGCGGCCGGGTGATTGATGCGTCGGACGGCAGCCCCATCGCGTACGCTTCGGTGTTTTTCGATGGCACCAGCATCGGCGTATCGACCGACGAGGACGGGCGTTACTACATCGAAACCCGCGACAGCAGCGCCCGGGTGCTGACTGCCCAGATGATGGGCTATACCTCCAGCTCCACACAGATTCCCTACGGTTCGTTTTCCGAGATCAATTTCGTGCTCGAACTCGACGCCGACCTGCTGACCGCGGCCCGCATCCGGCCCGATGACAGCTACCTCCGGTATATCCTCCGGCAGATCGATGAGCATCGCGTCATGCACGATCCCGAACTGGGGGACAACTGGTCGGCGCGTGTCTATTCGAAGATCGAACTCGACGCCACGCACGCGGAGTGGCTGGCTACCAAGTCCTTCCTTCGCGGGCTACTGGGCGATGTGGTGCAGTGGCGCGATACCTCCGCCGTCACCGGGGAGTCGTACATTCCCATCCTGATCTCGGAGACATTTTCACAGAAGTATCATTCGGGCGATCCGCCGCTCGAGAAGGAGGTGATCCTGGCCAACCGCATCTCGGGCATTGATCCGGATAACTTCATGCGCCAATATGCGGGGTCGTACCTGCTCAAAACCAATTTCTACAAGAGCACCATCACCCTGTTCAACCTCGACGTGCCTTCGCCGGCTGCCGCCTACGGGCATGCGTTCTACAATTATTACCTGGTTGACAGCCTGGATCTGGACGGGCGCAAGAGCTACTGCCTGCGCTTCCATCCCAAGCGGGGCGTTACCTCGCCGACCTTCGACGGGGAACTGTACATTGATGCGGAGGATTTCGGCATCCGCAGTGCCCACGTGGCGCTTTCGAAAGGCTCGAATGTCAACTGGATCCGGCACATCAACATCGATACGGAGAACCGCAAGACGGTTGATGGGAACTGGTTTCCGAAGGAAGAAAAGCTGTTCATCGACTTTTCGATCGCCGTGCGCGACAGTGCCAAGATTATTTCTTTCCTGGGAAACCGGGAACTGCACTACGGCGAGCCGGACAGCCGCCCGATCCCGCGTGAGGTGTTCGACTGTCCCGACGATGTGGTGCTCTCGCAGGCCGTTGACCTTGACGAAGACGTATGGGTGGCGCAACGCCCGGTGCCGCTGAGCACGCGCGAGCAGGGCATCTACGACATGGTGGAAGCCATCCAGCAGAAGCCGTCCTACAAGGCCTGGTACACGGTTTTCCGTTCGCTGATCGTGGGCTACGTGGAAGGGGAACATACGAAGATTGCCTACGGTCCCTGGGCGCAGACCGTCAAGTACAATAGGACGGAAGGATGGCACGTGGGCGTGGGCTTCCGGACGACGAAATTCTTTCATCCGGACTTCCGTCTGGCCGGCAATATCGGCTACGGTTTCCGTGACCATCTGGTCAAGGGCGGGGGATCGATTGACTGGGTCATCCGGCGCGACGTGACGCGAAAGCTCAGCTTCCAGGGTGATTACGACTATCACCAGCTGGGGCAGGGAAGTGCGGTCATCGCGCAGCCCAACATGATCAATTCGCTCTTTTCGGGGCGCTTTGGCGATAAACAGACGCTGCTGCGGACCCTGAACCTGACTTACGAACATGAGTTCTCGCCCAACTTCACCAGCTATTTGTCGCTAGAGTCGCGGCGCTTGTATGGCAACGAGATGGTGCCGCTCTACCAGCCGGACAGTACCTGGGTGAAGTCGGTGTCGACCAATCAGATTCGCCTTTCAGCGCGTTTCTCGTGGGGGGAGCGCATCAATCGTGGTCACTACGACAAGGCGCACATCTTCACGCGCTATCCAGTGCTTGGGATCGACCTTTCCGCTGGTATCAANNGCCATATCCTTTCCTGAAGTTGCACGAAGGCAACCGCTCGTTCTTCCTCGACAAGACAGCGTTCAGTTGTATGGATTACTATGAATTCGCGTCGGATCGCTGGCTGAGCCTGCTGTACGAGCACAATCTGAACGGACTGATCCTGGGACGCATCCCGCTGATCAAGCGGCTGGACTTGCGGGAGATTCTGACGGTGAAAGCTGCGTACGGCACGCTGTCTGCGGCGAACCGGGCGGGGGGAGAAGGTATCCTTCCGATCGCGGGCCTGAAGACGTTGGAAACGCCTTACGTCGAGGCAGGCGTCGGCCTGTCGAACATTCTCCGAGTCCTGCGTGTCGACTTTACCTGGCGCCTGACACACCGCGAAGACAATCCCAACAACAACTTCCGCGTCACCTTCGGCTTTGACGTTCAGTTCTAGCTTGCGCCTTCAGCGCCAGCCGAATTACCTTATCGGATGGAACCGTTGCGGTATGCTTCGAGGAGCTGGTAGAGGTCGTCGATCTGGCTACGGAGTTCGGCGCCCTGGTCGGTGTCGCGGACGTAGCGGCGGTTTTCTTCGAATTCCAGGACTTTGGTTTCCGACAGGATGTCGAGGCCTTCGCGGACGGCACGCTCGCGTGAGGTGAAGGGCTCGTGCTGGACGAGCTTCAGGCTCTGGGAATTGTAGATCAGCGTGTAGCCGGCTATTCCGGTTTCCGGCTGGTAGGCTTTTGAGTAACCGCCGTCGATCATCAGCAGCCGGCCTTCGGCCCGGATGGGGCTCTCGCCCTTGAGGGTCTTCACCGGGATGTGCCCGTTGATGATGTGGGCATGGCGCAGTTCCTTGACGCCGAATTCCCGCAGGATCTTCTCGCAGATATCCGCCCGCTCCTTCAGCTGCTTGTAGGCGCCGTTGGTCTCTTTCCAGGTCTCCTTGTCGGCGATGAAATAGCGCTCGAAAGTAGCCATCTTGTCCTTGTCGTAGGTCGGCGCCACCGGGCCGCACCACAGGTACCACAGAAAATCCTGTCCCGCCTGGCGGCGCGGTGTCTCTTCGCGCGTGTAGTAGGCGTTGCGCACCATCTGGTCGATCTTGTCGAACAGTTTCTTGCCGCTGTAGGCCTTGCCCTGGATCATCATCGCCCGGAAGGTTCCGTCGGGATTCATGGGCATGGAGCCATGGAACATGAGGTTGGAGTTGCGAACCAGGTACGAGGAGCCGTGCGACAGGAAGCAGCCGATGTGGCGGCGTAGCTTGTCGCTGGTCTCGAAGCTGCGCGTCAGGCCTTCGAGCACGGCCTGCTCGGCCGGCGTGAAGGCGTAGGGGTCTTTCGGATCAATGGTCGGGAAATGCTTGTCCGTCAGCTCGTATTCCTTCCCGTTGAGCCGGATGGTTCCCTTCTTGAAATCGATCAGGTGCAGGAGGTTGCGGTCGTCCATGCCGAATTCGGGGTTGCGGTCGATGACGAGTTTTTCCTGCTTGAACTGGATGATGGCGATGGCCTTATGCAGCTTGGCCAGCAGGGCAAGCTGCGACTCGGAGAGGCGCTCGTAACCGTTCTCGCGGGGACGGAAGATCGTGCACGGGTCGTCGGCATAGGTCTCCATCGCGAAGGTCGTGAGCGGCAGCAGGTTGATGCCGTAACCGTCTTCCAGTGTGGCGAGGTTGGCATAGCGGAAGCACATGCGCAGCACGTTCGCCACGCAGGCCCGGCTGCCGGCCGCTGCACCCATCCACACCACGTCGTGGTTTCCCCAGACCATATCGTAGCTGTGGTAATTGCAGAGCGCCTCCATGATAAGGTGAGCGCCCGGTCCCCGGTCGTAGATGTCGCCCAGGAGGTGCAGCTGGTCGATGACCAGGCGGTGGATGACGTTGCAGATGGTGGCGATGAAGTGGTCGGCGCGGCCCGTGGCGATGATCGTGTCGACAATCGACATCATGTAGCGCCGCTTGTTCTGGTTGTCCTCGATCCACTCGTGGAGCAATTCCTCCACGATGTAGGAATATTCTTTTGGCAGGGCCTTGCGGACCTTGGAACGCGTGTATTTCGACGAACAGACCGCCATGACCTGAATGATGCGCATCAGCATCACACGGTACCATTCCTGCATCCTGACGCGGCTACGAAGCGAATTCCGCACGAGCCGGAGCTTGTCTTCGGGATAGTAGATCAGGGTGCAGAGCTCCCGGATCTCCGATTCGCCGAGCGTGTCGCGGAACAATAGCTCGACCTTCTGCCGGATGACGCCCGAGGCGTTGCGAAGCACATGCTCGAACGCTTCGTTCTCGCCGTGCAGGTCGGTGATGAAGTGCTCGGTGCCCTTGGGCAGATTGAGGATGGCTTCGAGATTGATGATCTCGGTGCAGGCCGCTTGCTCGGAGGGGAAGCTCTTGGCCAGGAGGCGCAGGTATTTCAGGTCTCGTTTCATGGGTTTCTCTGTGATGTGTATGGTTATCCAAAAATGCGAATAATCTTTGAAATTTCAAACAATTTCAGCGGAAAATGGTTATATTTGTAAGAAATACCCCCTGAATCATGTTTACCGAGAAAGACTTGCAGCAAATTGCAGCGCGGGGCACGGATCTCCGCCGGATCGAAGAACAGATCGCCCATTTCAAAAATGGTTTCCCCTGGATGAAGATCGTGGCCGCCGCTACGCCGGGCCGCGGCATCCGCGTGCTGGACGCCGCCGCGGCACAAGACGCCGCCGCATACTACCAGCGTGCCGTTGTCCAGGGCAAGTGCAAGTTCGTACCGGCTTCCGGTGCCGCTTCCCGCATGTTCAAAGACCAGTTCGCCGCACTCGAGCGCCTGGAAGCGGGGGAAGACATCCCCGCCGACGCGCCCGGCAGCAAGCTGGCCGCCCGGATCAAGGATTTCGCGTTCTATACGCCCGAACTTTTCGGTGAGCCTGAAGACAGCGCCGCGTACCGCCGCGACACCCTGCGCAAGCTCCTCAAGGAGCCCGGCCTGGCCTACGGCGAAAAGCCCAAGGGCGTGCTCAAGTTCCACCGTTATCCCGACGAAGTGCGCACGGCCATCGCCGAGCACCTGGTGGAAGCCCAGGCTTACATGCGCAATGGGAACGTCTGCTCGCTGGTGGTCACTATCTCGCCCGAGCACCGCGCCCTTTTCGAAGCCGCGGTCGCCGAGATTGTGCCGGCATACGAGCGCCGCTATGGGGTCAAATACGATATCACCTTCACTTATCAGGACAAAGCCACCGACACCATTGCCGTGGACGCTGCAGACGCGCCGTTCCGCACGGCAGACGGTTCGCTGCTCTTCCGGCCCGCCGGCCACGGCGCCTTGATCCACAACCTGAATCAGGTGGAGGCCGAGCTGGTTTCGATCAAGAACATCGACAACGTGGCCCACGAGAAACTGCTCGCGACCACCTCACTCTATAAACAGGTGCTGATGGGCGAAGCCCTGCAGCTGCGCGACCGCATCTTCGGCTATCTTCGGAAACTCGATGAAAAGCCCGATGCCGCCCTCTGCGACGAGATCGAGCGCTTCCTCGACGAAACGCTCTGCGTTCAACTGCCCGCCGAGAAGAACCTGCAGAAACGCATCGCGCGCCTGCGCGCCAAACTCGACCGCCCCATCCGCGTCTGCGGCATGGTCCGCAACGAAGGCGAGCCGGGCGGCGGCCCCTACATCATCGAAGCCAAAGACGGGAGCACCTCGCTCCAGATCCTCGAAAGCGTGCAGATCGACAAGAACAACCCGCAGGCCCTGGCCGCCATGCAGGGCGCCACGCATTTCAATCCCGTGGATCTGGTCTGCATCCTGCGCAATTACAGGGGAGAACGCTTCGACCTCGAACGCTACGTCGATCCCGAAGCCGGCTTCATCAGCTCCAAGAGCTACCAGGGCCGCGAACTGAAAGCCCTCGAAGCCCCCGGCCTCTGGAACGGCGCCATGAGCGACTGGAACACCCTCTTCGTCGAGGTGCCTCTGGAGACCTTCAATCCGGTGAAAACTGTCTTAGACTTGCTGCGTCCTGCACATCAGGCGTAATAAGGTTGGCACTTACCCCGTTGATTGATAGCGATATAAAAGAAATCGATTGCGTAAAAATGCGCAATCGATTTTCGTTATTATGCTGAAAGACAGCGGAATGGCTGCCAATCTACAGTTCGACTTTCTTGCCTGCGGTGTAGACGGCCTTGACGTTGATGTCGTCGTCGAAGAGGACGAAGTCGGCGTCTTTGCCCAGGCGGATGGAGCCCTTGCGGTGTGCACGCACCATCTTGGCGGGGGAAAGCGACATCATCTCGACGGCGTCCGGAAGCGGAACCGCCGCTTCCTTGTACATCACGCGGACTAAGCGGTCGGCAGTCGCGATGCTGCCGGCCAGGGCGGAGTGGTCGATAAGCTTACCCACACCGTCGTGGATCACCGACTTGGCACCGTGCGGCGGACGGCCGTTGTAGAAGACAGTGCCTTCCGGCAGACCGGCGGGGGCCAGGGCATCGGTGCAGAGAGCCACGCGGTCCGCACCCTTGAATTTCCAGACCATGCGCAGGATTTCCTTCGGCAGGTGCTTGCCATCGGCGATCATCTCGACCGACAGGCCGTCGAGCAGGTAACCCGCTTCCACGGCGCCGGGCACGCGATAGCAACCCACTTTGTAGCAGGCCGACATGGCCGAATAGAAGTGCGTCATCATGGAGTAACCGGCGAACATGGCAGCTTCCACCTGGTCGAACGAGGCGGCCGTGTGGGCCACGGAAACCACGATGCCGCGGTGCGCGAGCATCTTGCCCAGATCCAGGGCACCATCCAGTTCGGGGGCGACGCTCCAGCGGATCACGTCGTCGCTGTGGCGAAGGATCTCTTCGGCGCGTTTGCAGTCGGGAAGCGCCAGATAGGCAGGGTCTTGTCCGCCGCATTTGACCGGATTGAGGAAGGGCCCTTCAAGGTGCAGGCCCAGCAGGTCGAAAGCCGGATGGCTTTCCTTCACCTGCCGGAAGGCGTCGAACACCTGATACAAGTCTTCGTCGGGACTGGTGAGGGTGGTGGGCACGATGGACGTGGTGCCGTGGGCCAGGTGGAACCGGGCCGCGCCGGCAATGGATTCGGGCGTTCCGTCCATAAAGCCGAAACCGCCGCCGCCATGGACGTGGATGTCCACGAAACCAGGCGAGAGATACAAACCGCCTGCGTCGACTGTCGCTACGTTTTCACCGAGTTGGGCAGCGGGCAGGATATCCTTGATTATTCCGTTTTCACAGACGATGGCCAGGCCATCGCGGATTTCACCGGGAAAAATAACCCTTGCATTGACGATAATCATGGCTGCACTAGAAAATTGGCGCAAAAGTACAAAAAATGTCGCAGATTTTTCTTAAATTGCAAGGAATTATGGATCCTGTAAAAGTCATTGAAATCAAGAAAAGCGTCTTTGCCGACAACGACAGGGATGCCGACGCGCTCCGCGGCGAACTCAAGCAAAAAGGTGTTTATCTCCTGAACGTCATGTCCTCGCCCGGCAGCGGCAAGACCACGACCCTCATCCAGACCATCAACCGGCTCAAGGACAAGCTGCGCATCGCCGTGATGGAAGCCGATATCGACGGCGACGTCGATGCCGTGAAGATCAAGGAAGCCACCGGCATCCCCTCGATCCAGCTCCATACGGGCGGCATGTGCCACCTCGACGCCGAGATGACCCGGCAGGGTCTCGACAACCTGGCTCTGGGAGAAGCCGACCTGGTGATTCTGGAGAATGTGGGCAACCTCGTGTGCCCGGCCGAGTTCGACACGGGCAGCTGCCGCAACGCCATGATCCTTTCTGTGCCGGAAGGCCACGACAAGCCCCTCAAATACCCGCTTATGTTTTCGGTCTGCGACGTGGTGGTGATCAACAAGATGGACGTGCTGCCGTATTTTGATTTCGATATGGACAAATGCAAGGAATATGTGCGGATGCGCAATCCGAAGGCCCGCGTGATCCCCGTCTGTGCCAAAACCGGGGAAGGGGTGGACGCTTTCGCCGACTGGCTGTACGCCGAAGTCAAAGCCTGGAAAGAACAATAATACCTATACGATATGCCTGAGATGTCAACGAAATTTGTCCCCAAGCACATGGGCGACAAAAACCCGAACCCCAAGCTCATCAAATTCGTCCGCCACGTCACGGACCGCGTGCCCGGCAAGATCAAGATGACCACTGACGCCCCCGAATACTGGGGCCTGGCCTGCATCTTCGAAGACGAGATGGATGCGACCACCCGCGAAGCGTCGCTCGACCTGCTGCTGGACATGCTGCCCAAGAAGGCCCTGAAAGTCCGCGAACGCCGGCCCTACGCGCTGCTCCACCAGTGGAACGCCGAAAAACACTACACCCCCGACGACAAGTCGTTCGACGAACTGCTCGACAAACTCGCATACTTCGGCATGGTGGAATACGATTACGGCGACAAGTACACCAAGGACGGCCCGATCCCCGGCACGAGCTACGAGCCGAAAGACCGGATCTATTGGGTGCCGCTCTTCGTTCCGGGCAGCGCCGAATACACGAACATGAACACCGACCTGATGGACCGCCATCCGGAATTGGCCATGTTCTTTGAGCGCATGACCTTCCTGCCACTCGAGAAGATCACGCCCATGATTCCGATGGGTGGCGCGGGCATCGGCATGCATGTCATTCCCGTGGAGAAGGCCATCTCGATGGAAAACCAGACCATGGATATCGAGCACCTGTCGTATTGGCTCAAACGCTACGAGGGCCATCTCGGCGTGGGCATCTGCTCCTGCCGCTACGGGCGCAAGAAGATGGATGAGGGCTGCGCCGACGACTACCGTGACTGGTGCATCGGTGTGGGCGACATGGCCGACTACTGCGCCGAGACGGGCCGTGGCCATTATATTACTTACGACGAGGCGATGGCCATCCTCAAGAAAGCGGAGGACCATGGCTTCGTCCACCAGGTTACGAACATCGACGGTGAAGGGAAGATCTTTGCCATCTGCAACTGCAACGTCAAGATATGTAATGCCTTGCGTACCTCGCAGCTCTTCAATACGCCCAACCTCTCGCGCAGCGCCTATGTCGCGAAAGTCCAGGCGGAGAATTGCGTGGCCTGCGGCCGCTGCGTGGAATACTGCCCGGCCGGTGCGGTGAAACTGGGCCAGAAACTCTGTACGAAGGAAGGCCCCGTGGTCTATCCGAAACAGGAATTGCCCGATGCAGCGAAGTGGGGCAAGCACAAATGGAACGAGGACTACCGCGACCGCAACCGCATCAACTGTTATGATACCGGCACCTCGCCGTGCAAGACGGCCTGCCCGGCGCATATCGCCGTCCAGGGCTATCTCAAGAAAGCCGCTGAGGGAAAATATATCGAAGCGCTGGAACTCATCAAGCGCGAGAATCCCTTCCCGGCTGTGTGTGGACGTATCTGCAACCGCCGCTGCGAGGATGCCTGCACCCGTGGGACCATTGACAAGGCCGTGGCCATCGATGCCGTCAAGAAATTCATTGCGGAGCAGGACCTCAAAGCCGAGACACGCTTCATTCCCGAAGTGAACATCTGCTCGAATGTCCAGGATCGCTGGGAGGAGAAGATCGCCATCATCGGCGGCGGCCCGGCCGGCTTGAGCTGCGCGTACTATCTGGCGACGATGGGCTACAAGCCTACCGTCTTCGAGAAGAACGCTGAGCCGGGCGGCATGCTCCGCTACGGCATTCCTTCCTACAAGTTGGAGAAAGAGGTGATCAAGGCCGAGATCGACATCATGCGCGAGATTGGCGTGGAGATCAAGACCGGAGTAGAGGTAGGGAAGGATGTAACCATCGCCGGCCTCCGCAAGGAAGGCTACAAGGG